>WBZR01000536.1_pt1 | contig 59658 bp, 47 predicted proteins | sample 5204231 | NCBI WGS metagenome assembly WBZR01 (sample SAMN12412403, study PRJNA552823) | activated sludge metagenome | isolation source: activated sludge from anammox sidestream of wastewater treatment plant... | place: USA: Virginia | collected 2017-08 | reverse complement strand
GCGAACTGGCCGGCGCCTTGCCGCCGTTGCTGCGCGACGGCGACCTGCTGGTGCTGCTCGGTGCGGGCGACATCGGCGCGGCCGCGAGCGAGCTGGCGGCGCTGGGTCAGCTCAAGGCAGGAGGTGCGCCATGATGGGCCAGGGCACGGGCAGCGCCGCAGCGGTGCGCATCACCGATGCAGCCGCGTTCGGCCGCGTCGCGGTGGTGATGGGCGGGCAATCGGCCGAGCGCGAGGTGTCGCTGGATTCGGGCCGCAACGTGCTCGCGGCGCTGCGCGCGCGCGGCGTGGATGCGCACGCGGTGGATGGCATTCCCGCGCTGCTGGATGCGCTGCGCGCGGGCCACTACGCGCGCGTGTTCAACATCCTGCACGGCCAGCGCGGCGGTGGCGAGGATGGCGTGCTGCAGGGCGCGCTCGAATCGCTGCGCGTGCCCTACACCGGCTCGGGCGTGCTCGGCTCGGCGCTGTCGATGGACAAGGTGCGCAGCAAGCAGGTGTGGCTGGCCCAGGGCCTGCCCACGCCGCGCTTCGTGGCGCTGCGCCGGCAGCCGGGCAGGAGTACGGCGCATGCGGCCGCCGAGGTCCATGCCGCGGCGCGCGAACTGGGTCTGCCGCTCATCGTCAAGCCCGCCTGCGAGGGCTCCAGCGTGGGCGTGTCGCGCGTGCTGCGCGAGGACGACCTCGACGCCGCCGCGGCACTGGCCGCGCGCTACGGCGGCGACCTGCTGGTCGAGGAAATGATCGTGGGCGACGAACTCACGGTGGCGGTGCTCGACCGGCAGGCCCTGCCGTCGATCCGCATCGTGCCCAAGGGCGAGTTCTACGACTACCACGCCAAGTACGTGGCCGAGGACACCCAGTACCTGTGCCCGGGACTGGACGGCGCGGCCGAAGGGGAGATCCGCGCGCTCGCGCTGGCCGCGTTCGAGGCGGTGGGCTGCAGCGGCTGGGGCCGCGTCGACGTCATGCGCGACCGCGACGGCCGCAACTTCCTGCTCGAGGTCAACACCGCGCCGGGCATGACCAGCCATTCGCTGGTGCCCAAGGCCGCGCGCACCATGGGCATCGACTTCGAGACGCTGTGCTGGCGCGTGCTCGAAACCAGCTTCGCGCGCGAGGCCGAACTGGCCGCCGGGGGCGCGCCATGAACGGCCTGCTCAAGCTCGCGGCGTGGCTGCTCGCGCTGGTGCTGGTGGCGCTGCCGCTGGTGGGCGTGCTGCAGGGCTGGTTCGCGACCGACAGCTGGCCGGTCACGCGCCTGGCGGTGCGCGCCGAGTTCAGCCACGTCAGCGCCGAGCAGATCCGCGCGGCCGCGCAGCCGCACCTGGGCCAGGGTTTCTTCGCGATCCGGCTCGGTCCGCTGCGCGATGCGATCGCGCAGCTGCCTTGGGTCGAGCGGGTCGAGGCGCGCAAGCGCTGGCCCGACACGGTCGACGTGGTGGTGTACGAGCAGCAGCCCTATGCGCACTGGGGCAGCGACCGGCTCATCAACCGCCACGGCGGGTTGTTCACGGTGTCGGCCGCCGATGCCGCCGCGCTGCACGGCCTGCCGCGCCTGGCCGGCCCGGACGAGCGCATCGCCGAGGTGCTGCGCTTCCACGCGCAGTGCCAGCGCGAGTTCGCCGCCAGCGGCATGGCGGTGAACGCGCTCGAACTGTCGCCGCGCGGCAGCTGGCGCATCGGCCTGGCCGCGGGTACGCGCATCGAACTCGGCCGCGAACAGGGCGCCGAGCGCCTGCGCCGTTTCCTCGATGTGTGGCCGCGGCTGGCCGGCCTGCGCGCGCAGGCGCCGGCCACGATCGACCTGCGCTACGCCAACGGCTTTGCGATCAGCTGGCCCGCCGCGAGCGATTCCGGCAGCGGCGAGCCGGCGCCGTTGCCGCCGACCCCGGCCGATGCGCGCGCCAGGACCCGCGCCGCCGCGCTCGCGGCCGCCACCGCCACGCCGTCCATCCACCCAATCGCGGGCCTGCTGCCATGAAGACCAAGACCGACAAGAACCTCATCGTCGGCCTCGATGTCGGCACTTCCAAGATCGTTGCGATCGTGGGCGAGCACACGCCGGGCGAGCCGGTCGAGATCATCGGCATCGGCTCGCACGCCGCGCACGGCCTCAAGCGCGGCGTGGTGGTGGACATCGATTCGACCACCCATTCGATCCAGCGCGCGATCGAGGAAGCCGAGCTCATGGCCGGCTGCCAGATCCGCTCGGTGTACGCCTCGATCGCGGGCAGCCACATCCGCGACGAGAACTCGCACGGCACCGCGCCGATCCGCGACCGCGAGGTCAGTGCGGCCGACCTCGACGCGGTGCTCAACTCGGCTTGCGCGATCGCGATCCCGGCCGATCGCAGCGTGCTCTACCGCGAGCCGCAGGAGTACCTCATCGACGGCCAGGAAGGCATCCGCCATCCGATCGGCATGTTCGGCGTGCGCCTCGAAGCCAACGTGCACCTGGTCACCGGCGCCGCGAGCACGATCCAGAACATCAGCAAGTGCATCAACCGCTGCGGCCTGCAGGTCGACGAGCTGCTGCCCGCCGCGGTCGCCTCGGCGCGCGCGGTGCTCACCGCCGACGAGCGCGAACTGGGCGTGTGCATGGTCGACATCGGCGCGGGCACCACCGACATCGCGGTCTACACCCACGGCGCGCTGCGCCACACCGCCTCGCTCGCGATCGGCGGGGATCAGGTCACCGCCGACATCGCCCACCTCATGCGCACGCCCACCGCGCACGCCGAGGAGCTCAAGGTGCGCTACGCCTGCGCGCTGGCGCAGCTCGCGCATGCCGAGGAAACCATCCAGGTGCCGAGCGTGGGCGATCGCCCGCCGCGCCGGCTCGCGCGGCAGAACCTGGCCGAGGCGGTGCAGCCGCGCTACGAGGAGATCTTCGAGATGGTGCAGGCCGATCTGCAGCGCAGCGGCCGCGCCGAATCGGTGCGCGCGGGCATCGTGCTCACCGGCGGCGCCGCGCGCATGGAGGGTGCGCTCGACCTCGCCGAGGAACTGTTCCACATGCCGGTGCGGCTGGGCACGCCGCAGCACGTGACCGGACTCGCCGACGTGGTGGCCAACCCGATGCAGGCGACCGGCGTGGGCCTGCTGCTGTATGGCAGCCGCGGTGGCGCCACGCGCAGCACGGGCAGCGCGGGCAGTGCCGGCGTGGGCGGCCTGTGGGGCCGGATCTCGACCTGGTTCAAGGGTGAGTTTTGACGCGGCCGTGGCGCGGCGCCGGGGTCGGGCGCGGCGGCAGGGCCGGGACGCAGGCAATACGCGCCGGCAGGGAAGGCCGGCACGGGCGACCGAGACGGTCGCACCACGGCGGCACGCCAGCCGCCGTTTGACGGCACGGACCGGGATGGTCACGTGGCTGGGGAAGCAACACACATAACGACAATTGCGGAGGATGGGAGAGATGGCCAGTTTCGAATTCGTGGAAAAGATGGTGCCGAACGCGGTAATCAAGGTCGTCGGCGTGGGTGGTGGTGGCGGCAATGCGGTCAGCCACATGGTGCACGCAGGCATCGAGGGCGTGGATTTCGTGTGCGCCAACACCGATGCGCAGGCGCTCAAGAGCAGCGGTGCCAAGTTCACGCTGCAGCTGGGCGCCAATGTGACCAAGGGCCTCGGCGCGGGCGCCAATCCCGAGGTCGGCCGCCAGGCCGCGCTGGAGGACCGCGAACGCATCGTCGAACTGCTGCAGGGTGCCGACATGGCGTTCATCACCTGCGGCATGGGCGGCGGCACCGGCACCGGCGCCGCGCCGGTGGTGGCGCAGCTGGCCAAGGAGCTGGGCATCCTCACCGTGGCGGTGGTCACCAAGCCGTTCCCGTTCGAGGGCCGGCGGCGCATGCAGGTCGCGCTCAAGGGCATCGAGGACCTCAGCCAGTATTGCGACTCGCTGATCACGGTGCCCAACGAGAAGCTGCTCACCGTGCTCGGCCGTGACGTGACCCTGCTGAGCGCGTTCAAGCAGGCCAACGACGTGCTGCTGGGCGCGGTGCAGGGCATCGCCGACCTCATCACGCGGCCCGGCCTCATCAACGTCGACTTCGCCGACGTGCGCACGGTCATGTCCGAGATGGGCATGGCGATGATGGGCACCGGCACGGCCAACGGCGACGACCGCGCGGTGGCGGCGGCCGAGGCGGCGATCAACAACCCGCTGCTCGACGACGTCAACCTCGCCGGCGCCTGCGGCATCCTCGTCAACGTGACCGCGGGCACCAACCTGACCATGCGCGAGTTCGACGACATCGGCCAGGTCGTGCACGAGTTCGCCAGCGAGGATGCAACCGTGGTGATCGGCACTGCGCTCGATCCCGAGCTCAAGGACGACGTGCGCGTGACCGTGGTGGCGACCGGGCTGAACCGCGCGATCGCGCGCCAGGCGCTGCCGCGCGAGAGCCGCGAGCGCGACAGCGGCGTGCGGCCGCCGATGCGCGTGATCAAGCGCGACGGCACCACCGGCCAGATCGTCGAGGACTACCTCGGCATTCCGGGGCAGGCCGTGCGCGGCACGCCCGAGCCGGTGGCCCAGCCCGACAAGGCCAGCGACTACCTCGACATCCCGGCCTTCCTGCGCCGCCAGGCCGACTGAAGCGGTCGCGCGGCGCCCCGGCGCCGCGCCCGATCCGGCAGGTCCGCTCCCGATGGAGCGGCCGCGGCATCGCTTCCGCCACGCTGCGGCAAATCGTCACTCCGCCGATCCGCGCCGCGCGGTGGTCGCGCCGTCCCGTCCCGCCAGGCTGCCCTGTGGCGTCAGGGCCGCGGCGGGAGTGGGCCGCGGCAGCCGACACATTGTTGCGAATACGCAACAATGTGTCGGCTGCATGCATCGCTTTGCTTTTGCGGTCTCCGGGGCCTGTGCTAACCTCGCGGCGTTTTGTCAGCTCCCGCCCCGGGGTCACACACAAAAAATGATCAGGCAACGCACGCTCAAGAACACCATCAGAGCGACAGGCGTAGGTCTCCACACGGGCGACAAGGTATACATGACCTTGCGACCGGCAGCGGTCGACACCGGCATCGTATTCCGCCGTGTCGACCTCGCCGAACCGGTCGAGATCCGTTCCTGTTGCGAAAACGTCGGCGACACCCGCCTTTCCACCACGCTCACCAAGGGCGAGGTGCGCATCGCCACGGTCGAGCACCTGCTGTCGGCGATGGCCGGGCTGGGCATCGACAATGCCTATGTCGACCTGTCGGCGCCGGAAGTGCCGATCATGGACGGCAGCGCCGGCCCGTTCGTGTTCCTGCTGCAGTCGGCCGGGATCGAGGAACAGGCCAAGGCCAAGCGCTTCATTCGCATCAAGAAGCCGGTCACCGTGCGTGACGGCGACAAGTGGGCGCGGTTCGAGCCGTTCGACGGGTTCAAGGTCGGTTTCTCGATCGACTTCAACCACCCGATGTTCACCAAGCGCACCTCGACCAGCGAGATCGACTTCTCGACCACCTCGTTCGTCAAGGAAGTCAGCCGTGCGCGCACGTTCGGCTTCATGCGCGACATCGAGTACCTGCGCGAGCGCAATCTCGCACTGGGCGGCTCGATGGACAACGCGATCGTGCTCGACGACTATCGCGTGCTCAACGAGGACGGCCTGCGGTACGAGGACGAGTTCGTCAAGCACAAGATCCTCGATGCGATCGGCGACCTGTACCTGCTGGGCCATAGCCTGATTGGCGCGTTCTATGGCTACAAGTCCGGTCACGAGCTCAACAACAAGCTGTTGCGAACCCTGCTGGCCGACGCGGCGGCATGGGAAGAGGTGAGTTTCGAGGACGAGTCCTCGGCCCCGATCTCCTACGTCCATCCGGCGCAGGCGGTCTGAAGGATTTCGCGGGCCTGCCGCAGGGCGGGCCCGGCATGGATGAGCGGCGCGCAGACGCCGCCGCTGGAAATGTCCGAATCGGCACCGGCGTCACGGAAACGGGGGCGCTCAGTGTGGTTCGCTGTCGGCGCAGGAGGCGATGTCGAGCAACACGGCCCGCAGTTGCGGGTCACTGAGGACTGCCGCGGTTGCGCGCAGATGGCGCGCGGTGGTGGCAGATAGCGGTATCGGCTTTGTCGGGTTCGGGGGAACGGTCGGCAAAGGCGCCACCTTCACGGCAAATCGTTCGATCGTCTCGCCGAGCGCGAGGCGGGCTTCGGCCAACAGCGCCGTCTGTTGCAGGCGCAGTCGGCTGGCCCAGATCGGGCTGGATGCCAGGAAGACCAGTCGTCCATTGCGGACGTCGGCCAGACGTGTCTGGCGCGCCGTCGCAGCGGGCAGCAAACGGCGCAGTCGTTGGTCAAGCACATCCAGGGCGCGCGCGCGTTGGGCGAGCGCGTCGAGGGTGACGCACTGCATCGCCGGACGGGGTCCGCCGGTGCTGGCACCACGGCTGCGGTTTGGCGACACCACGATCACGAATCCGGTACGGGCATGAACATCATTATCGTCCGCAACGCATCCACCCCGCCATGGCGCATCGACCTCAATGTGCGCGATGGCCGTGCCTGGCTCATCGGTGCAGCCTGCCTCGTCGCCAGCCTGCTGCTGGGCGTGGGCGTGGCGCTGGGGACCTGGCTGGGCACCTCCCGCTCGCATGAACTGCGCGCACTGGCCTCGATGCGCGCGCTGCTCAACCAGCAGCGCCACGCGCTCGAGGCGCTGGCCGTCGAATCGCGCAATGACGTGGATGCGCTGTCGCTGCAGCTGGGCCAGCTGCGCGCCCAGGCCACGCGCCTCAACGCGCTGGGCGAGCGCCTGACCCAGATCGGCAAGCTCGACGATGGCGAGTTCGACTTCGCCGGCGAGCCGGCGATGGGTGGTCCGGAAGATGCGCTGGTCGGCGCGGCGGCGCCGCTGCCGCTGCAGGCGGGCATCGACGGCCTGCGCGCCGAATTCGAGGCGCAACAGGCCCAGCTCGACATGCTCGAACTGCTGCTGCGCGACCAGAAGATCGACCGTTCGCTGCTGCCAACCGGCATGCCGGTCGCGCAGGGTTACATTTCCTCGGGTTTCGGCGGCCGTGCCGACCCCTTCGACGGCCACCAGGCCACCCACCTCGGCGTGGACTTCTCGGCGCCCGCGGGCACCGCGGTGCTCGCGGTGGCCGACGGCATGGTCACCTTCGTCGGCGTGCGCAACGGTTATGGCAACGTGGTCGAGATCGACCATGGCAACGGCTATGTGACGCGCTACGCGCACAATTCCAGCGTCACCGTGACCGAGGGCGCGCGCGTGCATGCGGGCGAGACGATCGCCAAGGTCGGCTCGACCGGTCGTTCCACCGGCAACCATTGCCATTTCGAGGTCTGGCACAACGGCCGCGCGGTCAATCCGATGGCCTACGTCAAGAACGCGCGGGTCAACCGGACCTGATCCCACGGGTCGCGGCGAGTGCCGTGGCCCGCGCCCGGGATTCCGACCGCGGGTGCTTGAAAGCCCGCCGCGATCACCCATTTCTTTGTGTTCCGGCCCGCGCGCCGTATCATCGACGGCTTGGCCTGGCGACACCCCTCCTGCGTGAGTGGCAGCGGTCGGTGTAGTGCGCGCGTACGCGCCGCCTGGTCCGGGTGCGCCGTCGCCGGCGCGCGCGGGCGTTGCCCCTTTCCATCCAGACTCGAAGACCCTGCATGTTCAACACTGTCCTGACGCGCATTTTCGGCAGTCGCAACGAACGCGTGCTGCGCCAACTCGCCAAGTCGGTGGCGCGCATCAATGCGCTGGAAGCCTCGCTCACGGCGTTGACCGACGCCGAACTCGGCGCCAAGACCGCCGAGTTCAAGCAACGCCTGGCCGACGGCGCGAGCCTGGACAGCCTGCTGCCCGAGGCGTTCGCGACCGTGCGCGAAGCCTCGCGCCGCGTGCTGGAGATGCGCCACCACGACGTGCAGCTCATCGGCGGCATGGTGCTGCACATGGGCAAGATCGCCGAGATGCGCACCGGCGAGGGCAAGACGCTGGTGGCGACGCTGCCGGTGTACCTCAACGCGCTGACTGGCAAGGGCGTGCACGTGGTCACCGTCAACGACTACCTCGCCAAGCGCGACGCGGCCTGGATGGGCAAGATCTACAACTTCCTGGGCATGAGCGTGGGCGTGGTGTGGCCGGGCATGGACCATGGCGACAAGCGCGCAGCCTACGCCGCCGACATCACCTACGGCACCAACAACGAGTTCGGCTTCGACTACCTGCGCGACAACATGGCGCTGTCGCCCGAACAGCGCTACCAGCGCGGCCTCAACTACGCGATCGTCGACGAGGTCGATTCGATCCTCATCGACGAGGCCCGCACGCCGCTGATCATTTCCGGCCCGTCCGACGAGTCGCCGCAGCTGTACGTCAAGGTCAACCGCATCGTGCCGCGCATGACGCGCCAGGAGCGCGAGCCCAAGCGCGACGAGCCACCGGTGCCGGGCGACTTCTGGGTCGACGAGAAGCAGAAGCAGGTGTACCTGTCGGAAGAGGGCATGGAGCACGCCGAGCAGGAACTGCGCGCCGAAGGCATCATCGGCGCCGACGAGAGCCTGTACGACTCGCAGCACATCGCGGTGGTGCACCACCTCAACGCGGCGCTGCGCGCGCACGCGATCTACCAGCGCGACGTCGACTACATCGTGCGCGACGGCGAGGTCATCATCGTCGACGAGTTCACCGGCCGCACGCTGCCCGGGCGGCGCTGGTCCGAAGGCCTGCACCAGGCGGTCGAGGCCAAGGAAGGCGTGCCGATCCAGCGCGAGAACCAGACGCTGGCCTCGATCACGTTCCAGAATCTGTTCCGCATGTACAAGAAGCTGTCCGGCATGACCGGCACGGCCGACACCGAAGCCTACGAGTTCCAGTCGATCTACGGGCTCGAGGTGGTGGTCATCCCCACCCACAAGCCGATGGTGCGCAAGGACGAGCCCGACGTGATCTTCCTGCGCACCGGGCCCAAGTTCGAAGCGATCGTCGAGGACATCAAGGACAGCCACCAGCGCGGCCAGCCGGTGCTGGTCGGCACCGCCTCGATCGACATGTCCGAGCTGCTGGCCGGGATGCTGAGCAAGCAGGGCGTTCCGCACGAGGTGCTCAACGCCAAGCAGCACGAGCGCGAGGCGCACATCGTGGCCCAGGCCGGGCGTCCCGGCGCGATCACGATCGCCACCAACATGGCCGGTCGCGGCACCGACATCGTGCTCGGCGGCAGCCTCGATGCCGAGCTCAACGCGCTGCCCGAAGACGCACCCGCCAGCGAGCGCGAGCGCATCAAGGCGCAATGGCAGCAGCGCCACGACGAGGTCGTGGCACTGGGCGGCCTGCGCATCGTCGGCACCGAGCGCCATGAGTCGCGCCGCATCGACAACCAGCTGCGCGGCCGCTCCGGCCGCCAGGGCGATCCGGGATCGAGCCGCTTCTACCTGTCGCTCGAAGACAACCTCATCCGCATCTTCATGGGCGAGGGTGTCGCGCGCATGATGCGCCTGTTCGGCATGAAGGAGAACGATGCGATCCAGGATCGCATGGTCAGCCGCCAGATCGAAAAGGCGCAGCGCAAGGTCGAGGCGCACAACTTCGACATCCGCAAGCACCTGCTCGAGTTCGACGACACCGCCAACGACCAGCGCAAGGTCATCTACGAGCAGCGCAACGAGCTGCTCGACAGCGACAACATCGCCGACATGATCGCCTCGATCCGCGACGACGTGGTGGCCGATTTCGTGCACCGCTTCGTGCCGCCCGACTCGGTCGACGAGCGCTGGAACATCGCCGGCCTGCAGGCCGGGCTCGCCGCCGAGTTCGGCCTGCAGACCGACCTGCAGCGCTGGATCGAGGAGCAGACCGAAGTCGGCGCCGGCGACGTGCTCGGCCACGTGCAGGGGCTGGTCGAGCGCGTGTTCCGCGAAAAGGAAGCGCTGCTCGGCAGCGAGACCATGCGCGGGCTGGAGAAGCACGTGATGCTGTCGGTGCTCGACAACGTGTGGAAGGAGCACCTGTCGAGCATGGACTATCTGCGTCAGGGCATCTACCTGCGCGGTTATGCGCAGAAGCAGCCCAAGCAGGAGTTCCAGCGCGAGGCGTTCGAGCTGTTCCAGGCCATGCTCGGCCGGGTCAAGTTCGAGGTGGTGCAACTGCTCGCCCGCGTGCGCATCCGCAGCGAGGACGAGGTCGAGGCGATGGAGGCGCAGCAGCGCCGCCAGGCCGAGGCACAGGCGCGTGCGATGCAGTTCCAGCATGCCGACGCGGCCCCGGTGGGCGAGGCCGACGCCGGCGGCGACGGCAGTGCCGAGCCGTTCGCGCAGGCGCCGGTGGCGCAACGGCCGGTGCACCGCGACGAGCCCAAGGTCGGGCGCAACGATCCGTGCCCGTGCGGCTCGGGCAAGAAATACAAGCAATGCCACGGCAAGCTCGCCTGAGCGCGGGCGGGGCCCCGCGCGTCGCGCCGCGAGGGGCGTGAATGGCCAACGCCGTGGCGCCCCTGCATGTCGTCGCCGGCGTCATCCATGACGCGCAGGCGCGCGTGCTGCTCGCGCAGCGGCCACCCGGCCGCCATCTTGCCGGCCAATGGGAGTTTCCCGGCGGCAAGTGCGACGCTGGCGAAGCCGCGGTCGACGCGCTCGCGCGCGAACTGCGCGAGGAACTGGGCATCACCGTCGAGTCGGCGCGGCCGCTGATCCGGGTGCCGCATGCCTATGCCGAGCATGCGATCGTGCTCGACGTGTGGCAGGTGACCGCGTGGTCGGGACGGCCCGCTCCGCGCGAGGGCCAGCGCCTGGCCTGGGTCGATCCCGCCGAACTGGCGCGCGTGCCGATGCCCGCGGCCGACCGTCCCGTGATCGGCGCGCTGCGCCTGCCCGCGCGCTGCCTCGTCACGCCCGCACACGCACCCGAACAGGCCGCCGACGTGCTCGCCGGGATCGAGCGTGCGTGCCGGCGCGGTGTGGGCATGATCCGCCTGCACCAACCGCACTGGCCGCTGCCGCAGCTTGCGGCGTTGGCGCGCCAGGCGCTCGCGTCGTGCCGCGAGCGGCAGGTGCTGCTGCTGCTCGACGACGACGCGCGGCTGGCCGCGGTGCTCGGCCTCGACGGCGCGCACCTGGCGGCCGCCGCGACCGGCGCGCAGCGCGCGCTGCCGCCCGGGCGCTGGTTCGGCGTGGCCTGCCATGACGCCGACGACCTGGCCCACGCGGTCGCCATCGGCGCCGACTTCGCCACGCTCGCGCCGCTGTACGAATCGCCCGCGTGGCCGCAGCGGTCCGCGCTGGGCTGGGAACGGTTCGAGGAACTCGTGGCCGAGGTGCCGATCCCGGTGTACGCCTGTGGCGGGCTCGAGGCCGACGATCTCGACGCCGCGCAGATGGCCGGCGCGCAGGGCATCGCGGCCAGCCGCGCACTGTGGTGAGTGCGCGCCGCGCCCGCAGCGCGGGTGCTGCCCTCAGCCGCGCGCGCGGGCCTGCGCGAGCGCGAGATAGCGCGCATGCAGCGCCTGCACGGTGCGGTCGAGCGCGGCCAGTGAGGTGCTGTTGTCGATGATGTCGTCGGCGATCGCCAGGCGCTGTTCGCGGCTGGCTTGCGCATCGAGCATCGCATGGGCCAGCGGCGGCGCGATGCGGTCGCGCGCGAGCAGGCGTGCCAGTTGCAGTTCGCGCGGCACGTCCACCACCAGCACGCGGTCGGCCCAGGCGTACTGGGCGTGGTTTTCGGCCAGCAGCGGGATCGCGAGCAGCGCGTAGCGGTCCGGCGCGACCGCGCACGCGCGCGCGTGCAGCTCGGCGCGGATGCGCGGATGCAGGATCGCGTTGAGGCGCGTGCGCGCCTCCGCCGCGGCGAAGATGCGCTCGCGCAGCGCGGCGCGGTCGAGCGTGCCATCGGCCGCGAGCACCCCGCGGCCGAACACCGCGACGATCTGCTCCAGCGCAGGCGAGCCGCGCGCCACCAGTTCGCGCGCGACCTGGTCGGCGTCGATCACGCTGGCGCCCAGCGCGGCAAAGCGCTCGGCCACGGCCGACTTGCCGCTGGCGATGCCGCCGGTGAGGGCGATGCTGTAGGCAGGTGTGTCCACGACCGCGCATGCTACGGGCAGCGCATGGCCGCCGTCACGCGGGCACGGCCGGCCGCCACTCAGGCGCGCAGCAGCAGGTGGTAGGCCGGGTGGTCGCTTTCGTCGTGCCAGGGATAGCCGAGCGAGTCGAGGAAGCGGCGCAGCAGCGCATGCTCGATCGCGGGCACCTGGATGCCGACGAGGATGCGGCCATGGTCGGCGCCGTGGTTGCGATAGTGGAACAGGCTCACGTTCCAGTCCGGATGCAGGCGCGCCAGGAACTCGGGCAGCGCGCCGGGACGCTCGGGGAAGTCGAAGCGGAACAGGCGCTCGTCGCGCGCCAGCGGCGAGCGCCCGCCGACCATGTGGCGCAGATGCAGCTTGGCCAGCTCGTCATCGCCCAGGTCGAGCACCGCGAAGCCCTGCGCGCGCAGATTCGCGGTGAGCGCGACGCGCTCGTCGTGGCTGCGCGTCTGCACGCCGACGAAGATGTGGGCGTGGCGTGCATCGCCGATGCGGTAGTTGAACTCGGTGATCGAATGGCGCCCGAGCGCGGCGCAGAAGCGGCGGAAGCTGCCGCGTTCCTCGGGAATCGTCACTGCGAACAGCGCCTCGCGCTGCTCGCCGGCCTCGGCGCGCTCGGCCACGTGGCGCAGCCGCTCGAAGTTCATGTTGGCGCCCGACACCACCGCCACCAGCGTCGCATCGCGCAGGCCCTGCGCGGCGGCGTACTGCTTGAGCCCGGCCAGCGCGAGCGCGCCGGCCGGTTCGGGCACGCAGCGCGTCTCCTGGTACACGTCGCGGATCGCCGCGCACAGCGCATCGCCGTCCACGCGCAGCATCGCATCGATGTGGCGCCGGCACAGCGCGAAGGTGAGCGCGCCGACCTGCTTGACCGCGGTACCGTCGGCGAACAGGCCGACCTCGTCGAGTTCGATGCGCGCGCCGTATTCGAGCGAGCGCGCCATCGCATCCGAATCGGCGGCCTGCACGCCGATCACGCGCGTGTCCGGTGCGATGGTCTTGACGTAGCTGGCGATGCCCGCGAGCAGGCCGCCGCCGCCGACCGGCACGAACACCGCGTCGGGCGCCGGGCACTGGCGCAGGACCTCCAGCCCGACCGTGGCCTGGCCCGCGATCACGTCGAGGTCGTCGAACGGATGCACCCACACCAGGTCGCGCTCGCGCTGCAGCTGCACCGCCGCGGCCTGGGCGTCGCTGTAGGAGTCGCCCGCGAGCACCACCTCCACCGCATCGCCACCGATGCGGCGCACCGCCTCGACCTTGAGTCGCGGCGCGGTCAGTGGCATCACGATGAGCGCGCGCAGGCCCAGCCGCGCCGCCGCCAGCGCCACGCCCTGGGCGTGGTTGCCGGCCGAGGCCGCGATCACGCCGCGCGCGCGCTGCGCGGGATCGAGCGCGGCAAGCTTGTTGTAGGCGCCGCGCAGCTTGAACGAGAACACGCTCTGCAGATCCTCGCGCTTGAGCAGCACGCGGTTGCCCAGCCGCGCCGACAGCAGCGCGGCCTCGTGCAGCGGCGTCTCGCGCGCGAGCTCGTACACGCGCGCGGCGAGCGTGTGGCGCAGCAGCTCCAGGTCGGACGGCGCCTCGCCCGCGGGCGCGGCCGCGGCCAGCGCATTCATGCGGAGCCGGCCACGAGGCGGCTGCGCTCGCCGCTGCCCACCAGCGACAGGCTGCTCGCATCGAGCACGTCGACGAGCTTGCGTAGCTGGCGCAGGATCTGCTCCAGCACGCCCGCGTCGCCGTGCAGCACCAGCGTGAGCTGCGACACGCCCGGATCGTGCGTCACCGCCACGGTGAGCGCATCGATGTTGACGTGGCGCGCGGCGAACAGGCCGGCCACGCGCAGCAGCGCGCCCGATTCGTTCTGCAGCAGGATCGACAGCGTGTGTTTCATGGCTTGCTCCGGCGGGTGGCAACAGGGGTGGCGGGTTCAGAACATCGCGGTGGCGGGCACGTCGGCCTCGGCCGGCGGGCGCGCCGCGCGCGAGGCGATGAACGGGCCCGTGATCATCTGCGCGTAGCTCGCGCCGGGCCCGACCATCGGGTACACGCCGGCGTCGGGATCGACCATGACTTCGAGGAAGGCCGGGCCGGGATGGGCGAGGAAGGCCGCGATCGTCGCCTCCAGTTCGTCCTTGCGCTCGAGCCGGCGCGCCCAGGCAAAACCGTCGGCCTGCGCCGCGCGCACGAAGTCCTTCTTGTGCAGGTTCTTGTCGGTGGCGGCGAAGCGGCTGCCGAAGAACAGCCGCTGCCACTGCCGCACCATGCCGTCGCCGACGTTGTTGAGCACCACGACCTTGATCGGCAGGTCGTAGGTGGTGACGGTCTCCAGCTCGCCCAGGTTCATGCGGATCGAGCCGTCGCCGTCGATGTCGATCACCAGCGCATCGGGCCGCGCGAACTGCGCGCCGATCGCCGCAGGCAGGCCGAAGCCCATCGTGCCCATCGAGCCCGAGGTGAGCCAATGGCGCGGCCGGCGGAAGTCGAAGTACTGCGCCGCCCACATCTGGTGCTGGCCCACGCCGGTGCTGATGATCGCCTCGCCGCGGGTGATGCGGTTGATCGCCTCGATCACCGCCTGCGGCTGGATCAGCGCGCTGGCGCGGTCCCAGTCCAGGCCGTGCGCGCGCTTGAGCGCGGCGATGTGGGCGTGCCAGTCCGCGAGCTGCGGCCGCAGCGCATGCGCGCGGCCGTGCGCGGTGAGGCGCTCCAGCGCGGGCGCGAGCGGGCCGGCGTGGTGCCAGTGGACGCGCTTGACCTTGCCGATCTCGGCCGGGTCGATGTCGATCTGCGCGAGGTAGCGTGCGCGCGGCGCGAACTGTTCCGGCACGCCCGCCACGCGGTCGTCGAACCGCGCGCCCAGCGCGAGCAGGAAGTCGCAATCCTCGACCGCGTAGTTGGCATGGGCGGTGCCGTGCATGCCCAGCAGGTGCAGCGCGAGCGGGTGGGTGGTGTCGAAGCCGCCCAGGCCCATGAGCGTGGTGGTGACCGGGATGCCGAAGGCCTCGACGAACGCGGCCAGCGCGGGCGCGGCCGCGCCCGCGATCACGCCGCCACCGGCGTAGATCAGCGGTCGCCGCGCCTGCATCAGCGCGCGGAACAGCTCGGCGCAGGCCGCCTCGTCCAGGTGCGAGTGCTCCAGCGCGCGCAGGCGTGAGCGGTAGCCCGGCAGCGGCAGGCGGCAGGCGCCGTCGAACACGAGGCTCGCGTTCTGCACGTTCTTGGGAATGTCGATCACCACCGGGCCGGGCCGGCCGCTGCGCGCGATCTCGAACGCCGAGCGCAGCGTCGCCTCGAGCTGGGCCGGCTCGGTGACGAGGAACACGTGCTTGGCGCAGGCGCCCATGATCCCGGCCACCGGCGCTTCCTGGAACGCGTCGCTGCCGAGCATCGCGGTGGGCACCTGGCCGCAGATCGCGACCAGCGGGATCGAGTCGGCCATCGCATCGCGGATCGGCGTGACGAGGTTGGTCGCGCCCGGACCCGAGGTCACGATCGCAACCCCCACCGCGCCGGTCGCGCGCGCATAGCCCGCGGCCATGAAGCCCGCGCCCTGCTCGTTGGCGGGCACGATCAGCGGCATCGGCTCGCGGCCATCGGCGCCGCGCCATTGTGCGTTGTGGCGGAACACCGCGTCGTACACCGGCAGGATCGCGCCGCCCGAATAGCCGAACAGCACGCGGCAGCCCTCATCGGCCAGTACCTGCACCACGATCTCCGCACCCGACAGCGACTGGCCCGCGCGCGGGTGCGGGTCGGCGGGCGCGGATGGCGCGGTGGCGGTGGCTTGCGACAGGTTCATGCGGAAAGTCCTCGGCGGCGGCTCAGTTGCGGATCAGGTCGTCTTCGTTGCTGGCGTAGCGCGGCGTGCCGTAGGCGGTGGCCAGGCGCAGGTCGTGCGCGAGCGGCGACACCTGTTCCCAGTCGATGCCGTTGACGTCGGTGTCGGCGTGGCCGTGGCCGGCCTCGTCGTCGACGAAGCCCATGCGCCGCAGCTTGCCGGCGTGCTCGGGCTGATGGCTGATCGAGAAGTTGAGCAGGTCGGTGCGCCACAGCGCGTACACGCCGTCGACCACCACCTGCGGCGCATGGCCCAGGCGTTGGCTGTAATCGGCGATCGAGGCGTCCAGGTCGGCGACGGCGAGGGCGATGTGAAAGCGTTTCATGTGCAGTCTCCCGTGGTTGGTGAAGGTCAGCCGGCTTTCTTGAGCGCGGGGGTGGCGTCGGCGGGCGCGTCGAGCCAGGCCATGCGTGCGCGCAGGCGCTTGCCGACCTGTTCGAGCGGATGGTCGAGATCGGCCTGCTTGCAGCGCCGGTAGTGGGGCAGGCCGGCGGCGTATTCGGCGATCCAGTTGCGGGCGAAGGTGCCGTCCTGGATCTCGCCCAGCACTTCGCGCATGCGCGCCTTGGTGCCGGCGTCGATCACGCGCGGGCCACTCACGAAGTCGCCGTACTGCGCGGTCTCCGACACGAACTCGAGCATGCGCGTGATGCCGCCCTCGTAGAACAGGTCGACGATGAGCTTGAGCTCGTGCAGCACCTCGTAGTAGGCGATCTCGGGCTGGTAGCCGGCCTCGACCAGGGTCTCGAAACCGGCCTGCACCAGCGCGCTCGCGCCGCCGCACAGCACCGCCTGTTCGCCGAACAGGTCGGTCTCGGTCTCTTCCTTGAACGTGGTCTGGATCAGCATCGCGCGCGCGCCGCCGATCGCGCTCGCATAGGCGCAGGCGTGCTCGCGCGCGTGGCCGCTCGCATCCTGGTGCACGGCCCAGATGCAGGGCACGCCGCGACCGCGCGCGTATTCGCTGCGCACCAGCGCGCCCGGACCCTTGGGCGCGACCAGCACCACGTCGATGTCGGCGCGCGGACGGATCTGGCCGTAGTGCACGTTGAAGCCGTGCGCGAACATGAGCGCCGCGCCCGGCTTGAGGTTGGGTTCGATCGCCTCGCGGTACAGCACCGGCTGCACCATGTCGGGTGTGAGCACCGCGACCAGGTCGGCCTCGCGCACCGCCTCGGCCGGCGTGGCCAGCGCAAAGCCTTCGGCCTTGGCGCGTTGCCACGAGGGCCCGTCCGGGCGCAGGCCGACCACGACGTGGCAGCCCGAATCGCGCAGGTTGAGCGCGTGCGCGCGGCCCTGGCTGCCATAACCGAGCACGGCGACGCGTGCGTTGCCCAATGGTGAATGGTTCATGCGCTGACTCCTTGGTGGGATGGGGTGGTGCGGGGTGCGGGACTCGTCGGCTGGGTGGTGGCGCCGTCGGCGGCCGAGCCGACCAGCAGCGCGAACTTGGCCAGCACGCCGCGCGTGGCCTTGGGCGCGGGCGGCTGCCACTGCGCGCGGCGTGCGGCGAGGTCGGCATCGGTGTCGATGCGGCGGCCGAGTGCGTCGATGTGGATCAGGTCGCCGTCGCGCAGCAGCGCGATGGGCCCGCCGCGCGCGGCCTCGGGCGCGACATGGCCGACCATGAAGCCATGGGTCGCGCCCGAGAAGCGGCCGTCGGTGATGAGCGCGACGTCGTCGCCGAGGCCGCGCCCGATCAGCGCCGCGGTCACGCCGAGCATCTCGCGCATGCCCGGGCCGCCGGCCGGGCCCTCGTTGCGGATCACCACCACCGCGCCCTTGCCGATGTGGCCGGCCTGCACGGCGGCGAAGGCGTCCTCCTCGCTTTCGAACACGCGCGCACTGCCGCTGAAGCGCGTGGCGCCGTGGCCGGCGCTGTCCTTGCCCGGGATCTTGAGCACGCAGCCATCCGGCGCGAGGTTGCCGTACAGGATCGAATAGCCGCCGCGCGGCTTGAGCGGCGTGGCCACCGTGTGCACCACCGACTGGTGCGCCACGCGCGGCGCCGCCGCGGCCTCGGCATGCAGGCTGCGCCCGGTCACGGTGGGCGCATCGCCGAGCAGGCCCGCGGCGATGAGTTCCTGCGCCACGCGCGCGCAGCCGCCGGCCTGGAACAGCTCCACCGCGGTGTAGCGTCCGCTGGGCAACAGGTCGGCGATCACCGGCGTGCCTTCGCTGGCCGGCTGGAAATCCTCCAGCGACCATTCCACGCCGGCCTCACGCGCGATCGCGAGCAGGTGCAGCACCGCATTGGTGGAGCCGGCCGTGGCGGCGACCATGCGCGCGGCGTTGCGCAGCGAGTTGCGAGTGATCAGCGCGCGCGGCGTGCGGCCCTCGCGCAGGCACTGCATCACCAGCTCGCCGCAGCGGCGCGCGGCCGCGGGCTTGTCGGCATGGGTGGCCGGGATGTCGTTGAGCCCGAGCGGCGACAGCCCGAGCGCGCTGAGCACCATCGCCATGGTGTTGGCGGTGAACTGGCCGCCGCAGGCGCCCGCGCCCGCGCAGGCATCGCACTCGACCGCGTGCAGCTGGGCATCGTCGAGCCGGCCCGCGCCATGCGCGCCGACCGCCTCGAACACCTGCTGGATCGTGATCGGCCGGTCGCGGTGCAGGCCATGCGCGATGGTGCCGCCGTAGAGCACCACCGCGGGAATGTCGAGCCGCGCCATCGCCATCGCCGCGGCCGGGATGGTCTTGTCGCAGCCGCACAGCAGCAGCATCGCATCGATGCAGTGGCCCTCCACCGCGGTCTCGATCGAGTCGGCGATGAGGTCGCGGCTCACCAGCGAGTAGCGCATGCCGGGTGTGCCCATCGCGATGCCGTCGGTGACCGCGATGGTGTTGAACTCGACCGGCGTGCCGCCCGCGGCGCGGATGCCGGCGGCAGCCTCGCGCGCGAGCTCGCGCAGGTTGAGGTTGCACGGACTCACGTCCGACCAGGTGTGCACCACCGCCACCAGCGGCTTGGCCAGGGCCGCATCATCGAGGCCGGTGGCGCGCAGCATCGCGCGCGCGGGGGCGCGCTCGGGGCCGCGTTTGACGAGATCACTGCGCATGGACTGCTCCGGGGCAAGGGCGGCTGGGCATGTGCGTCAGCCGCAACAGGAATTGGCGAGGTCGGCGTACATGTCGGCGGCGCTCGCGCGCCCGGCGAGCGCGACCAGCACCGCGTCGCACACCGCGATGGTGTCGGCGCTGCCGCCGAGGTCGCGTGGACGCGGCCCTTCGGCGAGCACGCGCGCGACCGCGGCCTCGACCGCGGCGGCCTCGCGTTCGAGCCCGAGCGAGTGGCGCAGCAGCAGCGCCGCCGACAGGATCGCGCCGAGCGGATTGGCGATGCCGCGACCGGCGATGTCGGGGGCCGAGCCGTGGATCGGTTCGTACAGGCCGCGCCGTCCGTCGCCGAGCGAGGCCGACGGCGACAGACCGAGCGAGCCGGCCAGTGCCGCGGCCTCGTCGGTGAGGATGTCGCCGAACAGGTTCTCGGTGACGATCACGTCGTAGCGCGCGGGCTGGGTCAGCAGCAGCATCGCCATCGAATCCACCAGCTGGTGTTCGAGCTGCACCTCGGGGTAGTCGCCGGCCAGCCGGTCGAGCGTGCTGCGCCACAGGCGCGAGGTTTCCAGCACGTTGGCCTTGTCCACCGAGGTCAGCCGGCCGCGCCGGCTGCGCGCGAGTTCGAAGGCACGTCGTGCCACGCGCTCGATCTCGGCCACGCTGTAGCGGCATTCGTCGCTGGCGCTGTCGGCATCGCGACTCTTGCGGCCGAAATAGGCGCCGCCGGTGAGTTCGCGCACGAACAGCAGGTCGACGCCGGCGACGCGCTCGTCCTTGAGCGGCGAGTGCGCCGCGAGCGCCGGATGCACGCGCAGCGGTCGCAGGTTCGCGTACACGCCCAGCGCCGCGCGCAGGCCGAGCAGGCCCTGCTCGGGACGCACGCGCGCGTTGGGGTCGGACCAGCGCGGCCCGCCCACCGCGCCCAGCAGCACCGCATCGGCGTCGGCACACGCGGCCAGCGTCGCTGACGGCAGCGGCTCGCCCGTGGCGTCGATCGCGCAGCCGCCCAGCAGCTGCTCGTCGAACTCGAACGCATGGCCGTAGTGTGCGGCCACCGACTTGAGCACGGCCACCGCGGCGGCGGTGACCTCGGGGCCGATGCCGTCACCGGGCAGGGTGAGGATGCGTGCGCTCATGCGGCGACCCCGTGGCCGGCTTCCCACGCCGCGATCGCGGCCTGCTGCTGCAGCAGGTAGCCGAATGCGTCCACGCCATGGAGCAGGCAGTGGCGCGCGAACGGTTCCAGCTCGAAGCCGATGCGGCCACCATCGGGCAGCGCGATGTACTGGCCGGCCACGTCGATCACCAGTTCGATGCCAGGATGGGCGAGCAGCCAGCGCTGCTCGGCCGCCGACACCACGATCGCGAGCAGGCCGTTGTTGAGCGCGTTGTTGCGGAAGATGTCGGCGATCTCGCTGGAGATCACCGCGGCGATGCCGTAGTCGAGCAGCGCCCACGGTGCGTGCTCGCGCGAGGAACCGCAGCCGAAGTTGCGCCCGGTGACGAGGATCGAGCAGCCGCGCGCCTGGCTCTGGTTGAGCGCGAAGGCGGGGTTGTCGCTGCCATCGGCGAGGTAGCGCCAGTCGTGGAAGCAGTGACGGCCCAGGCCCGCGCGCGTGGTGGTGGTGAGGAAGCGCGCGGGGATGATGCGGTCGGTGTCGATGTTGTCGTCGGCGAGCACGGCGCTGCGCGAGTGGATGCGGGTCACGGGGTTCATGCGGCTTGCTCCCGGCGTGGATCGAGGTAGTCGCGCGGATCGGCCAGCTCGCCGGCCAGCGCGCTCGCGGCGGCGGTGGCGGGACTGGCGAGCACGCTGCGCACGCCCTTGCCCTGGCGGCCTTCGAAGTTGCGGTTGGAGGTGGTCACCACCAGTTCGCCCGGCGCGGCCATGTCGCCGTTCATGGCGATGCACATCGAGCAGCCCGGCAGGCGCCACTGCGCGCCCGCGGCGGTGAACACGCGGTCGAGCCCCTCGGCTTCGGCGGCGCGGCGCACGCTCTCCGAGCCGGGCACGATGAGCATGCGCACGCCGCTGGCGATGCGGCGCCCGCGCAGCACCTGCGCCACCTCGCGCAGGTCCGACAGGCGGCCGTTGGTGCAGCTGCCCACGAACACCACGTCGACCTTGCTGCCGCGCAACGGCTGGCCCGCGCGCACCTGCATGTAGTCGAGCGCGCGCCGCTCCAGCGCATCACGCGGCGCGGGCACCGGCGCGTCGAGCGCGATCGCGGTGCCCGGATGGGTGCCCCAGGTCACGGTCGGGCGCACCGCGCGCGCATCGATGTGCAACTCGCGGTCGTAGCGCGCGCCGGCGTCGCTGGCCAGTTCGCGCCAGCGCGCCACCGCGGCGTCCCAGGCCGCGCCCTGCGGTGCATGCGGACGGCCCTTGAGCCAGGCGAAGGTGGTGTCGTCGGGCGCGATCAGGCCCGCGCGTGCGCCGGCCTCGATCGACATGTTGCACACGGTCATGCGCTGCTCCATCGATAGCGCGCGGATGGTGCTGCCGCGGTACTCGATCACATGGCCGGTGCCGCCATCCACGCCGAGCACGCCGATGATGTGCAGGATGAGGTCCTTGGCCGCGACGCCGGGCGCGAGCTCGCCCTCGACCTGCACCGCGAGCGTGCGGGGCCGGCGTTGCAGCAGGCACTGGGTCGCGAGCACGTGGCCGACCTCGGTGGTGCCGATGCCGAACGCGAGCGCGCCGAACGCGCCGTGGGTGGAGGTGTGGCTGTCGCCGCACACGATCGTCATGCCGGGCTGGGTCGCGCCCAGTTCCGGCCCGATCACGTGCACGATGCCGCGCTCGGCGCTGTCCCAGCCATGCAGGGCCACGCCGTGCTGCGCGGCATTGCGCTCGAGCTCAGCGACCTGGGCCTGCGCCTGTGCGCTCACGTAGGCGCGGTTGCCGTCGGCGCCCGCGGGCAGCGTTGGCGTGGAGTGGTCGAGCGTGGCCAGCGTCCTTGCGGGCTGGCGCACGCGCAGGCCGCGCGCCGCCAGTTCGGCGAACGCCTGCGGCGAGGTCACCTCGTGCACGAGGTGCAGGTCGATGTACAGCGTGGCCGGCGTGGCCGTGGTCTCCGCGCTCACCACGTGCGCGTCCCAGATCTTGTCGAACAGCGTGCGCGCGCTCATGCGGCCTCCTGCGCATCGCGCGTGACCAGCTCGAGCCAGCCCCAGCGATCGGGGGTGCGGCCGTCGAACAGGCCGAAGAAGGCCTGCTGCAGCGCGCGTGTGAGCGGGCCGGGCGTGCCGTCGCCGATCGGCTTGCGGTCGACCGAGCGCACCGGCGTGACCTCGGCGGCGGTTCCGGTCATGAACACCTCGTCGGCGCAGTACAGCGCCTCGCGTGGCAGGTCGCGCTCTTCCACTGCGATGCCCAGCTCCTGCGCCAGCGTGATCACGCTGTCACGCGTGATGCCGGCGAGGATGCCCGCGCTCGCGGGCGGCGTGAGCAGGGTGCCGCGGCGCGCGATGAACAGGTTCTCGCCCGCGCCTTCGCTGAGCAGGCCGTTGCTGCCCAGCGCGATGCCCTCGTCGTAGCCGCCGCGGCGTGCCTCCAGGCCGATGAGCTGGCTCGACAGGTAGTTGCCGCCGGCCTTGGCCCAGCTCGGGAAGGTGTTGGGCGTGGGCCGCTGCCACGAGGACACGCACACGTCGGCGCCGCGCTCGACCGCCTCGCCGAGGTAGGCGCCCCAGTCGAGCGCGAGGATCGCGACCTCGACCGGGTCGGTTGCGCCCGCGAGCACGCCCAGCCCGCCCGCGCCGCGCAGCACGATCGGGCGCACGTAGGCCGATTCGAGCCGGTTGGCACGGATGAGCTCGTGGCAGGCCGCATTGATCTGGGCCGCGCTGTAGCCGATGTCGATGTCGTAGATGCGCGCCGATTCGAACAGCCGCCGCGTGTGGTCGGCGAGGCGGAAGAAGGCCGGCCCGCGCGGCGTGGCGTAGACGCGTTCGCCCTCGAACACCGAGGAGCCATAGTGCAGCGCATGCGCGCTGACGTGGACATGGGCATCGGCCCAGGGCTTGATGCGGCCGTTGTGCCAGAGCAAGGGGGTGTGTGCCATGGTCGGTTTCCGGGTTACTGGTTGGCGGCCGCCGGCGCCTGCGCCGGGGCGTGGTGGCGGGTGATGCGGTTGACGATCGCGAGCGCGGCCTGCGCGGTGGCCTCGACGATGTCGGTGGACACGCCGTGGCCGCGCCACTCGCGGCCGTCGTGGTGGGCGAGCAGGTGGGCCTGGCCCTGCGCGTCGCCGCCGGCGCCGACCGCGCGCACCTGGAACTGCGCCAGTTCCAGCGCGCTGCCGGTGGCGCGCTCGATCGCGCGCAGCACCGCATCGACCGGGCCGTCGCCGATCGCGGCTTCGCTGAGCTGGCGGCCGTCGGCGTGGGCGAGCCGTACCGAGGCCGAGGCGCTGCCGCCGAGGTGGGTGCTGGTGTTGAGCTGCATCAGCCGCCACGGACCCTGCGCATCGGGATCCTGTCCGAGCGCGATCGCATCCAGGTCCTCGTCGTGCACCTCGCGCTTGCGGTCGGCCAGCGCCTTGAAGCGCGCGAAGATCGCATCGAGCGTGGCCTCGTCGGGCGCGTGGCCGAGCACGGCCAGACGCTGGCGCAGCGCGGCGCGGCCCGAGTGCTTGCCCAGCACCAGGCGCGTCTCGGCGATGCCCACGTCCTGCGGCCGCATGATCTCGTAGGTGTCGCGGTGCTTGAGCATGCCGTGCTGGTGGATGCCCGACTCGTGGGCGAAGGCGTTGTCGCCCACGATCGCCTTGTTGCGCTGCACGTTCTGGCCGGTGAGCTGGCTGAGCAGGCGCGAGGTCGGATACAGCTTGCGCGTGTCGATGCGCGTGTCCAGGCCAAAGTGCGCGCCGCGCACCTTGAGCGCCATCACGATCTCCTCGAGCGCGGCATTGCCCGCGCGCTCGCCGATGCCGTTGATGGTGCACTCGACCTGGCGCGCGCCGGCCTCGATCGCGGCCAGGCTGTTGGCGGCGGCCAGGCCGAGGTCGTCGTGGCAGTGCGCCGAGAACACCACGGTCTCGGCGCCGCGCACGTGCGCGCGCAGGAACGCGAAGCGCTGCGCGATCTCGGCCGGCGTCATGTAGCCGACCGTGTCGGGCGCGTTGAGCGTGGTCGCGCCCGCGGCCACCACCGCGCTGAACACCTCGGCGAGGAACTCCGGCTCGGTGCGCATCGCGTCCTCGGCCGAGAACTCCACCTCGTGGCACAACCCGCGCGCGCGTTCCACCGCCGCGCACGCGGCATCCACCACCTGCTGGCGCGACAGCCCGAGCTTGTGCTCGCGGTGCAGCGGGCTGGTCGAGATGAACACGTGGATGCGCGAGCGCCAGGCGCGCTCGAGCGCGCGCGCGGCGCTGTCGATGTCACCGTGCTGGCAGCGCGCGAGCGCGCACACCGTGGTGCTGCGCAGCGTGCCCGCGATGCGCGCGATCGCGGCGAAATCGTCGGGCGAGGCCGCGGCGAAGCCCGCTTCGAGCACGTCCACGCCCAGCGCCTCCAGCGCCTGCGCCAGACGCAGCTTGGCCGGCGCGTCCATCGAGAAGCCCGGCGCCTGCTCGCCGTCGCGCAGCGTGGTGTCAAAGATGCGCACGCGCCCGGCGGCGGGCGCGCCGGGCGTGGAAGCTGGATCGGATTCGGGGTGGTTCATCGCTGGCTCCGCTGGGGAGGCGGTGCCGAAGGCAACAAAAAACCCCGCGCCATTGCTGGTGCGGGGTTCTTCAGGTGGATTCAGGTTCTGGTTCTAGCTACCTGGACACACGCCCTCAGCCCGCACCTCCGTTGCTAATGAGAAGTACGAGTACAAGGGCAATAATGAGCTGGCCGCGCAGGCACAGCGCGCCGCCGAGCGCCGCGGGGCGGCTCATGGCGATGGCGTCGTGGTGGCTGTTGCGCTGCGACATGGAGCCGACGCTAAACGACGCACCCGCGCGCTGTCAACAAGTTTGCATATGAACATTGGTTGTGAAGCGCCGCGTCCATCGATACCTTGAGGTAGTGCGGCTCGTTATCGTCGATGGTGACCCAGATCGATCCGTCCTCGGCCAGCAGCTCGCGCAGCAGCTGCGGCCTGGGCACCATCATCGATAGCTACTGCGAGTGCTCCAGCTTGTCGTCGTAGTGCTCGGAGGCGCTCTGGGTGTTGCAGGGCGGGTCGATGAAGACGCACTTCACCCGCCCCCGATAGAACGGCAGCAGCGCCTTCAGCGCCAGCAGGTCGTCGCCCTGGATCAGCAGATTGTCGGCGGCGGGGTCGCCATGCGTGGATTCCAGATGCAGCAGGTGGTAAGGCACCTCGCTCGCGGCCACGGCGGCCTGCGCCTTGTTCACCCAGTCGAGTATCGGCATGCGGAATCCTGTTCAGTCCCTTGCGGGCAATCGTTCTTGCAATCGCCCGCAGCGGCTGCACCGCGCGGGCCTCCCTACTCACGCGGCCCGGATCAGGAACTCGCTGGCCTTGGCCACCGGCTGCACCTGGCGTGCCTGCCGGCGCAGCTCCACCAGTCCGTAGCGCTCCATCGTCTTCAGGGTGCGCGACAGGTTGCTTGGCGCGCGCCCGCTCAGCTCGGCCAGCCGGTTCAGCGACTCGGGCTTGCACTCGCGGATCAGCTTGAGCAAGGCGCGGTTGTCGTCGGACAACACCTCGGCCAGCGAGCGCATGGAGGTGAACCAGATTTTCGGCTCCCCGGCTACCGGCTTGCGTTCGCCGCGTGCGATGGCCAGCGCGCGGTCGCGGATGGCCTCCTGCGAGGCGATGCCAATGACGATCCTTTTCATGCCTTTGCCTCCTTCAACACGCGGTCGACTTCGCCAAAGAAATCCTTGAGCAACTGGTCGGCGCTGGTGAACTCGTAGGGCACGCCCTTGTCCCGCGCGTGCCGGTGCTTGTGGTCGTAGGCCAGCCGTCGTCCGGCGAACTTGTGGCGCTTCGGCGGTTTCACCGCGTGCGCGTTGTCGTAGCCCAGCAGGCGCGTGCCATGCCGATCATGCAGCGTGAGCGCGTAGCGGACACCGTGCGGCATGTGCGCGTCCGCCGCCACCTCCCATGCCTCGATCTTGATCCAGTAACCGTCGCCCTGGTCATAGACCTCGCCATGCAGCAACAACAAGTTGTCCAGACTGTGGTCGTGCGTTGCAGCCATGCTATCACCAGATGATATGTAACGCCATGCCGGCCGATCCCGAGCCGGGGCCATCTGGTCGCATTGTCCGTGATTTCGCCGCGTGGCCAGAATCTCAACCGCCCCACCAACCAGCAGCCGCGCATGCGGCTGCCCTGTCCGAAGTCCTCGCAGGTCATGGCCTGAAGGCCAGCCGTGCCGCCGGCAACGTCGGCCCGCGAGGCGCGGCATGGATGCCGCACGGCACCCCCATCGAAGCGCGCTTGTGGCCTGTAATCCCGAATCTGTTGGGGGAGGTGGCTCACCCCAAATCTGTTGGGGAATGGGGCGACGAACCCGCCCCAACCATAACGCGCGCGCGGCCGCGATCACTTGCCTCGCGGCGCGCCTCGTGCGGCCGATGCAGGCTGCATCGATGCTGCCGGATCAGGGGCTTGTGTCGGACCAAGGCAGCTGGAACCTGGCCCTGGGCACGCGCGGGTTTGCCATGTGCCTCGGCTGCATGCGCGCAGGTGCCTTGCGCCTCGCCACGCGTGTGCTCGATGCGCGTGCGACTCCGCGTGGCCGGCCCCCGGGCGTGTGCTCAGGCCAGCCCGAACAGGCGCGCGTACAGCGCGCCGAGGCGATCGCCGAACACGAACCAGACCCAGCCCGCGGCGGCGATGAACGGGCCGAACGGGATCGGCGTGCTGCGGTCGCGCCCCTGCAAGGCGAGCGCGATGCCGCCGACGATCGCGCCGATCAGCGACGACAACAGCACGATCGGCAGCAGCGCGCCCGCGCCCATCCACGCGCCGAGCGCGGCCAGCAGCTTGAAGTCGCCATAGCCCATGCCTTCCTTGCCGGTGGCGAGCCGGAACAGCCAGTACACGCTCCACAGGCTCAGGTAACCCGCGGCCGCGCCGATGATCGCGGTGGCGGGGTCGATGTACACGGGCAGCAGGGCGATGAGCAGGCCCAGCCACAGCAGCGGCAGCGTCAGCTGATCGGGCAGCAGTTGGGTGCGCACGTCGATGCCCGAGGCCGCGATCAGCGTCCAGGTGAGCAGCAGGCCGGCCGCGAGCTGCCAGCCGTAGCCGAACTTCCATGCGATCGTGGCCGAGGCCAGCGCGGTGAGCAGTTCGACCAGCGGGTATTGCCACGAGATCGGCGTCTTGCAGTAGCGGCAGCGCCCGCGCAGCGCAAGCCAGCTGAGCAGCGGGATGTTGTCCAGCGGCGACAGCGCGTGCTTGCACCGCGGGCAGTGCGAGGCGGTGAACACGAGGTCGGGCGGAGCGGGGCCGGCATCGGCAGCCTCGACACCCTCGGGCGCGGCAGCGGCGGCGCCCTCGCGCAGCAGCTCATGCGCCTGCTGCCGCCACTCGTGTTCGAGCCGGCGCGGCAGACGCAGGATCACCACGTTGAGAAAGCTGCCGACCAGCAGGCCGAGCACGCCGGTGAGTGCGATCAGCAGCGTAGGTTGTTGCAGGAAATCCGACACGGTGGGCCGCTGCGGTGGTGGACGATCCCGCGAGCATGCCGCAATCGCGCGGCGTGGTCACGCGCGCATCGGATGGGCGCGGCGGGGCGGACGGGTTCCGCGCGATGGCCGCGCACCCTCACCGCAACCCCTCTCCGGGCGGGAGAGGGGTTGCGGCGGCGATCAGCCGACCACCGAGCCGAGCTTGAAGATCGGCAGGTACATGCCGACCACCATGCTGCCGACCAGGCCGCCGATGATCACCATGATGAGCGGTTCGAGCAGGCTCGACAGCGCATCGACCGCGTTGTTGACCTCGGTCTCGTAGAACTCGGCGATCTTGAACAGCATCGCGTCGAGCGCGCCGGCTTCCTCGCCGATCGCCACCATCTGCGTGACCATGTTCGGGAACAGGTTGGTCTGCTTCATCGCCAGTTGCAACTGGTGGCCCACCGAGACGTCCTCGCGGATGCGCCTGACCGCTTCGTTGTAGACCACGCTGCCGGTGGCATTGGCCACCGAGTCGAGCGCCTCGACCAGCGGCACGCCGGCCTTGAAGGTCACGCCGAGCGTGCGCGCGAAGCGCGCCATCGCCGACTGGCGCAGGATCTCGCCCACGATCGGAATCTTCAGCGTCATGCGTCCGATGAAGTGCTGGAACGAGGTCGAACGCCGGTACACGAGGATGAACGCGGTGACGGCGCCGATGAGCACGAGCAAGGCCATCCACCAGTACGACACCATCCAGCGCGATACCGACACCAGCATCTGCGTGAACGCGGGCAGGTCCGCGTTCATGCTGCGGAACACCTGCTCGAACTGCGGGATCACGAAGATGAGCAGGATCGCGGAGACGATGACCGCGACCGCGATGATCGCAGCCGGGTAGAACATCGCCTTCTTGATCTTGCCCTTGATGTTCTCGATGTTTTCCTTGTAGGTCGCGATCGTGTCGAGCACGGTGTCGAGCACGCCCGCCGACTCGCCGGCCTTGACCAGGTTGGTGTAGAGCTCGTCGAACTGCACCGGGTACTTGCCCAGCGCCTCGTTGAGCGCGGAGCCGCCCTCGATGTCGGTCTTGATGTTGGTGAGCATGTCCTTCATGCGCGGGTTGCTCTGCCCGCCCGCGACGATCTCGAAGCCCTGCACCATCGGCACGCCCGCGGCCATCATCGTCGCGAGCTGGCGGCTGAACACCGCGATGTCGCGGCCCTTGATCGACTTGCCCGCGCTGCCGAACAACGGCTTGGGCTTGGCCTTGACCACCTGCGGGTTGATGCCCTGCTTGCGCAGGTCGGCCTTGACCAGGTTGGCGTTCTTGCTGATCTGCTCGCCCCTGATCTTGGTGCCGCGCTTGTCGATGCCGACCCAGGTGTAGACCTGCATCTGGCTGACCTGCGCGCGTGCCTTGCCGCGTTGGGCCGTCGCATTGCGGGCTTTGGTGGCGACTGCGGTCGATGTGGCCATGGCTTAGTCCTTGGTGACGCGGTTGATTTCGGCAAGGCCCAGGATGCCCTGCTTGACCTTGAGCAAGGCCGACTGGCGCAGGTCGCGCACGCCCAAGCGGCGGGCTTCCTCGGCGATCTGCAGGGCGCTGCCGCCTTCGAGGATGATCTTCTGGATCTCCTCGGTCATCGGCATGACCTGGTAGATGCCGGTGCGGCCCTTGTAGCCTTCGTTGCAGCCCGAGCAGCCCACCGCCTCGTAGATCTGCATGCCGCCGTCGATGTCGGCCTGGGTGAAGCCTTCGGCGAGCAGTGCGGTCGCGGGCAGGTCGATCGGCTTCTTGCACTCGTGCAGGCGCCGCGCGAGGCGCTGCGCGATCACGAGGCTGACCGACGAGGTGATGTTGTACGGCGCGATGCCCATGTTCATGAGGCGCGCGATGGTCTGCGCGGCGTCGTTGGTGTGCAGCGTCGACAGCACCATGTGGCCGGTCTGCGCGGCCTTGATCGCGATCTCGGCGGTCTCCAGGTCGCGGATTTCGCCGACCATGATCACGTCCGGGTCCTGGCGCAGGAACGAGCGCAGCGCCGCGGCGAAGGTCATGCCGCGCTTGGTGTTCTGCTGCACCTGATTGACGCCGGGCAGGCGGATTTCGACCGGGTCCTCGACCGTGGAGATGTTGCGGCCCTCGGTGTTGAGGATGTTGAGCGCGGTGTACAGCGACACCGTCTTGCCCGAGCCGGTCGGACCGGTCACCAGCACCATGCCGTAGGGCTTGGCGATCGCGTCGAGGAACAGCTGCTTCTGGTCGTCTTCGTAGCCGAGCTTCTCGATGCCCATCTTGGCGGCCGAGCCGTCGAGGATGCGCAGCACGATCTTCTCGCCGAACAGGGTCGGGCAGGTGCTCACGCGGAAGTCGACCGACTTGGTCTTGGACAGGTTGAGCTTGATGCGGCCGTCCTGCGGCACGCGCTTCTCGGCGATGTCGAGCCCGCTCATGACCTTGAGGCGCGAGGCGATGCGCGGGTTGAGCTTGGGCGGCGGCGCGGCCACCGCGCGCAGCATGCCGTCCATGCGGAAGCGCACGCGATAGGTCGTCTCGTAGGGCTCGAAATGAATGTCCGAGGCGCCGCGCTTGATCGCGTCGACCAGCACCTTGTTGACGAACTTGACCACGGGCGCATCGTCGGCGCTGTTGGCATCCACGCCGCCGGCTTCGCCGTCGTCGTCCATCGCCGACGATTCCAGTCCTTCCAGGCCTTCGGCATCGTCGCCGAGGTCGGTGATGGTCTGGCCCGCGCTCGTCATCGCCTGCTCGATCGCGCGCTCGAGCTGGGCGTCGTCGATGAGGATCGGCTCGACGATGTGGTTGGACTGGAACTTGATCTCGTCCAGCGCACGCAGGTTGGTCGGGTCGGACACGCCCACGAACAGGCGCATGCCGCGCTTGAACAGCGGCAGCGCCTTGTGCTTGGCGATGAGGTCCTCGCGCACGAGCTTGATCGGCACCTGGCTGAGGTCGATCGCATTGACGTCGAGCAGCGGCAGGCCGAACTCGATCGACGAAGCCATGGACACGTCGGCGCTCGACACCAGGCTGTGGTCGATCAGCCACGCGCCCAGCGGGATCTTGGCCTGGGCCGCGTCCTCGACCGCCTTGCGCGCCTCGTTTTCCGCGAGCACGCCCTGCGTCACCAGGCGGCGGGCAATGCCGGACAGGCCGGCCAGCGGCGGCGTGTTCATCTGGGTTGCCATAGGAATATCGCGTAACTCCCCACCAACAATGCGGAATCTACCCCAAGTGCGGGCCCGAATGTACACCCTTGGCGCGGTCGCGGCTGTGTCGGGGCTCGCGGCATCGCGGTCGAGCAGGGGTTCTGCGTGGGTTGGCCGCGGGTGGCAGGGGCTGAGGGCCGACGCGCACGGCAGCGCGCCGCAGCGGCGCCGCGCAAAAAAAGAAGGCCCCTTGCGGGGCCTTCCGGATACGGGGATGGGTGCGGCATGCGCCGCCACCCATCACCACGCCATGGCTTGCCTCAGCGGCAGGCGGTCGGCGCATAGCGCGCCAGCAGCGTGCCCGGGACGACGCCAACGAAGCCACCCGCAGCAGCACCGGCGGCGGCGCAGCGCCATGCGGTCGCGTCGGCCGACGGCGTGAACGCGGCCGTGCCCACCGGCAGCGCGGTACCGATCGGCGAGTTCGGCGTCATCGTGAAGGTGCCATTGCCCGCGGTGGCGGTGGTGGTCACGGTGATGATGCCGGTGGCGGGGGCGATCGCGACGCTGGCGACGTTCTGCGTGGCCGTCGGCGCGGTGTAGCCGAGCGAATAGCCGAGGGCGTCACCCTGCGGGTTGCCCGAGGCCAGCACGTCCTGCACGTTGATCTTGGCGGCGTCGGCGGCGACCAGACCTTCGGACACGCGCGAGCGGATCACGTAGTCCTGATAGGCCGGCAGCGCAATGGCGGCGAGGATGGCGACGATCGCGATGACGATCATCAGTTCGATCAGCGTGAAGCCCTTCTGGATCTTGTTCATGGTGGTTCCTCTCGATGGATGTATCGGTGTTGCCCCTAGAGCCGCCAACCTGCCAAGGCGGGCCCGCTTCCGCGATCGCTTTCTCGTCCGGCGATCGACGGCTCGCGGGAAGTATGTTGCAGCATTCATGCCAAGCTTGGCCAGCCCCGCCTGCAAGCAATTGTCACGAGCCGGGCTGTCGAACTGCGACCGGGGCCACACTCGGAACGACACCGTGTCGCGCAATTTGTAAGTTTCTGACAGATTGCGCCGCCGATGGCTCCATGGCCGCGTCGCTGTCGCGAGCGGCCCGGTCCGCCGGCCTACCAGGGATCGAACTCGAGCGCGTCGAGGATGGTGCCGCTGCCGCGCTCGACCAGGGCCGTCAGCGATCGGTTGCGCGAGCTCAGCGGCAAGGTGAGCACGCTGCCGTCCGCGTACTGCGGATGCGACCGGCGCCATGCGTCGACCAGGGGCGTGGCGGTGGGATGCTTGCGTGCGAATTCGTCCAGCGGCGTGGCGCGCTCGAGCAACGCGCCGACCACGTCCGCATAGGGTACGTAGTACTGCGGAAACTTTTCCAGGTCCTTGCCAGCCAGGCCGGAAAACACCATGGCCATGCGCAGCCTCGCCTCGTCGGGCAGCCTTGCGCCTACCACCACCGGGCCGGTCCAGGGCAGGTGGTTGAACGCGGGGTCGGTGGCCTTGGTCACGTCGGCGGCGTTGAGCTCGTTGGCGGCCACCAGCACGAATCGGTCGACCGCGGCGACCACGAACGCGGGTCGCGCCACGGCCACCACATGCATGCCATAGGCGAACGCACCCAGCTGCATGAGCACGATCAGGGTGAGGTCGAACCGGAGCCCCTTCTTGCCCGCCCTGTACACCACCAGCGTGAGCAGCGGGCCGAGCACGAGGTCGACGCCGAGCAGCAGCAGCGCGAGCGTGCCCGCGCCGGCGGCCTGGCTGTAGGGCTGCGGATACCACACGAGGAAGATGAGCGCGAGCGCGAGCGCGCCGATCACGGCATTGGCCGACAGGTGGATGCCGGCGGCTTTCCAGCGGGACATGGGTGCCTGGTCGATGTGGGGCTGCGCGTGACTGTAGCGTCTCGCGCATCGCATGCAAGCGCGCCGGCCTGATGCGGGCACCGCGCGCGGTGGCATCGCGGCCGCCGCGCGGCGCGACAAGCGCGGCGCTGCTGCGCGGGCGATGCCGCGCGGTGTTGCCTTGGGTGCCCGGCCCGTGGCGATGCGGGCGGAGCGCAGGCAAGGGCCGCGCATCAGCCCGCAGGCGACCAGCCCGCCGCGCCCGCGACGAAATCCTCGGGGCCGAGCGCGTGCGCCGCGAGCCGCGCGCCGAGCAGGCGGCGGTCGCCGGTGACCAGGCGCAGGTCGTCGCGCGTGGCCAGCCACTGCCATGGATGGGCGTGGTCCGCATCGGGCGGGTTCGCGCGCGCGGGCGACAGCACCGCGGCGTGTTCGACCAGCGCGGCGAGCAACACGTCGATGTCCTCGGTGGACAGCCGGTGCAGCTTGCGCAGGTCCGGCCGCAGCAGCACCTCGCGGTATTCGGCGAGCAGGTCCATGGGGATTTCGTAGGCGAAGGCCGCGTCGAGCATGCCATCGAGCACGCGCGCGACCGCGCTGTCCTCGTGGTGGGTGAGCAGGCCCGCCACCACCACGTTGGTGTCGATGACCATGGTGGTCATTGGCGCTGCGCCCGCGTGGCCCACACCGCCAGCTGCAGCGCCTCCTCGGCGGCGAGGCGGGCGTGGCTGCGCGCATGCTGCACGAGGTGGCGGGCCTCGTTCAGCGCCTTGATCCCGTACAGCTCCAGGCTTTCGTCCACCAGTTGCGCGAGCGGCTTGCCCTCGCGCGCGGAAGCCTCCTTGAGGGCGCGGTAGCGTGCTTCGCTGAGGGTGACCGTGCGCCGGCTCATGCTGTGGGCGTGCCGCAGTCGGAGCGGCAAAAAATAGCACAGGCGGCCGCGGCGGGGTGGCGCGCACGGGGTCCGGCCGATGCTCCGGCCTGGCGCGGGCCGGGTGGGCGGTGCGCGACCGGCAGCGACCCTGCCGCGCTATTCGATGCCGAGTTTTTCGAGGCGGTAGCGCAGCTGGCGCAGCGTGAGGCCGAGGTTGCGCGCGGCGGCGGTGCGGTTCCAGCGCGTGGCTTCGAGCGCCTTCATGATCGCGGCGCGTTCGGTCTCGGCGACCGCGGCGGCAAGATCGCTCGGGAAGCCGGCGTCCTCGGGCGGCTCGAATGCGAACGCGGACGCCGTGGCCGGCGCGGGTGCGGCCGCGACCGGCGTGGCGGTGCCGGCCGTGCGCTCTGCCGATGCGCTCAGGCGCAGGTCGGCCGGGGTGATGGTGTTGTGCTCGCACAGCGCGACCGCGCGTTCGAGCACGTTCTCGAGCTCGCGCACGTTGCCCGGGAACTCGTAGTTGACCAGCGCCTGCAGCGCCGCGGGCGTGAGCTGCGCGGGCGTGCCGCCGCCGTCGCCGGCGAGCCGTTCGAGCACGCGCGCGGCGATCTGCGGGATGTCCTCGCGGCGGTCGCGCAGCGGCGCGACCTTCAGCTCGATCACGTTGATGCGGTAGAACAGGTCCTGGCGGAACGAGCCCAGTTCGACCAGCCTCGCGAGGTTCTTGTGGGTGGCCGACAGGATGCGCACGTCGACATTGACCTCGGCATGCGCACCGATCGGGCGCACGGCCTTTTCCTGCAGCACGCGCAGCAGCTTGACCTGCATGTGCATCGGCAGCTCGGCGACTTCGTCGAGGAACAGTGTGCCGCCGTTGGCCGCCTGGAACAGGCCGTCCTTGTCGGCCTGCGCGCCGGTGAAGCTGCCCTTGCGGTGGCCGAAGAACTCGCTTTCCATGAGCTCGGACGGAATCGCGCCGCAGTTGACCGGCACGAACGGCGCGCTCGAGCGTGGCCCCAGCTCGTGCACGAGACGCGCCACCAGTTCCTTGCCCACGCCCGATTCGCCCGCGATGTACACCGGCGCCTGGCTGCGCGCGACCTTGGCGATGGTCGCACGCAACTCGTTCATCGTGGCCGAATCGCCGATGAGCTTGCCCACGCTGGTGGCCTGCTCGCTGCGCTTTTCGTCGGACAGCCGCAGCGCGGTCTGCACGAGCCGGCGCAGCACCGAGATGTCGACCGGCTTGGACACGAAGTCGAACGCGCCGGCCTTGAGCGCCTCGACCGCGGCATCGACGTTGCCGTAGGCGGTGATCATCGCGATCGGCATCTCGGGGTACTGCTGCGCCACCAGCGCGATGATTTCCTGGCCGCTGCCGTCGGGCAGGCGCATGTCGGTGAAGCACAGCGCGTAGCGGCGCTCGGCCAGGCGCTGGCGCGCCTCGGCCACGGTGGCGGCGGTCTCGACGATGAGGCCCATGCGACCGAGCGTGAGCGTGAGCAGCTCGCGGATGTCGCGCTCGTCATCGATGATCAGGGCGTAGTGCTTGTTCATGCGGGTGCGAGTGTGTGGGCGGTGGTGCAGGCGCCGCAAGCATCGCGCGGCCGCGCGGCAACAGGGTGCGCGCAGTGTGCCAATGCCGGCCTCATGCCGCCACCGCACCGCCGGGGCCGATGCTGACCGCCGCCTGCAGGGTCAACCGGAAGCAGGCACCACCGCCTGCCACCGGCACGTATTCGAGGGTAGCCTGACTGGCCTCGCTCATCTGTTTGGCGAGGTAAAGGCCAAGGCCCGTGCCGTATTCGTGGGTGGTGTAGAACGGCTCGAAGATCTGTGCGGCGACCTTGGGCGGAATGCCCGGTCCGCGGTCGATCACCTCGAGCAGCGCCGGGCCCTTGTCGACCGCCGCGCGCGCCACCACCGCCACGCGCGCGGGCTGGCCCGGCTGGCGCCCGTAGCGCAGGGCGTTCTGCACGAGGTTCCACACCACCTGCTGCATGTGCTGCGGATCGAACACCGCCTCCAGGCGCTTGTTGCTGGTGACCGCGCGCAGCTGGTCCTCGCCGAGGTCGTTGGACTGCCTGTAGTCCTCGACGAAGCTGAGCACCCACGCGTTGAGGTCGATCGTCTCCGGGCGCGAGCGCTCGCGCCGCGACAGTTGCAGGATGTTCTCGACCACGTCGTTGGCGCGCGTGCAATGGTTGTTGATGATCTCGACCAGGCGCGTGTCGTCGCCGCTGAGGTCGGGTGACTCGGCCAGCAGCTGGGCCGAATAGCGGATCGCCGCGAGCGGGTTGCGGATCTCGTGCGCGATCGACGCCGACAGCCGCCCGAGCGAGGACAGCGTGAGTTCCTCGGCGCGGCGTGACAGCAGCGAAGTGTCGTCGAGGAAGATCAGCACGTTGCTGTCGTCGTTGGGCGCCAGGCGCGTGAAGCGCGGGATCACCTCGGGCATGTCGGTGGCCAGCGACACTGGCGATTCCTCGCCGTGGCCCTTGTGGCGCCAGTGGTACAGCCGGCGCGACAGCTCGGGCGCGACCACGCCCAGTTCGCGCTCGCCCGGCGGCGGGTTGCCGATGAGGTGCCAGGCCGATTCGTTGATGCGCAGGATGTAGTTGGCGCGATCCACCAGCAGCACGCCCGTGCGCATGCGCTGGATGATGAGGTCGTTGATCTGCTCGAGGTTGAGCAGGTCGGCGCCGCGCTGTTCGGCCAGGTCCTCGGCCTCGCGCAGATGGCCGCCGAGGTTGCGCAGCAAGGTCGCGGTGACGAAGTAGGCCACCGCCATCGCCAGCACGGCCAGGCCGCTGGTCGCCTCGTGGCTGTCGTTGAGGCGGTCGTACAGGTAGGGCGTGGCGACCCCGATCGCCGCGCCGGTCGCGAACAGGTAGGCGCGATGCGGCATGAGCAGCGCGGCAATGCCGATGTTGACCAGCAGCATCATCGGCACGAGGCTGTAGCCCGACAGCGCGAGCAGCACCGCGGCCGCGGCCACGATGTCGATCGCCAGCGACACGCCGATGGTCGCGGCCAGGTGGCGGCGCAGGCGCTCGGTGAGCAGCAGCAGGATCAGCGCCAGGCCCAGGTACACCACGGTCACGGACTGGCCGAGCAAGGGGCGCAGCACGCGCACCGGCTCGCTCGCGAACGGCCCGAACACGAGGCTGGCGTAGACGAAGGCCTCGAGGCAGCGGTACAGGTTGAAGAAATACAGCTCGCGCCGGGTGATGTCGCCCGGGGCATCGCGGTCCAAGCCTTGGTAGCGCAATCGGGCCACGCCAACTCCTGTACGGGTTGCCAGTATATGCCGCCGGCAGGGTGGCGGCTCACGGCGGGCCGGTGCCGCGAAGGTCACTTTTGATTTCGGCGCCACCATGGCCGAAAATACCGCGTTGCATCAAGGCGGCTGCCGGCCGCCGCTCCCCGTTCGCCACGCCCCGGGCACGCCTGCGAGCCCCGGCGCGGCGCTTTCCAGCACAAGGTGCCTCGATGAACTTCCACGAATACCAAGCCAAGGAACTGTTTGCCGCCTACGGCATCGCCGTGCCGCCCGGCAAGACCGCCAACTCGCCCGACGCCGCAGTCGATGCCGCCAAGGCGCTCGGCGGCGCGCAGTGGATGGTCAAGGCGCAGATCCACGCCGGCGGCCGCGGCAAGGCCGGCGGGGTCAAGTTCTGCAAGAGCCTGGACGAGGTGCGCGCGGCCGCCAAGGCCATGCTCGGCACCCGCATGGCGACCTACCAGTCGGCCGGCCGCGCGCTGCCGGTCAACCTCGTGCTGGTCACCGACGCCACCAACATCGCGCGCGAGCTGTACCTGTCGGTGCTGGTCGACCGCGACAGCAAGAGCGTGTCGTTCATCGCCTCCAAGCACGGCGGCGTCGACATCGAGCAGGTGGCGCGCGAAACGCCGCAGGACATCCACACCATCCGCGTCGATTTCGTCGAGGGGCTGCAGCCCTACCAGTGCCGCCAGCTCGGCTTTGCCATGGACCTGGATGCGAGGCAGGTCGGCCAGCTCACCAGGATCATGCTCGGGCTGTACCGGCTGTTCAACGACAAGGACCTGTCGCTGGTCGAACTCAACCCGCTGGCGATCCTCGAAGACGGCAACCTCGCCGCGCTCGACGGCAAGGTGAACTCGGACGACAACGCCGACTTCCGCCACCCCGAACTGGTGGCGATGCGCGACCTCACCCAGGAAGACGCGGCCGAGGCCGCCGCGGCCCAGAACAACCTCAACTACGTGACCATGGACGGCTCGATCGGCTGCATGGTCAATGGCGCGGGCCTGGCGATGGCGACGATGGACGTGATCAAGCTCGCCGGCGGCGAGCCCGCCAACTTCCTCGACGTGGGCGGCGGCGCGACCAAGGAGCGCGTGACCGAGGCCTTCAAGCTCATCCTGAGCTCGGACAAGGTCAAGGCGATCCTCGTCAACATCTTCGGCGGCATCGTGCGCTGCGACCTGATCGCCGAAGGCATCATCGCCGCGGTCAAGGAAGTGGGCCTGTCGATCCCGGTGGTGGTGCGCCTGCAAGGCACCAACGTCGCCCAGGGACGCGAGCTGCTGGCCAATTCCGGGCTGGCGATCACGCCGGCCGACGATCTCAACGATGCCGCCCGCAAGGCGGTCGCTGCAGCTGCCTGACGAGATTTCCGCCGCACCGGCGCCACGCCCGCGACGGGCATCGCGCCTGACCGCAGGCGGCCGCGACCGCGGCGCCGGCGGCACAGCGGCACCACCGATTCCAAGGACACAACCATGAGCGTTTTGGTCAACAGCAACACCAAGGTGATCGTGCAGGGTTTCACCGGCCAGCAGGGCACCTTCCACGCGCAGCAGGCGCTCGACTACGGCACCAAGGTCGTGGGCGGCGTCACGCCGGGCAAGGGCGGCAGCCAGCACATCGGCCTGCCGGTGTTCAATTCGGTCAGCGAGGCGGTCGACGTCACCGGCGCCGACGCCTCGGTCATCTTCGTGCCGCCGCCGTATGCGGCCGATTCGATCCTCGAGGCGATCGACGCGGGCATCCGCGTGATCGTGGCGATCACCGAGGGCATCCCGGTGCTCGACATGCTGCGCGTGAAGAACGTGCTCAAGTCGCATCCCGACACCGTGCTGATCGGCCCCAACTGCCCCGGCATCATCACCCCCGGCCAGTGCAAGATCGGCATCATGCCCGGCCACATCCACCAGCCCGGCAAGGTCGGCATCGTGTCGCGTTCGGGCACGCTCACCTACGAGGCGGTGTTCCAGACCACCAACGAGGGACTGGGCCAGTCCACCTGCATCGGCATCGGCGGCGATCCGATCAACGGTCTGAGCTTCATCGACTGCCTCAAGCTGTTCCAGGACGATCCCGCGACCGAGGGCATCATCATGGTCGGCGAGATCGGCGGCAGCGCCGAGGAGGACGCGGCCGAATTCATCGGCCGCTACGTGACCAAGCCCGTGGTCAGCTTCATCGCCGGCGCCTCGGCCCCGGCCGGCAAGCGCATGGGCCATGCCGGCGCGATCATTTCGGGCGGCAAGGGCACCGCCGCGGCCAAGTTCGCCGCGCTGGACAAGGCCGGCGTCACCACGGTCAAGTCACCGGCCGACCTGGGCAAGGCCCTCGCCGCACGCATGAAGTGATCGCGGCGCGCAGCGCGCGGCGACGGCGTGCGCATGTCACGCCGTTGCGCCGCGTGCCGTCGACAACCAGCGCGCCAGCGTGCCCGCGCCGACGGCAGGGGGCGCGGTGCGCGGGTTCGCCAACGTCTATCGGGTGGCACCGACCGCGTTGACCGATCCGGCGCGGCCGGTCATGGCCAGTGTCGTGGCACTGGGCGGGCTCCAGCTGTCCGAGGGCAGCTACTGGCTCGACTGGCAAAGCGCGGGCACATCCGCAACCGATCCCTGGACGCCGTTCGTGACCCTCGACGATGGCCCGCTCAAGCCGGGTTCCAACGCGCGGCTGCTGGATCCGGGTACCCAGGCATGGCAGCGCCTGCGCGACGCCGGCAGCAACAAGAGCCAGGACCTGCCCTTCGCCATTGCCGGCCGTGCCGCGGGTGACCGGATCTTCGCCAACGGGTTCGACATGGCCGGCTCGCCGCGCTAGCAGCGCCGGGATTGCCATCGCGAACGCAACCTCGCGCACCCCGCCCGTGCGGGCCCACTGCCACAGGCGCGCGACCGGCGGCCGCATCCGCGATCGGCAGCGTCGCGAACCGGGGTGGCACTCGACAAGCAAGCACGCAGGCGCATCGTGGGTGCGTCCCGCACGCCACCTGCGTGCGCAGGCACGCGGGCAGGCCACGGCATGCAGCGCCCGTTGCATGGCGGCGGCGTGGCGAGCGCGTTGGGGTTTTTGTCGCCGGATTGCGTTTGCTGCGCCACGACCAACACGATGGGAATGGACCATGTCGTATTCGTGCAGCAATCTTGCGCTGGTGCTGGCCGCCGTCGCCGGCGTGTGCACGCCGGGGCCGGCCGCGGCGCAGGCCGCGCTCGAACGCATCATGGGCGTAGGCGGCGTGCAGGCCGACGACGCGGTGCGCGGCAGCTACCTCGCCAGCAACGGCAGCGCGGCGATCTTCCTGTCCAAAGCCGGCAATCTGCTGCCGGGTGGCAATGGCGTCGCCAACGTCTACCGATTCGACCTCGACAGCCACGAGCTCACGCGCGTGAGCGTGGTGCCGGGCAGTGGCGCGCCGGCCAGTGACGTGTGCACTTCCGCCGGCATTTCCGGTGATGGCCAGGTCGTGGTGTTCGCCAGCTACGCCTCCAACCTCGTCACCGGCAACACGCAGTGGTCGGCCGTGTACCGCCATGACCTCGCCAGCGGCACGCTCACGCGCATCAGCGAGGACAGCATGGGCAACCAGGCCAACGCCAGTGCCCAGACCCCGGCGACTTCGGGGGATGGTCGCTACACGGTGTTCATCTCGGCCGCGAGCAATCTCATGCCGGGAGACAACAACAGCATGTCGGATCTGTTCCTGCACGATGCGCAGACCGGCGAGATCAGCATGCTCGACTTCAACCGGTTCGGCCAGTTTCCGGACGGGGCGGTCGACTGGCTCACGCCACAGGCCATCTCCTGGGATGGCCGCTACGTGGTGTTCGCGAGCACGGCCAACGACCTCACGCCGACCAGCGGCAACGGCCTCTTGCAGGTCTACCTCGTCGACGTCAGCAACTTGACCCGCACCCTGATCAGCCAGGCCGCCAACGGCGGCCCGGGCGATGGGCACTCCACCGACCCGGTGATTTCCCCGAACGGCCGCTACATCGCCTTCAACACCCTGGCCACCAACCTGCTGCCCGGCACCACCAGCCATCTGTACCGCTACGACCGGCTCACTGCGACCCTGATCAACATTCCGGCGCCGGTCGCCGGCGATTTCACGCCGCCGCTGGCGTCCTCGGCGACGTGGTGCGAAGGGCCGCGCGTGAGCGACGCCGGTGACGTGCTGGCCACCTGCAGGTTCGCCACACCGGCGGCGCTGCAGATGCTCGTGTGGAACGCGGCCAGCACGCGCTGGCGCCTGGTCACGCAGGGTCTGGAGGGGCCATCCAGCTTCGGCAATGGGCGATCGGGCATGCTTGGCGGCATCAGCGCCGATGGCCGGCGCGTCGTGCTGGACACGCTCGCGACCAACCTCGTCGGCGGCGATACCAACAACGTCAGCGACGTGGTCTACCAAGTCACCGCGCCAGCGGACCTGATCTTCCGCGACGGCTTCGACTGAAACCCCGCGACATTCGAACTCGTGCAAGTGCATGCGTGCCGGTGCCGCGCGGGAACACCGCGCCCACGCGCCGCCCACGAGCCTTGCGTCCTTTCCCTTCCCTGAATCGACGGAGTCGACCCATGCCACCCATCCGCTTCCCCGCACGTGCGCTGGCGCTGGTCGCCGGCTTGCTCGCGGCCGGCTTCACGCACGCGATGCAATTCGTGGTCACCACGCCGGCCGACAGTGGTCCGGGTTCGCTGCGCGCGGCCATCGGCATGGCCAACACGACCGCGGGCATCCCCGACAGCATCACCTTTGCGATCGATCCGATGATCCACGGGCACGGGCCGTGGACCATCGCCCTGCGCCAGCCGCTGCCACCGATCGCCGATCGGGTGATCGTCTCGGGGTACTCGCAGCCCGGCAGCGCACCCGGCTTTCCGGCTCGGCCGATGATCGACATCGATGTCTCAGGCATGACCTGCAGGCCGGATCGTGACTTCGGCTCGCCGCTGACGGTGATCCGCGGCGGCGAGGGCAGCCTGATCGCGGGACTCAACGTGTTCGGCGAGGCGACGGCCGATTGCCGGGGTGCGGGCATTCTCGTGCTCGCCGACGGGGTCCAGTTGGTTTCCAACCGCATCGGCCTGCGCGCCGATGGCAGCGTCGCGGGCTTGCATGGCCTGAGCGCCGGCATCGGCGTGTTGATGAGCCGTGGGGTGATCGTCGGCGGTCCCGGCTCGGACGAGGGCAACGTGTTTGCCGGCATCGATACGCGGGCGCTGGTGATCGATGGCGAGCAGCACACCGTGCGGAACAACTGGTTCGGCAGCAACGGCATGGGGGAAGTAGCCGTGGGTTCGATGATCGGCAAGGCCGGCCTGTTGACCGGCGCGATCGTGCTGTATCCGCCGCGCGCCTATGCCAGCCTTTACTCGTTGGCGATCCAGACTGCGAGTTTCGGCCTGCGCGATTCGCACATCACCGGCAACCACTTCGTCGCGGTCGACTACGATGGCATCTACCTCATGGGCGGCGGGCCGCAAGGGCCTGACAGCCATGGCAACCACGTCACCGGCAACCGGTTCGGCACCAATGTCTGGGGGCTTCCCGGCGCGGGCACGGGCACGGCGATCCGCTTGGCCAAAGCCATCCGCGATACCGAAATCGCGGACAACCTGATCAGCAACAGCAATTCCGGCATCGTGCTGCATCCACGAAACAGGGAGCCGGAACAGGCGCCGGCCGGCGCCGGCAATCGCATCAGCCGCAACCGCTTCACCGACTTTGACGCGCCGGCCATCGAGCTTGCCGACGCCGTCCCGCTGGCCAACGACGCGCTGGATGCCGACGAGGGTGCCAACCGCCTGCAGAATCGGCCCGTGCTGAGGCTGGCCAACACCGCCGGCCTGCTCGAAGGCGACCTGCACAGCATGCCGGGACGCAGCTACACGATCGAGCTGTTCCTGTCGGCCGCGTGCGGCTACGCCGGCGGCAATGTTGCCGACCTGTTCCTGCAATCCTTCAGCGTGACCACCGACGGTCACGGCGACGCAGCGTTCTCGCGGGTCCTGCCCCAGCCGGCCTTCGACCACTTCCAGGTCGGCGACGTGCTCACGGCTACCGCCACCGATGCCGATGGCAATACATCGGAACTGTCCGATTGCGTGGGCGTGGCCGCTACGCTGCCCGTGACCCTGCGCATGCCGACCTACCCGGCGCGAGTGCCGGCCATGGATCAGACACTGGGCGTCAGCGTGACGATCGCCGGCAACGGCCCGCTGCCGCCCAGCGGCAGCGTGGTGTTCAGCGTGATCGACCCGCTCGGGCGTCGGCGCGAACTGGGCCGCGCCACCATCGCCAACGGCCAGGCCAGCCTGCCGCCGCCGCAGGGCGTGTTGCCGCAGGCCGGCCGCTACCGCATCGAGGCCCGCTATGACGGCGACGTGCGCTACGCGGCCAATGCACAACTGTCGCCCGACGTGGTGGTGTTCCGACCCGCGAGCGCGCTGCTGCAGCCGGAACGCTCGGCGCCGGTGCGCCATGATCCGGGCAGCGGCGTGTGGGAGTGGCTCGATCCGGGCAGCCCGCAATCGCTGTCGGTGGACTGGGCCGACCGCTACATCGATGCCGACCGCTTCGATGGCCGGGCCACCGACCAGATGCTGTTCAGCAAGGGCGGCGAGTACTTCCTGGTCGATGCGCAGGGGCGTGCGCAGCGGCGCACGTCCGGCGTGCTCGGCAGCCGCGAGATTCTGGACCTGATCCAGGTCGATGACGATGTCCTGGCCGATGCGCTGGTGCGCGACCCCGCCAGCGGCGAGTATGCGATCGTACGGCGCCTGTTCCAGCGCGAGCAGGGCGAGACGCTGCGCCCGCTCGGGATCAGCGCCGAACTGCAGTGGCGTGGCAGCGGCGACATCGATGGCGACGGCCACACCGACCTCGTGTTCCAGGTACCCGGCAGCAACCAGGCCTCCATCGTGCTGATGCGCGACGGCGCCGCGGTCGCGACGGTGCGTGTCGCCATGCCCGACCTGCCGCTGCGCCAGGTGACCACCGCAGACGTCGACGGCGACGGCTTCGACGACCTGCTGTGGAGTGATCCGGCAACCGCGAGGATCGAAGTCGAACGCTTCGAGCGCGGCCATGCCGCGGGTCATCTCGAGGGCGACCTGGGCACGGCCGGCTGGTCGTTGCCCGGGCCGGTGCACACCGCCAAGCCCGGCGACAACGACTACGGCATGGCGGAACTGCTGCTGGATGATGGCCTCGGCAACCCCAGCCTGTGGACCGGACTGCGCATGGGATCCAGCGGCGTGTACGGCACGCTGGAGGTGCTGCCCTATGGAGGAGGCTACGAACTCGAACGCTCGCGCTGAGCCTGGGTGATGCCCGGGCGCGCGCCGCGCGCCCGGACCCGGTGCGCCGGTGCGATCCTGCGCACGGGCCCGGCCGGTGACCGCGCGGATGTGAGCGCCGTCTGCGCCACGGCGCGCGGCTTCGTGTACAAGGGGCGTGGCGGCCCGCGCGTGGCCGCGACCACGACGGAGGCGAGGATGACGACACGTCCATGGGCCATCGCCGCGGCGCTCGCGCTGCTGGCGCCTGCCGCGGCCCGCGCCGCGACGCTGCAGGTCGGGCCGGGCCAGCCCTATGCCAAGCCCTGCGCGGCGATCGCGGCGGCCGCCAACGGCGACACCATCCTCATCGACGCGGCCGGCGACTATGCCGGCGACGTGTGCGCGGTCACCCGCAGTGGCCTGACCCTGCGTGGCATCAACGGCCGGCCGCACATCGACGCCGCGGGCCAGCACGCCGAGGGCAAGGCGATCTGGGTCATCAAGGGCGCCAACACCACGGTCGACAACATCGAGTTCAGCGGCTGCCGCGTGCCCGACCAGAACGGCGCCGGCCTGCGCGTGGAGGCCGACAACCTCGTGGTGCGCCATTCCTGGTTCCACCACAACGAAATGGGCATCCTCACCGGCAACGACCGCAGCCACACCATCACGATCGAATACAGCGAGTTTTCCGACAACGGCTACGGCGACGGCTATTCGCACAACGTCTACGTCGGCCACCACGCGCTGCTCGTGTTCCGCTACAACTGGTCGCGGGCGTCGCTGAGCGGGCACTTGCTCAAGTCGCGTGCCGAACGCAACGAGGTGCTCTACAACCGCCTCACCGGCGAAGCCGGCGGTACCGAAAGCTACGAGCTGACCTTTCCCAACGGCGGGCTCAGCTTCGTGATCGGCAACCTCATCGAGCAACCGGCCACCAGCGAGAACTCGGCGATGCTCGACTACCTCAGCGAGGGTTTCGGCGGCAACACCGACGACCGCCTGTTCGTGGTCAACAACACCTTCGTCAACAATCGCGGCAGCGGCACGTTCCTCGCGATCCGCGCCGCGACGCAGACACCCGCGATCGTGCGCAACAACGTGTTCTGGGGTGGCGGCACGGTGTCGTCGCAGGCCAGTGCGGTGCTCGACCACAACGTGACCGGCAACGCGGACGACTGGTTCGTCGATCCGGCCAACTACGACTACCGCCTGCGCGCGACCGCCAGCGCGCTCATCGACGCGGGCACCGCGCCGGGCACGGGCGCGGGCGAGTCGCTCGCCCCGACCCAGGTCTACCTGCATCCGGTCGCGGGCGCGGCGCGGCCCGTGGTGGGCGCGATCGACGTCGGTGCCTACGAATGGGCCGGCGACGGGATCTTCGACGATGGCTTCGAGCAGGGCGTGCGGCGCCGCTGAAGTGGCGGCGCGCGAGCCGCTGGCGATGCGCGGCCCGTGTGCGCGCGACCGCGCTGCTCGTGGCCGCCGCGCCGCTCAGTCGAAGCCGTTGTTGAAGATCGCGTCGCCGTAGCCGATCACCGTGACCGGGATGTTGCGCGTGGTGGCGCTGTGATCGCCGAGCTGGCCGGCGGCGTTGACGCCGGTGCATTTGGCGATGTAAGCGCTGCCCGGCAGGTCCTGCAGGAAGCAGGTGTGGTGCCAGCCGGCGGCGACGAGGAACGCGTCGTCGCTGCCGATCGTGTGCGCGAATACGAGCCGGTCGACCAGCGTGGCATCGCCCAGCTGGCCGCCGTCGTTGCGGCCCCAGCACTCGATGTAATCGTGCAAGCGACAGCTGTGCTCGAAGCCCGCCGCCACCGCATCGGTTTCATCCGAATCCTGCAGTTCCACCGGTAGCGGGCTGCCGAGCAGGCTGCCGTCGCCCAGCTGGCCATGGCTGTTGTCACCCCAGCACTTGAGGGTATCCGTGGTCGTCCGCGCGCAGGTGTGGAAAGCCCCTGCGGCCAGCGTCTGTGCATCCGTCAAGCCAACCACGTCGACCGGGGTTGGGCGCAGGGTGCCAGTGCCGTCGCCCAACTGGCCGTACAGGTTGTAGCCCCAGCACTTGGCGCCGCCGGTGGCGGTGACGACGCAGTTGTGGCCACCCCCCGTCGCCAGTGCGGTCATCCCGCTCAGGCCGGCCACATCCACCGGGGTCGTGCGGTCGTTGGCAGTGCCATCGCCGATCTGGCCGAAGGTGTTTGCACCCCAGCACTTGACGCTGCCGCCGCTGCCCAGCGCGCAGTTGTGCTCATAGCCCGCGGCCAGCGTCGTCACGCCGCTCAGCCCGGCCACGTCGACGGGCGTGCTGCTCGATACCAGGGTGCCGTTGCCGAGTTGGCCGTGGTCGTTGCGCCCCCAGCACTTCACGGTGCCTGCCAGCAGCAGGGCGCAGGTGTGGTCCTGGCCTGCCGTGAGCGTCTTCACGCCGGTCAGGCCGGGCACGACGACGGGCACGGGACGGTCCAGCAGCGTGCCGTCGCCGAGTTGGCCATGGGCGTTGGCGCCCCAGCACTTGACCGCGCCGGTTGCTTCGAGCGCGCAGGTGTGGGCGCCGCCTGCGGTGAGGCTGAGCGGCGCGGCGTGCGCCGCGGCGGCCCATGGCAGCGTGCAAGACAACGCCAGGCCGAGGTGCAGTACGCGCTGGCGGGTGAGGTGCTGTGCAAGTGATGGCATGTCGTTCTCCCCTGTCGAGCACAAACAGCGGGCGGCTGCGTGCCCGCATCGGGACGCGACGGCGCCATGCCGGCACGCCCGCGGCGGGCGAGGCCGACCGCAGCGGCCGTGCGCGTACGCCATGTGCCCTGCACTGCGGACGCGCCTCGGGCATGTGCGTGCCCGATCGGCATGCGGTCCGTCCGGGCCGGGCCTCCGGGCCCGACCTCGCGGCGGTCAGCTTCCGCTGCAACCCTCGCCGGTGCAACTGGTGTTGCAGGTGCTGCCCAGCGCACAAGCGAAGCGGCAATCCCCGCCCGGGCAGGCGAGGTTGCAGTGCGCGCCCGCCGCGCAGGCCAGCGTGCAACCGCCACCCTCGCAACTGAAATCACAGCGTGCGCCGGCCGGGCAGGTGAGGTCGCAGTCGCCCTCGAAGCAGGTCATCGTGCAGGTGCGCCCGGCGGCGCAGTTGCCGTCACTGGCCGGCTCGACACGATCGACGCCGCCCTCGTCGCTGGCACTGCCGCCCGCATCGACCGTGACGCCGCCGGCACTGACGCGGCCGGGTGCGATGTGGGCCTGGTCCGAGTCGATCCGGCCATCGCCGATGTGCACGGTGCCTGCGCCGGTGTTCACCTGGACCAGTCCGGCCGCGACGCGCACGTTGGCGGTGGGCGTGGTGCCGATGAACAGCTCGACGCGACGATTGCGCGCACGCGCGGACTGGTCGGCGGGGTCGTCGCCGCCGCTCTCGCGCACCAGCGGCTGGCTTTCACCCATGCCGCGCGCGACGAGCAGGGTGGCCGGGATGCGCTGCTCGCGCACGAGCCAGTCGATCACCGCCAGCGCCCGCTGCTGCGACAGGCCCTGATTGGCGTCGGCGCTGCCGATCGAGTCGGTATGGCCCACCACGAGCACCTCGCCGCGCGCCTGCTCGCGGATCAATTGCGCGACCTTGGCCAGCGTCGCGGCCGCGTGCGCGTCGATGGCGGCGCTGCCGGAGGCAAACAGCACGTCGCCGGCCACGCTCAGGCGCACATGGTCAGCGCTGCGCACCGCGCCCAGTTCGCCGAGCAGGGCATCGCCGGTGACGGTGACGCCCGTGCCCGCGACGGCGCGCCAGTCGCCCTGCACGGTGGCGCCCGCACCCGCGGCCTGCAGGCGCACGACCTCGCCATCGCTGACCACGCGCGAAGAGCCTGCGCTGACGCTGCCGCCCTGTGCCCGCGCATCGGTCGGCACCAGTGCGAAGCCGAGGATGAGGCCGAGCAGCGCGATCAACCCGGCGCGGCGCGGCGGCTTGGGTATCGAGGAAACGCGACGGTTCTTGCCGTCGGACGATGGCGCGATGCTGGTCATGGTGAGCCCCCGCTCTGGATGTGGGCCCAGTATAGGCCGGAGCGCGGCGCGGCCACCGTTGCGCGGCGACCGGCTCTGGTGCAGGGTAGGGGCGCTGCGCGCGGGCATGGCAGCGCGGCACATGCGGACGGGTGCTCACGGCCCCGTCGCGGTGCCGCCCGACACGGGCCCGCACAGGTGCACGATGGGAGCGGATTCAGGCCAGCGGCCGCTGGGTGGTGGCAGCGCGTGCCGCACGCGTGGGGCGGGGCTGCTCGCCGCAGCCATCGTGGCGTTGGGCAGCGCCGGCGCCGGTGCCCAGTCCCTGCGTTTCCACGGCAACGGCTACGGCGCGCCGACCCTCGATCGGGTGGTGATCGCGCTGGATGCACCCGCGCGGCCGGTCGATGTCGGCAGCGGCGACTTCACGCTGGAGTTCTGGCTGCGCGCGCTGCCGGGCGAAAACGCCGAAGCGCCCGCCTGCAGCGCCGACAACGACCGCTGGATCCTCGGCCACATCCTGCTCGACCGCGATGTCGATGGTCCGGGCGACCATGGCGACTACGGCCTGAGTCTCATGGACCGGCGCCTTGCATTCGGCTTGAGCGTGGGCAGCAGCGGCGCCACCGCCTGCGGCGCCACCCTCGTCGACGACGGGCAGTGGCACCACGTGGCGGTGACGCGCGATGCCGGCAGCGGCCAGCTGCGCATGTACCTGGACGGCCAGCCCGACGGCAGCGCCAGCGGGCCGCCGGGCAACGCGAGCTACCGCGACGGGCGTGACAGCAACGCGCCGTACGACCCGACCCTGGTGATCGGCGCCGAGAAGCACGACTACGCCACGCTGTCGTGGGCCGGCTGGCTCACCGAGCTGCGCGTGTCCGGCAGCATCCGCTACGCGTCGCCGTTCGTCCGCCCGTCGGCGCGGTTCACGAGCGACGCGGCCACGCTCGCGCTTTACCACTTCGACGAAGGCATGGGCACGCTGGTGGCCGACAGCTCGGGAGCGCCCGGCGGGCCGAGCCACGGCGAGCGGCGCTACGGCGGCGAGCCGGCCGGCCCCGAGTGGTCGCAGGCGACGCCGTTCGACGCGATCTTCGCCGACGGCTTCGACTGACCCGCCGCCTGCCCGCGGCACTCCGGTGCGGTGCCGCGGCGATTGCCAGAGCGGCTGTGGGCGTGGCAATGTCCGGGCACCCATCCGGTTGTGCGTGCAATGGAGATCACCGAGCTCATTGGCAAGGCGCGTGAGGGTGACGCGCGGGCGTCCGAGCATCTGTTCGCGGTGCTCTACGACGAGTTGCGTCGGCTGGCGGCGGGCCAACTGCGCGGCGCCGAGGTCATGCGCGCGACCTCGCTGGTGCACGAGGCCTGGCTCAAGCTGGCCGGACACGGCGCCGTAGTGGTCAACGATCGCAGCCATTATTTCTCGGTCGCGGCACGTGTGATGCGCCAGATCGTGATCGACCATGTGCGTGCGCGCGGTGCGCTGCGCCGCGGCGGTGGTGCGGCACCCGCATCGCTCGACACCACGGCATTGCAGGTCGCGGCCGAGGAGCGCGACGAGAGCCTGCTCGCGCTGGATGCAGCGCTCGTGCGTCTCGCCGCCGTCGATGCGGACCTGGCGGCGCTGGTCGAGATGCGGTTCTATGCGGGCCTGGAGCTGAGCGAGATCGCGGACGCCCAACAGCGATCGGAAAGCTCGCTCAAGCGGGACTGGCGGCGGGCGCGGGCGTTCCTGCAGCGCGAGATGATGCCTGCGTGAGCATGGACCGACGCGCAGCCCGCTGGAACGCGGTCGCCGCCGCGTTCGATGCACTGGTGGAGTTGGACCCGGCGGCGCGCGCGGCGCGGCTCGCGCAGCTTCGCGGCGAGGACCCGGCGCTGGCCGAGGAAGTGGCGACGCTGCTGCGCGCCGATGGCAGCGACGTGCCGCTGCTCGATGGCGATGCGCTGCAGGCACTGCCCAACCTGCACCCGGGCGAGCGCGACGACATGGCGGCGGGTCATCGCATCGGCGCCTATCGCCTCGTGCGCCGCCTTGGCGAGGGAGGCATGGGCGTGGTGTGGCTGGCCGAGCGCGCCGATGGTGGATTCGAGCAGACGGTGGCGCTGAAGCTGCTCAAGCGCGGCATGGACACGCACGCCATCCTGCATCGCTTCCTGCAGGAGCGGCGCATCCTTGCGCGTTTGGCTCATCCGCACATCGTGCGCTTGCACGACGGCGGCATGAGCGACGATGGTAGGCCCTACTACGTGATGGACTACGTCGATGGCGAGCCCTTGACGACGTGGGCGGCCGGCAAGCAACTGGACGTGCGCGTGCGGGTCGAGTTGCTGGCGGCGGTGGCCGACGCCGTGGCCTATGCGCATGCGCAACTGGTGGTGCACCGCGACCTGAAACCCTCCAACGTGATGGTCGACGCCGACGGTGCGCCACGCGTGCTCGATTTTGGTATCGCCAAGCTGCTGGAACCCGACAACGGGCAGGCACACACCGATACCGGCCTGCGCGTGCTGTCGCCCGCCTATGCCGCGCCCGAGCAGATTCTCGGCGAACCCATCGGCACCGCGACCGACGTCTATGCGCTGGGCCTGTTGTTGTGCGAGCTGCTGGTGGGGCGCTTGCCGCATCAGCGCGCTGCCACGGTGGGGCACCTGGTGCAGACCGTGGGCGACGAGCCCACCGAGCGTGCCAGTGCATTGGCGGCGCGCCTCGCGCGCGGCGATGTGGCCGCGCTCTATGGCAGCGCCGTCGATGCCCGGCGGCTCGCCCGCGAACTCGGCGGTGACCTCGATCTCATCATCGCCACTGCGCTGCAGCGCGAACCGGCACGCCGCTACGCCACCGCCGCGGCGATGGCCGGCGACCTGCGGCGCTGGCTGGCCGGCCGGCCGATCGCGGCCCGTGCCGATTCGGCTGCCTACCGCGCGCGCCGCTTCGTGCGGCGGCATCGTCTGGGCGTTGCGGCCGGTGTGCTGGTGGCACTGTCGCTGCTGGGTGGGCTGGGTGCCGCGTTGTGGCAGGCGCGCATCGCCAGCGCCGAGGCGCAGCGTGCCGAGGCGGCACGCGCGAGCGCCGAGCAGGCCCTGCTGCGCAGCGAGCGCGTCAAGCAGTTCATCCTGGCCCTGTTTCACGAGCAGGACCCGGTCGCGCGCGCGCGGGCTCAGGCGCGTACACCCGCCGAGCTGGTGCGCGAAGGCATCGCCGAGGTCGATCGCAACCTGGCCGGAGAAGCGGCCTTGCAGGCCGAGCTGTTGCGTGACCTGGGCGAAATCCAATTGGGGGTGGATGAGCCCGCGCACGCGCGCGACACGCTGCAGCGCGCGTGGGAGTTGCACCAGCGCGTGTCGGGCGAAGACAGCGCCGCCGCTGCCGAGACGCTGGCGGCGTACGCGGAAGCGGTGTATGCGGCCAAGGATGTCGCGACCGCCGAACCGTTGCTGCGCGAAGCCATCCGCCGTCTGCAGGATGCCGCGCCCGATCGGCTGACACGGCTGGCGCAGGTCGAGTCCACGCTCGCGCTTATCGAACTGGTGGCCGCGCGCAAGGACCAGGCCGAACGCCTGGCGCGGCACGCATTGGACCTGGAACGCCGCGCTGACGATCGTCACGGTACGCAGCTGGCGGCGCGCCTGGCGACGCTGGGCATGGTGCAGCAGGAATCGGGACGCTATGACGAGGCCCTGGCGAGCTACCGGGAGGCGCTGGCGATCGTGGCGGCGCGCAACGGCCCCGATCATGCGCGCGCGGCGTTGCTGCATGTCAACGTCGCCGACGTGCTGCGCGTGCAGCGGCACTATCCGCAGGCGCTCGTGGAGTACGAGGCTGCGCTGCGGATCGAACGCAGGCAATTGCCGGCCGGGCATCGGCTCATCGGGATCACCTTGATCCGCCTCGGCGATCTGCAGCGACGCATGCAACAGCTCGATGCCGCCGACCGCTCGCTCAGCGAAGCGATCACGATCCTCGCGCCGGCCAAGTCGGGCCAGTATGCGCAGGCGTTGCAGTTCCATGCCACGCTGGCGCGTGCGCGTGGCGACTTCACGCTCGCCGTGCAGCGCTATGGTGAATCGTTCGAGGCGTTCCGCGCCGTCACCGGCGACAGCCTGTACACCTGGCTCACTGCATTGATGCACGCCGACGCGCTGGTCGATGCCGGGCGACTCGATGACGCCGAACGGCGGTTGCAGGCGGCCCGCAGTGCCTTGGCGCGCATGCCGCCGGACGAGTACGCGAAGCTGTATGCGACCGGTGTCGGTGGCCGCTTGCACCACGCGCAGGGCCGCATCGAGGCGGCGATCCAACAGCGCCGCGTTGCGCTGGAGGGGTTGTTGGCGATGTATGGTGCCGAGCATGCCGACGTGCAGGAAGCGCGCGTTGCCTTGGCCTCGAGCCTGCTGGCCGCGCACGCGCCGGAGCGGCGCAGCGAGGCGGCGGATCTGCTGCAGGCGGCGCACGCGGTGTTGGCGGGCAGGGACGACCCCGATGCCCGCGCGCTGGTCGGAAGCGCCTTGCTCGAACGCGGCCGTCTGCGCCATGCCACTGGCGACCTCGCCGGTGCCCGCGGCGACATCGTCCAGGCCTTGCGGGAATTGCAGCTGCGTCCGGGCGACGCGCGCCGCTTGCGCGAGGCGCGTGCGTTCGCGCGTGGCCTGGGACTGGCGACCACCCGCTGACGCCTGCGCGCCGCGGTTGCGCTGCCCGCGGTCGGCTCGCGATGCGAGCGGATGCTGTCCTCCGCCGGGCCTTGGCGCGTCGTGCAGCCCGGCAGTACCGGCGCGCCACCACGGTCAGTGCTGCGGTGCGGGTTCAAAGCCGGTGTCGAAGATGCGATCGGTGCTGGCGCTGTGGAAGATGTCGTTGACATGGCCGTTGCCATCGTCGTCCAGCAGATTGCTCGCAGTGGATTCGAAGGCGATGTAGCGGCCATCGCCCGACAGGCCGCAGTTTTCACTGGTGTCATTGCCGGCGCCGCCATCCGCAGCACGGCTGACCCGCCAGGTGCGGCCACTGGCCGGCTCGTGCACGAACACGTCGCGCACCGGGCCATTGCTGTCGTCGGGCACCAGGTTGGAAGCGTCGGAGCTGAAGCCGATGCGCTGGCCATCGGCGGAGATGCATGGCGAGTACGAGTGTCCGTTGCTCAAAGCACCATCCATGCCGCGCGAAATCAACTGCGTGGTGCCGGCGACGAGGTCACGCAGGTAGATGTCGCGGTAGCCGTTGTCGTCGCCTGCGGCGATGAGGTTGGTGGCGGTGGTCGCGAACACCACGTAGCGGCCATCGCCCGACACGGCCGGGGAACTGCTGGCGCGATCGGCGCCACTGCCGAAAGCGCTCGTGCTGACCAACTGTGTGATACCGCTGTCGAGATCGTGCACGAACACGTCGTCGCGGTCGTTCAAGTCATCCGGGACGAGGTTGCTGGCGCGACTCGTGAACACCACCCGGCGCCCATCGGCGGAGATCGCCGCGGCTTGGCTGAAGGAGTTGGCGCCGACGCTGATGCGGCGCGTGATGCCGCTGTCGCGGTCGTGCACGAACACGTCGTCGAAAAAATCGGCGACGTCGCCGGCGACGAGATTGTCGGCCAGCGAATGGAATGCAATGCGCCGGCCATCGGCCGACAGCGAGGGTGAACTGCTTGGGCCATTGGGCGTGCCGACGCCGTCGTGGGTGCGTGAAATCCGCTCGGTGATGCCGCTGTCCATGTCGCGCACATAGATGTCGCCGCCGGGCCCTGGCACATCGCCCACGATCAGGTCACTGGCGTGCGAGGTGAATGCGACGACGCGCCCGTCAGCCGACAGCGACGGCGACACGCTGCGGCCATTGGCAAAATCGCCGCCGTCGGCCGGGTCGCTCACGCGCACGGTGATGCCGAGCCACAGGTCGCGCAGGTACACGTCGGCTTCGTCGTCGTTCGGGTTGGGCATCGGGTCGGTCAGGTTGGATGCCTTCGAGGTGAACGCCACGTAGCGTCCGTCGTGCGACAGTGCTGGCGTCGGCAGCGCGGAGTCGTTGCCACCGGTGGCCGGATCGAGCGCCTGTGACACCAGCACGATCCGGGCAGGCGCGTGGCCGCAGGTCAGGGCAGCGACGAGTGCGAGTACCAGGTGGACGTGGGAGTGTGGAGGTTTCATGGCCGAGGGGCTCCGCAAACAAAACCAAGGTGGATGGCGACCGGCGCTGCGCCGCGTCGGCGTGCGGGCAGGCGCGGCGAGCCGGATCGGTGGCGATGCGCGCGACCAGCGTGCGTGCGTCGCCACCGTGGGCGCGTTCAGTCAAAGCCGTTGGCGAAGATCAGGTCGGAGTCGAGTTCCAGCGTCACCGCCAGGCAGGCCGAGAACTCCGAGGTGTCGCCGGCCGGGCTGGTCGCAGTCACCGTGATGGTGTCGCCCAGGTCGACCTGGGCCTGCGGCAACCACAGGGTCCATGCGCTGGTGCAATTGCCATCGGTGCAGGCGTGGCACGGAATGCCGGGACCACCCGGGCAATACGGAGCGTTGTCGATGGTGATGAATCGCGCCGCGACGGGCTGTTGGCCTTCGCCGTGCGCGCTGCCGTCGCAGCCGTCGCTGCGATAGGCCTCGATGCGGTACGGACCACCGACGGTTGAACGCAGCGTGCCCGAGACCTCGATGGGATGATCCACCGGATGCATGCCGCTCGTGCGCCATCGTGCAGTCGACAGCAGCGGGAAGTTCTGGCCGCGATTGCCCGGGCAACCCTGCTCGCCCAGGCACACGACCGGATCGGGATCGTTGGCATCGACCCCGTTGTCGCGCAGGTCGATGCCGCGCGCGGCGTTGCGCGCGATCTGGTTGCCAAAGATGCGGTTGTGGCCACCCGCATCGTTCATCACGCGCACGCCATCGTCCCCGTTGCGACCGATGCGATTGTCGGGTCCGATGCTGTTGTCATGGGCGCCACCCTGCAGCATGACACCCATGCGGCCGTTGCCGGCGTTGGCGAAGCCGACCGCGGACACACCGCCACCGATGTCGTTGTTCTCGATCACGTTGTCGCGGGCCTGCTCGCCGGCCAGCACGATGCCGTCGACCAGGTTGCCACCGATGCGGTTGCCCAGCACGCGGTTGGCGCCGCCGTTGATGCGGATTCCGGTACCGTTGGGCAACGGGTTGTCGACGTTCTTGTCGAGCCCGATCAGGTTGTTGATCACGCGGTTGTCGTTGCCGCCCAGGCCGAGGAAGGTGGTGATCAGCACGCCGACGTCACTGCTGTCGCCGATCAGGTTGCGGGCGGCCAGGCTGCTGCCGCCGACCGTGCTGCGCCCGCCGCCGATGAGGCCGATCGCCTGCATATTGCCGCTGAGCGGGGTGAACGCGTTGCCCACACGACCGCCGAACTGGTTGCCGTGGATCGTGTGCCCCGCGCCGAAGGCCAGCGCGATCGCGAGGTCGTAACCTTCGAACGCCAGTCCGCGCACGGTCATGCCGGCGTCGCCCAGCGGCGCCATTGCCTCGATGCCGATGCCACCGGCGCCACTGAGCACCACGCACGGCACCGCGTTCCAGCCCACGGCCTGGGTGTTCTTCACCGCGCCCGGTTGACTCCAGCCGTCGATCAGCAGCGCATCGCTCACCTGCAAGGCGCCGCTGGTGAAGATCCGGTGTGGGCAGGTGCCGGGGATGTTGAAACGGATGGTGTTGCTGCCCGCGGTGGCATTGGCATTGGCCACCGCCTGCGCCAGCGAACCGTTGCCGGACGAGGCGGTGTTGGTGACGACGAAGACGCCGCTGCCGTCGATGGGCGATTCCATCGCGCCGCGGTCGACCCCGGCGCCGATCACGCGCGCTGCGCCGGCGTGGTCGGTGTCGGGCAGGCCGTTGGGCACCATGGCGGTGCCGCTGTCGAGCATGGGCGAGCCGAACGTGGGCGTGTAGCTGGCGTCGAGCCCCGGCGCCGCGGCGGTATTGCCGGTCGAGGTCGGCAGCAGCAGGCCGCTGTTGTCGAAATTGATGCCGTCGTAGCGATTGTTGACCGCCAGGATCATGGCATCGGACTGGATGTCCTGCCCCGCGGGACGATCGAAGATGTTGTTGAACAGCACCGCGGTGCCCGCATCGTCCGGCATGCTGACGAACACCGTGCGACCGTTGGACACCGTCGAGTTGGTCATGGTCAGCGACGACGGCGATTCATAGGTGTCGTCGTCATAGGCCAGGTACAGGCCCAGCGCAGTGTCCGCGGGATAGTTGGTCCCGGCGACCGCCACCCCGTTGCTGAACAGCGAGTTTTCGATCACCACGTTGTGGCACCACGCGGTCACTTCGAGCATGGACTGCTCCACGCGCACACGGCGCACGGCAAAGCTGCGGCGCTGCGCAGGGCACAGACTCAGTACCGGGCTCGTCATGCGCAAGGGACTGGCGACCAGCGTGATGCCGGCCACGCTGGCATCGGTGGTGCTGGTGCTGATGACCAACCCTGCGCGATTGACGCCCTGGAGGGTGGTGGCGCCCGGTGTCAGCGAGTAACTGCTGCAGCCGACGTTGTAGCCGCCGCGGATCGTGAGCTTGCCGGCAGGCAGCACATACTCCAACGTCGGCAGGTAGGTCAGGGGCACATCGGGTGCGAAGCTGCCGGCACGCACCATGATGAGGCTGTCGTCGAGATCGGTCTCGGCCTGGTCGAGCGCGGCCTGGAATTCGCCCACGGTGTCGACGCAATAGGTGGTTTCGGCATGGGCCATCCATGGCATGAGCAACACGGCAACGCACAGGCCGGACAGGGTGAGTCGCGGGAACATGGCTTGAACCTCGCAGCAAGGGACAAGCTCATGTCACGGAAAGCGGCGCCGCGGGAGACCACGCGGGCCCAACGCCGCCCCGCCATGGGCCGGGCCCGGTGCGGCAAGCGTCACATCGGGGACGGCACCGGCGCCGCGGCCCGGCGCAGCCGTCACGGCGCGTGGCTGCCGGGCTCGGTCGCGGGGCTGAGGATCGTTTCGAGCACCGGTTCGAGCTCGCCGCGCAGGTGCAGCTGCGCGAGGGCGTGGATGCCGGCGCGGGTGGCGGGGTCGTCGAGCGTGAAGTCGGGCGCGGCGGTGAGGCTGGCGATGATGTTGAAGTAGGCCTCGTCGCGGATGCCGGCGGTTTCGAGCAGGTGCGCGGGCAGCATCCAGGCGTGCAGGTCGCGCCGTTGCGGGCGCTTGTTGCGGTTGTCGAGCAACAGCCAGGGCACGGGCTGGGCCAGCGCGTCGCGGCCGTCGTCGAAACCCAGCTGCGCGTACACCGGCCCGAGGTCGGGCAGGTGGTCGCCGTAGAACAGCAGCACGGTGTGGCGCTTGCGCCGCGCCAGCGCCTTGGCCAGCCGGCCCAGCTCGGCGTCGGCATCGTCGAGCAGGTACAGGTAGTTGCCCAGCCACAGCCGCGCGCCCTCGTCGAGCGATTCGGGCAGCGGCAGCGCGGCCAGCCGCCTGGCGTCGAGGTTGGGGCGCCAGTCGAACGGGCCGTGGTTTTCCATGCTGATCGCGAACAGGAACTGCGGCGGTCCGTCGCTGGGCAGTTCGGCGAGCACGCGCTCGGTGAGCGCGGCGTCGGAGGTGAACAGGCCGACCACGCGGTCGCGCGGAAACGCGGTTTCGTCGAGGAAGCGCTCGAAGCCGAGCGCGGGGTAGCTGCGGTCGCGGTTCCAGAACGACATCGCGTTGGGGTGCAGGGCGGTGGTCGCATAGCCATGGCGCGCGAACACGCGCGCGAGGCCCGGATACTGCGACTCGTCCAGCTCCAGCCACGGGTATTGCACGCCGCCCAGGCTCGTGAGCGGGGCGCCCGTGAGCACCTCGAACTCGGTGCGGATCGTGCCGCCGGCGAAGGTCGGTACCGTGAGCTCGCCGCTGTGGCCGCGACGCTTGAGCGCGTGGAAGTTGCGCAGCCAGCGGTCGGTGAGCACCTCGCGCACACGCGCGGGGTCGAACAGCGACTCGCTCTGCACCACCACCACGTCGGGCAACGCCGCGTCGCTGCCGGCGAGGGCGAGGCTCGCGCGCAGGCGTGGCGCATGCGCGCGCAGCAACGCGACCGCGGCGTCGCGGTCGGCGTCGGGGATGCCGTTGCCGCCGAGTTCCCAGTGGTACAGCAGCATGCTGCCGACCAGCCCCGCGCGCAGCGCGGTCTGGTCCAGTGCCCACGGCTGGAAGCCCAGCGCCTGGCTGTCGTACACGCGCCGCCAGGGTCCGCTGCCCGCGTACAGGCTGGCACCGAGCAGCAGCGCAAGCGCGCCCACGCCCAGCCGGCGCCGCCAATCGAGCAGGCGCAACGGCCGTTCGCGCAGCAACGCCACCGTGACACCGGCGCCGGCGATCGCGAGCAGCGCGTGCAGCAGGTCGATGTGCAGATACTGCGAGAACAGCCGCAGCGCGGGTCCCGGATCGGCGAGGAAGCGCAGGTCGCCCGGCAGCAGCGGCATGCGCAGCGCATCGAGCTTGGCGGCGTGGGCCGCATACAGGCCGACCGCACCCAGCAGCACCAGCCAGGTCGACAGCAGCGCCCGTCGGGTCAGGCCGAGCAGCAGCGCGAACGCGGCGAGCACCGGCATTGCGTTGAGGGCGAGCCGGTGCAGCACGGTCGCCAGCGGCTCGCCGTGGCTGAAATCGATGCCCGGGTCCAGGTGCGCCACCAGCAGCAACAGCAACAGCGTGCAGCCGGCCAGCGCGCGGCGCTCGTGCGGCACGTGCGGGCGCCAGTGGCGGTCCGGCAGGCTGGGGGCGAGGATGGGCATGACGGGGCGGGACGATGCCATGGCGCGGGCAACGCCGCATTAACTGCACGCCGGCCATCGCCAATTTTCGTGTCCGTGCCCGGCTGGCTGTGGCCGCGCCGCGCCTGCGACAATCGGCGCATGTCCGACCCCGCCCGCTGGCCGCGTCCGCTGCTTGCCTTTGCCGCTGAACGGTTGTCGCGGCTGGAAGCGGCCTGCCGCAGCGCGCAGGTGCCGTTCCACGACGATGCCGGGGTCGACGAGCGCCTGTTGCGGGTGCTGCTGGCCAGCGATTTCGCCTGGCGCAGCTACCAGCGCGATCCGCAGTTGCTGGCACCCGATGCGCTGCGCCTCATGAGCGATCCGCGCCATGCCGACGCGCGCGCGGGCGTGTTCGACGAGGCACGCGACGCGGCCACGCTGCGCAGCCTGCTGCGCAGCTTCCATCGACGCGAAGCGCTGCGGCTGGTGTGGCGCGATGTCAACGCCGACGACGGCACCGAAACCATCCTCACCGGCGCCTCGCTGCTGGCGCAGACCTGCATCGAGCAGGCGTTGCGCGGCGCCGAGCGGCAGGTGGCCGAGCGCCACGGCGTGGTGCGCGATGCGCACGGGCGCGTGATGCGCCTGGTGGTGGTCGGGATGGGCAAGCTTGGCGGCGGCGAGCTCAACTTCTCCTCCGACATCGACCTCATCCTGGCCTACGACGAGGACGGCATGAGCGATGGCGCCCGCCCGCTCGATGCGGCGGCATGGTTCACGCGCGTGGGCCAGGCGTTGGTGAGCCTGCTGGCCGACCATGATGCCGACGGCTACGTGTACCGGGTCGACCTGCGCTTGCGGCCGTTCGGCAATGCCGGCCGGCTGGCGCTGTCGTTCGCGGCGATGGAGCAGTACTACCAGCGCGAGGGGCGCGACTGGGAACGCTACGCCTGGATCAA
>WBZR01000535.1_pt1 | contig 59688 bp, 44 predicted proteins | sample 5204231 | NCBI WGS metagenome assembly WBZR01 (sample SAMN12412403, study PRJNA552823) | activated sludge metagenome | isolation source: activated sludge from anammox sidestream of wastewater treatment plant... | place: USA: Virginia | collected 2017-08 | reverse complement strand
TCGTCTTTTATGCCACTTTTTGCCATCTTTTCGTGTCTTTGCTCGTTTTTCCCTCTTCAAACTCCTTCTTTCCCTTGCCCTGACACTCCCCCTTTTTTGCCTAGCATGACTTTGACGTTACCCTGGGATGGAGCGCGATGTCTGGACTGAAAAAACATAATACGGAAACACATGGATTCAGGCAAGAATAGCCTTTATTGGAAAGGTGCTTCGTGTAGTCCCAGCAACGATGCAATATGTAGTTTCTGCGGTAGGCAGGTTGCTCAAGGGATTTCCCCTGGTCATGAAGGTGGAGGCGACCATTTATGCCGAACACGATGGCGAGATTGGTCTAGTGCTGATTGGGGCAAAGGGTCGTGTCGGGGCAAGAAACCTGTTGGCCGACTCCAAGTAATGTGGCTGGCTTCGTCTCCGAAATAAATTCTGAAAAGATTGAAACATTCAAGGTAACTATTCAATGAAAATATTTTAGAATATACTCGACAGTCAATATGAGAAGGAGAGGCAGTGGGTCGTGTTTGGTGGTATATAGGGTTGTAAATACTGCCACCATAGTCCATAGGAAACCTTTGCAAGGAGATGCCTGGGGTTGTTTGACCAGAGAATCCGTGCTTGTTACCCAGCAAGGGTATTACAGAAGGACGATTTTCGTTATGCGAAAATCATTTGCAGAGTTTAGGGAATAATCAAAATACCCAATCCTCCTAAAACTATCATGTCTCATTGGGTGCCTGGTTTCGTGTTTTTTGGTCTCACATCAAAAATAGTTTGCGGGCCGTGGGGGTAGATTCCCCGGCTTACCATCCCCATCATATTGTGATCATGGGCGATGCTGATGCCAGGTCCGTAATTACAGGACGGACATCCCCGTTTTGCAGAAAGATCCGGGATTTTGTACAAGATGTCGTATCGCTCACCCGATCCAATAAGCAAGGTGTCTTTTTCATAAGGGTAACTTAGCTTTCTCCCATCTGTCCCGATTACCAGCCCATGAAATCCGTGTGGATGCCATGCAAAGATATGGTTGTAACCGATGGCTATTAATCGAATCAAAACTGTCTCACCTTCATATGCAACGATCCTTGTTTTGGGATCGTTAATGGTGGACAAGGGGTTGGTCAGAATATCCATAAATATCCTGCCATTGAGCATAAAATAGTTTGACTTCCACTCTAATCCGCGGCGAATGCTGCCTTCCGTCCTGAGCATCTCCATATAGTCACTATCGACTTCACTCATAATAAGCGTATACTCTCTATCAAAAGGATATCCGTAGATTTCGTTTGGCCTTTTCTCCAGTATTAAAGGGAAATACATTCCCGCCATGAGATGATTCGTGGTGTCCACGTGGCAGTGCCCCAGGTACGATCCTTCGACGTCTTCCGGTATTGTCAGCAGATACCGGTATTTTTCTCCCGGGAATACGGGGGTATACGGCATATTGGGCACGCCATCATAGGCCGGTATCAGATCCAGTCCATGGAAGTGAATGGTGTGTGGAACGCCATGAACGCCGGAATGCATTTCTGTTTCATAGAATCCGGCGTTGTGTAAAACGACGACGTAGTTCTTGCCTGATGTGAGACGTATCTCGTCACCAGGCACTGTTAACGGTAGTAATTTCGTGTCCCTTTCTTCTTTCGTCTTTACCTCGCCGGCATCAGCAAAATCCTTTGCATGGGCAAATCCCCAAAAGTAGATCAATTCTCCATCGGCCATTTCCTGATAACCATCCGTAGCATATAGATGGAATTCCCGTTCTACCTGTCCATCCTTACTGAATTCCGTGAATGCCTTTTCTACAATTTGGTCGCCAGGAATGAGTACCTCTTCAGGGGAAGCAATAACGGGAGGGCAGCACAAAATTGCAATCAGAAAAGACCCTGCAACGTACTTTTTCAGCATACATCGTGCAATAAAAATACCTGTGAGATGTTCCTTTGTGTCAGATATCACGGCCATTCTCCTTACTATTCAATTTCATCGTTCGTTACCGTAAGGTTATAAAGAACACTCGGAGGGAAACCCATTTCCTGGATTCTCAGGATGAAATCATGAAGGGTGGGAAGGGTTGCCGTCTCCTCCGGTTCTTCCATAGACGTCGTCAAACCTGACAATGTCGTCTTCCCCAAGATATTCGCCATTTTGCACCTCAATGATTTCAAGGGGTATTTTGCCGGGGTTTTCAAGCCGGTGCATCGTTGATTTCGGGATATAGGCAGATTCGTTTTCATGGATAAAGCTCTCCTTGCCTCCGGTAGTCACCTTTGCGCTTCCTTTTACCACCACCCAGTGTTCTGACCGGTGATAATGCATTTGCAGGCTGAGCTTTTCATTCGGGTTTACCACGATGCGCTTGATTTTATACCGCGGGCCATTTTCGAGCACGGTATAGTTTCCCCACGGCCGGTAGGTAGTAACGTGTTCAACGGCCTCCGGTCTCGCGTGTTCTTTGAGTTTCTTTACAATGTCTTTTACCTTTTGCGCCTCTCCCTTCTTTGCTATCAGGATGGCGTCGTCCGTTTCCACCACAAGGCAGTTTTCAAGGCCTACGGCGGCAATGAGTCTTTTTTTCCCCGCGAGAAAGGAGTCTTTTGTGTCTATTGCCATAACATCTCCCTGGAACACGTTGCCATTTCCATCCTTGTCAAGAATATCAAATAAAGAATCCCATGAGCCAACATCGTTCCAGTATAACTCAAATGGCAGCGCCGCGACCTTGTCTGATTTTTCCATGACGGCATAATCAATTGAGATATTGGGCATCTGCTCAAACTGAGACAGCATCTCTTCATACCCCAGATGATAGAGTTTCATAATTTCAGGCGCATAGCGCTGAAGTTCTTCCGTCATGGTGCGTATCCGGAAGGCGAACATGCCTGAATTCCAATAATAGTTGCCTTCGCGGATATAGCGCTTTGCGGTGTCCCGGTCGGGCTTTTCGGCAAATCTTTCTACTTTAAAAAATTTCTGCGTCCCATTTCCTGACAATTGAGCGCCAAACTTTAAATATCCAAAGCCGGTCTCCGGCTTATCCGGCCGTATCCCAAAGGTTACCAGATACCCCTTTTTTGCAATCTCTTCTGCCTGCTTCACCTGCTCTGCAAATGCCTCCGGAGGTTTTATGATGTGGTCGGAGGGGGATAAAAAGATGATTTCATCCTCCGTGCATCCGAGCTTTTCTCTGCAATAGTTCATCCCCAGCGCTATTGCGGGCGCGGTGTTCCTGCCCAAAGGCTCAAGTACCATGTGCGCACCGGAACCAGACCCATTCATACCCGGCAGCGAATTCAGCGCGGAAGAAACATGAAATTGGTAGTTGTGGTTTGTTATGACGATAACGTCCTCCGGAGAAACAGCGCCCAGAAACCGGTCGACGGTCTGCTGTAAAAGGGACATACTCCCGTTCAGATGTAAAAACTGTTTCGGGAAATTATTTCTGGATAAAGGCCAAAGTCTTTCTCCTCCTCCTCCGGCAAGGATGAATATTTTCATAATTCAACACCCTCCGATTGTATTGATAAATATGTGGCCGCGCAGCCTGTTACATAACATCCAAAAAGGCATTCTCAGTCTATCCTGAAAACAATATCGGATCAAGCTGAAAAGAGATTACAGCAATTGCGGGAAAAGTGTCCCTGCTATTCCTCGTACGGCGAAGTCGCACCCGAAGGAACCCCCTGTGCTCTTCTTGCTTGCAAGTGAGGAAGCATTATTCATGTCTTATCAGATTTTTCACCAAACGGACCCCGTATCGCGTATAGTTTCTCATTTCTTTGAAGCTTCTTACCTGCATAAGGGTCCTTGTGATATAGCCTGGATTCAGGTAAAGGGAACGTAGTGCCTTCTTCCGCATGTTGATAAGTTCTTTTCTGGAAACATGCATGGTATCTGTGGCAGGATTGGAGAAATAATTGTGACCGACGGCAGATTCCTTTAAAATCCCATAATCTCTGGCAATCCGGTAGAGTTCAGTTCCCTCATAGGGTATTGCAATATGAATTTCTGAAAAGGTGCATCTGAGTTCCCTGGCAAGATACAGGGTATCCATAATCATTTCACGGGTCTCCCAGGGGAATCCGATCAAATAAAACCCATACGTTTTGAGCCCGGCCTTTTTACACATCCTCACCGCCTCAATTGCCTGCGCGCGGGTAGTGCCCTTTTTAATCAGCCTTTGGATTTCATCGTTCCCCGACTCAATGCCAAATGCTACCAGCCAGCACCCGGCCTTTTTCATCCATAACAGTCGTTCCTCATCAATCGTATTGACGCGGCTATTCGCAACCCAGGCAATGGGAAGTTTCCGCCGAATGATCTCCTGACACAACTCAATGACGGAGCTTTTCCTTAACGTAAAGGTATCCGCACGGAAGAAGAAGTTTCTGATGTTGTGCTGGTATACGCACTCTTCCAGTTCCGCAACAATGTTGCCGACCGACCTTTCCCGTACATTTACACCGGAGATAAGAGGTGACAGGCAAAAAATGCACTGAGACGGGCAACCCCGGGAAGTCTGAATCGTTGCCTGTGGCTCTCCCGTATCCGGTCTTGTATAAAGATTATTTTTCATCAGGTCTCTTGCCGGAAATGGTATTGTGTCGAGATCCGTCCAGAAGGATTCCGGCGCTGTTTGAATAATCCGCCCACAGCTATCCCTGAACAAAATCCCCCTGACCCTGGTTAAATCAGTTCCTTGTCGTTTTGCACAAACCAGGTTGTTAACGATGGTTTCTGCCTCGCCGAAAATGGCGACATCCAGCGGGTCATAAACAGCCTCTTTCAGATCGTCTTTATTGCAGGTTGAAAAGTGAGCCCCCTTTGCAATGGTAAAGATCCGTGTGTTCCATGCCTTTATCAGGGAAAATGCCTTCATATCGTCGTTGATGGTTGGAGTCGTAATACTCATTACAACAAAATCAGGCTGGACTGTCTGGAAATCTTTTTCGAAGTGTTCCCACGATTTCCCCTCAGCGGGATAGTCTGCTATGAAGGGCGCCACTCCTATTTGACGCAGCATGGATGCCACATATCCCAGGTCGTTGGGGGGGCGAAGGGATATTGCACTACTCCCTTCCACTTCAGCCTGACACCGGTCCTCCCCGCGTTGATAAAGTCCCACGGGAGGGTTAAAGAGGAAAGCCTTTTCCAGTCTCATAAATGCTCTAATGCACAAGATAGATAAAGAGAAACGATGAAATAATCCAGAGAATAACGTTAACGATCATTGGCCCATCCGTCAGCATAACATCGGTAGGATTGCCTCCCTTTTCCTTTTGATGCACCAAATAAAGGTATCGGAAGATACCATAAAGCACAAAGGGAAGTGTGTAGATGAGCTTTGAGGTACCAAGGCTTTCGGCGGTGGTCTTTGACATCGTATATAAGGCGTAACAAATTACGGTCGAGGCTGCGACTACCGATATCATTTGGTCCAAATAGTAAGCGCTGTAATGCTCAAGCACCGTTCTGTGGCTGATTGCATTATCGGCTAAGAGGACGAGTTCGTGCCTTCTCTTGCTAAATCCCAGAAATAATGATAAGAGAATGGTGCACAGGAAGAGCCATTCAGAAGCTGTTACAGAAATAATAACCGCACCACCCCATACCCGTAATACAAATCCTGCAGCAATCGCAGCGACATCAATGATCACGATATTTTTTAAATACAGGCTGTAATTTACGTTGAGGATGAAATAACAAAGAACGATGATTCCAAATACTTTGTTTATAGAAAACGCAAAAAAGAAACTGATGCAACCAAGCAATAAAATTACGAGTATTACGGTTTTTTTCCTCAGTTTGCCCGCAGCAATTGGTCTCGTAGATTTTACCGGATGCCGTCTGTCTTTTTCAAGATCAATCAGGTCGTTAACCAGGTATGTACAACCCGTAATCATACAAAAAATGGCAAACCCGATAAGAGCTTCAATCACTTTGGAAGGGTTGTGCACGTTTTTTGAAAACAACAGCGCTGCAAAGACAAATAAGTTTTTTATCCATTGTTCGGGGCGCATGGATAAAAGCACATATTTCAGTATTTTTAAGTGCCCGTGCCGGTTCTTTTGATTCCCGACGATAAGATTCTGGTTGGTCATTTTATTCTGTCTGTTTGTTCCTCGTTCAGGCTATTCCTTTTTCTCGTAAAAGCATCATTCGTATTCCAGTGGTATAAAACCAGGTTTTTACAGCATCAACCACGATCTTTGCGTGCTCCTGAAAGGTGATCTCTGGTTCCTCGTTTTCGTGCTTTGACTGTACCATGATTATATCACATTTTACTTGATTTCAATACGGTGGTTATTGCGTTACCGCCGAAATATGATGCCTGAAGTTGAAACACAGGCAGGTGTCAGGCTCAGGCTCATGCTTGTAACCAGGCGTCTTTTCTATTTCCTTCTCATGGTTATTGTGCTATACTTCCGTTCTGGTTTTCTACGCACCTGCCTTTGTGCATTGCGCAGGCAGGTTTGAAACACCCTTTTTTCTGGTTGTTGGTTTTTGTGCAGATCCGATTGAACCTCAGATTCAGGCATTTCAGCCATCTTCATCTCTTCCGGTAAAAAGCCACGATTGGATAATGCCAGGAAGAAATGTGTCTTTTTTACCCCATGATTACGATAAATGACAAGCTAAAGACCGCATGGCTCAGGCAATTGCATGAAGACTGGAAGACGGCGAATTTTCTTTACTTTCATGAAGACATGCGCCCCCCAAACTATGAACTGGCTCATTCAGGAGTAACCTTGGGGAGATGGAAAGGTGGTTGTCACCGGCGCCTTTCCATCAGCATCGTTCTGATCAATACGTATTCGTGGGAATACGTACAGGAGGTGCTTTACCATGAAATGGTGCACCAGTACGTAGAGGAGGTATTGGGAATCTGCGAGGAAGTTCCCCACGGAGAGGCATTCAGGAGGGTTTGCCAGGAAAAGGGAATCGATCCGACGGCGACTGGTGACCTTCACGTCTGGATGGAAAAGCGCGGGAGCCGATGTACCGTGAGCTCGGGAAACCACCAGATCCTGGATAAAGTTCATAAACTGCTGGCTTTGGCACAGAGTCCGAACGAACACGAAGCACAGACTGCCATGACCAAGGCGCATGAGTTGTTATTGAGATACAACCTGTCGCTCCTGGATACTCAAACGAAAGGGAATTACCTTCATAAGCAAATCGGTGAAATAGGCCGGAGAGACCCGGCAAAATCCACCGTCAGCGCCATACTATGCAAATATTTTTTCGTAGAGGTCATCTGGACGTTCGGATACGACCAGCACAGAAACCGGCGCGGCCGGGTTTTGGAAATTTATGGGACACCGGAAAATGTCGAGATGGCAGAATACGTGTACCATTATCTCCTCAACGTCTCGGAACTATTATGGAAGGAGTACAAAGGAAAAAATATGATAAACGGGAACAGGCATCGAAGGACGTTTATCTATGGTCTTTTGGAAGGTTTTTATCATAAACTGGAAGACAGTGGACGGGAAAATGTATCCCAAAAACTGGTATGGAAGGGAGACCCACAGCTCAGAGAATATTATCAACAAAGAAATCCCCGGCGTACCCGCGCGTCTTCCAGGTATTCCAGAACGTGCCAGAGTGCTTATAATTCTGGAGTATTTCAAGGGAAAAAACTGATTATTCACAAGGGCATTAGGGAAAGTGGCGATGGCGAAGTCCGGTATTTAAATTAACCCGACTTTCGCAATTCGAGGGGTATGCAACCGGCTGAACCAGGAAAATCAAGGGGTAACGCAAAAAGGTCGGCACTACAGACCGCCTGTCGGATGCGTAAACCTTAGGCGGCGGTTGTTCTGGAAGCGTCAATCCCAATTGTGACAGAAGGAGAGCAACATCCTTCTCTGGCTGGGTATGACGGCTCATGCCCAAGCACGGGCTTGGGAAAAGCATAGCACCTTTGAAAATTTGTGGTAGCGATTTAGCTCTTTGAAAAAGGTGGCGCAAATCCCTTGTGGTCAGCATTTTGTGCAGGACTTTGTCATGAACGTTGTTCTGCGATAAACCACCCTTGCTGCGAGCCATGTATTGTAGAAATTCTCATTGTGTGTATCGGTTTTCAAGGAGCCAGGCTGTTACAAAAATATTGACACTGTAATTTTACCTGTGATATAATCCAAACTCAATTTTTTGTGTAATCATAATGGTTGTGAACGAAAGTGCGCTCAATAGTTACCTTTTTATGAAATGTTTATGCATATGAAGATTCTTCTGATAGTTCCTCTTTTTATCTTGATGTTTTCAGGCGGTGTCTTTTTTGACGAGACGGTCTCTGCTGCGGAAACGAATGCTACCAAATCACCAAAGGGTGAGCCGCAGATTATTACCGATAAAAATATCGTGGCTATGGTCAATGGTCAAAAGATTACCAAGCAAGAGCTTTATAATTTATTAATTGATACGTATGGAGAGGACGCATTGGATGTGCTTATTCGCCGAACGCTGATTCGTCAGTCGGCGGAAAAAGAGGGCGTCAGGATCGCTGATGCAGAAGTAGAGCAGAAGTTAAAGATCCTCATCAATAATGAAATTGAAGGTTTGCTGCGGACGTATCGGATAAAAGACCGGGCAGATCTCGAAAAAGAATTAGCCAAAGCCGGCACCAGCCTTGCAAAATTGGAGGAGAAGATGGCCGTACGGATGAAAAAGCAGGCGGAGGTTGAACTTCTGGCTGAACGGCTTATGGAAAAGACCATTACCGTTACAGACGAGGATTTGCAAAAGGCATATGAGCAACAGTATGGTGAGAAGATTGAGGCCAGTCAGATCGTCTTCAGAACCCGCCGTGAGGCTGAAGATACGCTCAAAAAATTGCAAGCGGGCGCTGATTTTGCCACCCTTGCAAAAAATGAATCAGCCGACCGTATTTCTGCTGCGCGGGAGGGAAAAATGCTGCCTTTTAGTCCAAAAGAAGGTATCGGTGCAGAAGTAGCGCATTTAAAGGTCGGTGAACTCAGTAATATTATAAAAACCGACTATGGCTATCATATCATGAAAATTACGGGCAGAAAACCGCCGGCGAATAAGAGTTTCAAGTCCGTCAAAGGAGAATTGGAAAAGATCGTCAGAAATCAACAATACAAAGAGAGAATTGGCCCCTGGCTGATTAGCCTGGTTGAAGGCGCATCGATCATGAAAAATTTAAGTAATGATTAAATTTTCAAACGTTTGTTTTTCATGAGATGATCTGAAAATTAAGAAGGCTCTTTTATAAATTGTAATATTTGATTCTTGAGAAAAGATACCATGCCTGAAGAGTTCGTTATTAACGTTGCCCAAAGGGTAAAACATTTGCCTCCGTACCTGTTCGGGCGATTAAACGCATTAAAGTATGAGAAACGAAGGAATAATATCGATGTCATTGATTTGGGCATGGGAAATCCGAATGACCCTACCCCACAGCCGGTCATTCAGAAATTATGTGAAGCTGTACAGGATCCGAGGAATCACCGGTATACGGTTTCAGCCAACGGCTTATTTAATCTCAGACGTGAGGTTGCGAAATATTATGAAAGGCAATTTGCCGTACCTCTTGATCCTGATGAAGTGGTGTGCACCATTGGGTCAAAGGAAGGGATATCGCATCTCTGTTTAGGATTGCTGGAAACGGGCGATACGGTGGTGGTTCCCAATCCCGCTTTTCCCATTCATATCCATGCGGTCAATCTTGCCGGCGCTCATGTCGTGAGTGTTCCGCTTACAGACGATGAGCAGTTTTTACCAAATCTTATCAACATAACCAAAAATCTCAATCCTCTGCCCAAGATTATCATTTTAAATTTTCCGCACAATCCTACGGCGGTCACCGTTGAACTGAGTTTCTTTGAAGAGATTGTACCGTTTGCCAGGAAGCATAATATTATCATCGTTCATGATTTTGCCTACTGTGGAATTGCATTTGATGGTTATAAGCCACCCAGCTTTTTGCAGGTGAAAGGCGCGAAAGAGGTGGGTGTGGAATTTAATACCATGTCCAAATCCTTTAATATGGCCGGCTGGAGGCTGGGCTTTTGCGTTGGAAACAAAGAGATTGTAAGTACCCTGGCGAAAGTTAAGGGATATTATGATTATGGTATCTTTCAGCCGGTGCAAATTGCCTCAATTATTGCACTCCGGGAATGCAATAAATATACGCGGGAGCAAGCTCAGATTTACCAGGATAGAAGGGATGTGCTGTGTGACGGACTGAATCGCATCGGCTGGAATGTGAAAAAACCAAAGGCATCGATGTTTGTATGGGCGCCCATTCCCGAAAAATGGCGGTCGATGGGTTCTGTAGATTTTGCCTATAAACTGATCAACGAGGCCGAGGTGGCGGTTGCCCCGGGAGCGGCCTTCGGAGAACAGGGTGAGGGGTATTTGAGGTTGGCAATCGTAGAGAACGAGCTGCGTCTCAAACAGGCCATTCGGCAAATTGATCGCGCCCTGAGAGGGAAAAACTGAATCATATGATGACTCTCATGAAATCGCGATTAAAAACATTTCTTGGCGGTATTCATCCGGCAGAGGACGGGAAAGCCCTTACTCTGGATAAACAAAAGACGACCCTCCCGCTCCCCAAGACCGTGTATTTGGTAATGAGCCAACACATTGGCGCACCTGCCAAACCGATTGTGAAAAAGGGAGACGTTGTTAAAAAGGGGCAGTTGGTTGGCGATGCGCAAGGTTTTATTTCTGCACATGTGCATGCATCTGTTTCAGGGAAAGTTATCGATGTTGCTCCGTGGCCGCATCCCGTTACAGGGATGAAATGTCCTGCAGTTATTATTGAGAATTCCGGGGAAGAAGTGTGGGCGGAAGATGTGAACGTGGCTTCCGACACCGATCTTCTCTCTTCTGAAGAGATCAGGCGCCGCATCCATACTGCCGGTATCGTTGGTCTGGGCGGCGCTACCTTTCCTACGCATGTAAAACTCACCCCGCCGAAAGATAAAAGCATTGATACGGTAGTTATGAACGGCGCCGAATGTGAACCTTATCTTACCTGTGATTATCGTCTTATGCTCGACAAACCCCATGAGATAATAGAGGGTTTGAAGTTGATGATGAGATGCATTGGCTGTAAGAAGGCGCACATTGGCATTGAGGAAAATAAAAGGGATGTTTACGCCATTTTCAGGGATATCGTATCAAAGGATCCTGATATAAAAGTAGACCTTATGGAGGTAAAATACCCTCAAGGGGCTGAGCACCAACTTATCAAGGCATTATTGAACCGGGAGTTCAAACCAACACAACTACCTTTAGAGGTGGGCGCGATTGTGGCCAATGTAGGGACGGCTTTTGCCGTGTATGAAGCGGTGAAATTTCATAGGCCGCTCATTGAAAGGATCGTCACCGTTACGGGAAATGGTGTGGAAAATCCGCAAAATTTTCTAGTGCGTCTGGGGACACCGGTCAGACAATTATTAGAAGAAGCGAGGCTTACCGCTGACGTCAATAAGATTATCTTTGGTGGTCCTATGATGGGTATAGCACAAGGTAGTATCGACACTGCCGTCACAATCAAAGGGACGGGAGGTATCCTTGTGCTGCGCGATGCCCAGAGATGGGAGTCTCATGCATGCATAAGGTGTGGGCGTTGTGTCGATAGTTGTCCTTATGGCCTGAATCCCAGTGAGTTAAGTATCGTATGCGAAGCGAAGGAGTTTGATCAGGCGCTTGATAACAACGTTATGGAGTGTAAGGAGTGTGGTTGTTGCAGTTACGTATGTCCGGCGAAAAGACCGATTGTGCATCTCATTAAATTTGCAAAGAGTGAGATTGCCAAACGCAAGATGAAGGGATAACAGGGAATCTTTGCAGATAGGTTTTCTTGAATGCCGCTATAGGCACAGATCGGGGTTCAAGTTCTTTAGGCAATATCAAGAAATTTCCCGAAAAACTATCGTGAGCTATAAATATAACTTTCGTGTCAGACCAAACTGAAATTCGTCACAATTTAATCGTGAGCGCTTCCCCTCATATCTATGATGGGGAAAATATTCCACGGATTATGTGGGCTGTGGTGCTTTCGTTGGTTCCTGCCGGGATTGCAGGCGCTTTTGCTTTTGGGTATTATTGCCTTTCCGTGATTTTTCTTTGCTGCCTGGCATCTGTTGTTACCGAAGCAGGTATTTTAATTTTGCGGAAACAACCGATCGTACCTACGATAAAAGATGGGAGTGCAGTTGTAACAGGGGTTTTGCTGGCATACACTTTACCGCCGAGCGTTCCGTGGTATGTTCCGGTGGTTGGGTCTTTTTTTGCTATTGCCGTTGTAAAACACTGCTTTGGAGGGTTGGGAAATAATATCTGGAATCCTGCTTTGGCTGCACGGGCATTCCTGCAGGTGGCCTACCCTGCGGTAATGAATTCAGATTGGCGTATCCTGGAGCATGGCATAGGTAATCTCGTCCACAGCATTACCAAAATGGATCCTGCAGGTAAATTGGTGGATGCCATTACGCGCGCAACGCCGCTGACAAAAGAGGCGGGCGCTGAAACCTACACCCTTGCCAAGTTAATTATGGGAAATGTTCCCGGTTGCATCGGGGAGACCTCCGTGATTGCTTTGCTGCTGGGTGGCGCATTTTTGATTTACAAGCGTTACATCAAGTGGTACGTCCCCGTCTATTACATTGTAACTATGTTTGTTATGGCGCTCATTTTACCTCCGCGGGTAGTCACTCCATGGGCGAATAATCCCTGGTATCATATCTTTTCAGGGGGGTTATTTCTGGGCGCATTCTTTATGGCTACCGATATGGTTACGTCGCCTTTAGCAAAGCGCGGGTTGATCATATTTGCGATTGGCGCCGGTGTGCTTACGGCGCTAATCCGGTTTTATTCCGGCTATCCGGAAGGGGTATGCTATTCCATTTTGCTCATGAACACAGCAACACCGCTCATTGACCGCTATACGAAACCGAGACTTTATGGGACTGGGGTAAAAAAAGGTTAACATGCAAAAAAAGGCACAATATACCATTACCCTGACGTTGGTTTCTCTCCTGGCGTCCCTGGGTGTATCCTCGACGTTCCTGCTTACCAAAGATACGATTAAGAGAAAGGAATTAGCCGTGCGAACCGAGGCCTTGTACGTGGTATTGCCCGGCCTGGAAAGCGCTCCCGATGAAGTAACACCATCAGAGGTGTCTGATCAGGATCGTGTTTATAAAGGACTCAACAAGGCAGGCCAGCTTATTGGTTATGCGGCATGCGGAGAGGCGCAGGGGTATTCAAGTAAGATTAAGGTCATGGTTGGTTTGGATCCCCGCCTTGAAAAGATTATTGGCGTTAATATCCTTGCCCAGAATGAGACCCCTGGGCTTGGCACGAAAATGACTGAAGTTGAAAGTACAACGACCTTGTGGAGTGTGATCTTTGGTAAAGACCCGAAAGCCATCGACTGGGATAGTGAAGAAGAATGGCAATTGCCCATGTTCAGGCAACCTGAAAGGATGAGAAAATTCGGATTATTGAAAAAAGAGAAAAAAGCTCAACCCTGGTTTCAACAACAATTCAAGCAGAAAACCTGCAATCAACTGATTGTGGCGAAGGTAAAAGATGATGAAAGGATTACGGCCATTACCGGAGCTACCATATCAACAAAGGCGGTGGTCAATGCGGTGCAAAATGCAATTGATAAAATAAAAGGCATCGTTCAGCCCCCGGCCTGGGAAATAAAATAGACTTTAAAGAGCAACAGTTTTTACCATCTATGAAAAGTATTGAAGAGATTAAACCCATCGTTGAATCCTTAATATTTGCTGCCGAAGAACCCATTTCCCTTCGTAAGCTCACCGACCTTATCGAAGGGGTCGATAGCGCGCAGATTCAGGAAGCTATCACACAGTTGAAAAGCGACTATGAAATGCAGGGAAGGTCGTTCCAGATTGAAGAAATTGCCGGTGGCTATCAATTATTTACCAAACCTGAATATTATGAATGGATAGCAAAGTTACGGAAAAAAACGGGAGAAACGAAACTCTCTCAAGCGGCCTTAGAGACGCTTGCAATTATTGCTTATAAACAACCCATATTACGTGCAAATCTGGAATCCATCCGCGGAGTTCAGTCAGGCCAGATCATCAGATTGCTCATGGAAAAAGATCTGGTTAAGGTTGTGGGAAGGGACGAATCTTTAGGACATCCGTTACTCTACGGCACAACGAAAAAATTTCTTGAATATTTCGGATTGAAAGATATTAAAGACCTTCCGCAGGTTGAAGAATTGGAAGCGCCCTGACAACGGAGAGACAGGGGGGTAAGGGAAGAGCATCTTGTTTGGCTCGTATACCCAGATAACTCCGTGGTTCACAAGCAAGAAACGCACCGACAATCTGTTTCCGTTGTAACAAAGTTTTTCCATTCATGAAATCAACATACCGCTGATATGCACAAGAGGAATGAAATTCAACCAGTTGCATTCATGGCGCCTCGGCTATAAAAAGGCCATTGAGGTTCAGAAAGTTTTACGAGAACAGCTTATCCTGAAAAGAGTCGCGGGAAAAATCTCTACGGTGGCAGGAGCAGATGTCTCTTATGACAAGCATGGTGATTCCTTTTTCGCCGGCGTCGTTGTATATAAATTAGGCAAGCAGTTAGAAAAGATTGAGGAGGCTACGGCTCATGGTAGGATAAGATTTCCGTATATTCCCGGTCTTCTCTCCTTTCGTGAAGCCCCTATCTTGCTGAAGGCATTTAAAAAACTGAAAAACGATCCAGACGTCATCCTTTTTGATGGGCAGGGGATTGCTCATCCGCGCCATTTTGGTTTAGCATCACACATGGGGCTTATTCTTGACAGACGAGCTATTGGGTGTGCCAAAAGTCGACTGGTAGGAGAATTCCGGTGTGTGAAAAATGTCGTTGGTGCATATTCTAAACTTTTTTATCAGCATGAAGCCGTTGGTGCGGTATTAAGGACGAAAGTAAATACCAATCCTATCTTTGTATCTCCCGGGCATAAAGTAAATTTGGCGTTAGCAATTCACATCGCTTTGGCAACATGCCGTGGGTATCGGATTCCGGAACCAGTGCGACATGCCCATTTATTGGTAAATAGGGTACGGAAAGAACAAATAAAATGACGCGGTATTATTTTTGCTAAATTGTAACGTCGCGAAGCTGTAACTAAAAGAATAAAACAGAGCGTGGGATACGAAGAAAAACTTACAAAAATAGTCGTTTGAAATTCTTTGTATCATCAGGCAATAAAATATTTACTCAGATGAGGGTAGAGTATATGAAAATAAAGGCAGTGATCTTTGATCTGGACGACACGTTATACGATTGTACCGGTTCGCTTATCGATGCGTCCCGGAGGCGTGCGGCAAGGGCAATGGTGGAGGCAGGTCTCCCGTGTTCCGAAGAAGAGGTCTATCAACTGCAAAAGGAACTTACGGAAAAATACGGTCCGTATTATCTGGTATTTAACGAGATTGTGAACAAATATCATGCAGATAAGAAATTAGTCAATATTGCTTACAAGGCATATAATAGCAGTGAGGTCTCTGAGATACAACCATTCCCATATGCCATTTCTACCCTTAAAGAGTTGAGGGAAAAAGGGTATAAGCTTTTTCTGCTAACCGTAGGTGTCCATGAGCGTCAGGAAAAAAAGATACAGATGCTGGGCTTAAAACCTTTCTTTGACGAGATTGTAATCAACGATCAGGAAATTGGACTTCTCGTGGAAGATTGCATGCGTGATCTTGTCAGGAGGCACAATATTAGTCCTGGAGAAGCCGTCATGGTGGGCGACAGGGTACGGGATGAATTACGAATTGCCAAATCACTTGGCATGACCACCATTCAGATGCTGCAGGGGAGATTTAAGAATGAACCTGCAATGAATGAGTGTGACAGGCCAGACTATAAGATCAAACGCATTTTCCAGATTCCCACGATTCTTCAGCTCAACAATCTGGGAAAGACGCCTGATAAACTTAAGATCGTTGCCATCGGGGGTGGTACCGGCCTTCCCATTATGCTTGATGGTTCAAAGACATACAGCAAGCACCTTACTGCAGTTGTAACCGTTACTGATTCGGGGAGGAGCTCCGGTATTTTAAGGGAGGAGTTTGGCATTCTGCCACCAGGGGATGCGAGAAACTGCCTGGTAGCGCTTTCAGAAACAGAAGAACAGGAACGGGAACTCTACCAATTATTTCAATACCGGTTTGACAGAGGTTCGCTGGAAGGGATGAGCCTCGGAAATTTATTAATGACAGCATTAACGGACATAACGGGGAGCTTTGAGCAGGCCATTAAGAGGGCGAGTAAGATATTAAACATTCGGGGAAAAGTGCTTCCTTCGACGCTTGCAAATACCCATATTTGCGCAGAACTGGAAGATGGAACTTATGTAGAGGAGGAATTTAACGTGCGTGCCGTAGGCAAGTCGCCGATTAAGGACGTCTTCCTGAAAGATGAAAATGCCGCATCGCCTCCGGAAGCTATAGAAGAAATTCACAAGGCCGATATTGTTGTAATAGGCCCTGGCAGTCTTTTTACAAGCATTATCACAAATTTACTGGTGCCAGGGATCAGAAATGCCATTCGAAACAGCAAAGCGACCAAGATATACATTTGCAACATTGTTACTCAGCCTGGCCAAACCGACCTCTATAAGGTGTCACACCACATTAACGCCATAGTAAAATATCTTGGCGAGGGTGCACTGGATTACGTCATTGTAAATAATAACATTCCTCGTAGGGATATCTTGGATAAATATCAAAAAGAAGGGGCTGACGTAGTTTTAATGGATGAAGGTGTTTATAATTTAAACGTCAACGTTAAAAAAGCTGACTTGGTTGAAGACCTTAACCAGAAACGTATCTTATGGGAAAAGCAAGATTTGCTGCGACATGATCCCGATAAGCTCTCCGATTCAATTTGCAGGGTCTACGCAAATTTACCCTTGTTAACGGCAAGTTAGCAATGGCGAAAACGGGATTGAGTGGGCTGTCCGAAAAGTAGCAACGGAGGAGGCCATATACCCGGGAAAGGGTGTTTTGCTACCTATTTTTTGAGGACAAATTCTTGTTATACAGGCTTAAATAGCGAACGAATTTACAATAACTTGCTTGGCCGACGGGCCAGTTGTGAATATAACCACTCAAAAACGTGAAATCTGCATCTTTTATAGAAAGAGTTTTTCTTAGCAAGAAAAACACTATATGGTATTACTTATGCTTAGTTATATAGCATGGTAAAGATGGAAGTAAATTGGTAAAACCTTTGAAAGATAGTAAATAAATAGAGTCTCGGGTTTTTTCAGTTGTATTTTTTAATAATAGTGCTATTATAACGAAAAGCATTTTATGCTGAAAGAAATATCTCTAAGGTATAAGTCCTTGTAAATCAATGGCCGCACTTTTGTGGGTTTTGATTTTCGGATAACCTGTTAATACAAAAGTAAATCACCTGTGACCATTGGGTGCAAAGTGGTTAGAAGGGGGGGGAACTTCTTAATACATGGATGTAGAGGAAGAGGCCATGACTACATACTTTTGTTGAGTTGTAAAAGATGACCTTACCAAAAGTTTTAGCTGCCTTCACTTCAGTTGGATTAATAAAACGTTATTAGTAGGATAGGTTTTTCGTGCATTTTAACCACTGAAGTCATAATTAGTAGAGCAATCCTATCGATCTTTGTCCTGATATAAAAGCTTTTCCCAAACCAAATGTTTACGAAGCAAAAGGTTCTTCTTCTGGGTAATGATTCCCTAATAAATGAGATCGAGTCTCTACTTAGAGACCGTAAGTATTTAAAAACTTATGACTTGTCGGTAATGAAAAATTATTCAGAGAAATCTGGAACAGTTTGTATTGATGGTTCAGAGTCGTTGAAAAGTCTTCTCAGCATAATCCGAGAAAACAAGTTTGATACGGTAGTTGTTTCGCATAGGCTCGAGAATTTTCCTGTACTAAGAAAACAGTTATTGGAAATAAAATTTGCTAATGTTACCATTTATGATTCCCTTTATTTTTATGAAGCACTTACAGAGAAGGCGCCCATACATTATGCTAAGGATGAGTGGTTTTTATTTCGTAATCAGGGGGAAAAATTTAATCCCCCGTTATACAAAATTGCAAAAAGATGTATGGATATCTTTTTATCGTTAGTTGGAATAATTGCGTCATTGCCATTTGTGCTGCTTATAGCCTTAGTTATTAAGGTATCATCAAAAGGTCCGGTTTTTTTTAAACAAGAACGTCTGGGGCTGCATGAGCGGCCATTTACTTTGCTAAAATTCCGTACGATGATCAACAATGCAGAAAAAGTTACTGGTCCAACATGGGCCGACAAAAATGATCCGAGAATTACAAAAGTTGGTAAATTATTGCGTAAAATAAGATTTGACGAGCTACCTCAATTATTTAATGTTCTAAAAGGAGAAATGAGTTTTATTGGGACACGTCCCATACGCAAGTATTTTGCTGAAAAATTAGCCAAGGATATTCCACATTATCGACTTCGTTTTCTTATTAAACCAGGACTTACCGGTTGGGCACAGGTGCAAGGAGGTTATTTCGGTACTGAAGAAGGTCAGGTTGAGAAGCTTGAGTACGACCTATATTATATTCAAAATCAATCCATCTTTTTTGATATCCTTATTGTTTTAAAAACGATATCAACGGTATTGTTTCAGAGAGGTCAATGAAGGTTTTACGTTATAGGTGTTTCTTTCTGGAGATTTTTGGTTCAAGTATTTATATAATTAAAACCACAAAAGAGGATTTAAATTTAATATTCTGAGTGATGGGCATCTCTTTTGTTTTTTTAATGAGGCAAGGTAAATATACTCAAGATGCTCATAAAATGTGAATTTTAAATTGATAATAAGGTGGTATGGACAAACTCTGTTTGTCCGTGTTGAACTACTATAAATCACAAATTGTAAGCCTATGGAGTATAGAATGGATGTTTCATTTTCTGTGTAGCTTCATAAAGGCATGTTTGTTTGCTTGTAAGAGATGCGAAAGCAGAAGTATCGCTAGGTTTTTGCTTAATTATTTTGTCGCCATTCCGATAATAAAAAGGTATTAGATGCAACTAAAAGGTAATAAAAGACATTATATGCAAAAAGATGAATGTGTATGATTCAGGTGATTTATTTTTGAAAAATTGATCAAAATTAAGTACTATTAAATAATACAATGCTTTTCGTTGGTGTTGTTGGTTTACGTTTCGATTAGGGAATTAATAGTTCGTTAATTGTCAGGTGATTTTTAAAAAAATCAGATATTATATGGGTAATGCATTAAGCAGGAGAGTAGCGTTTATAACTCCTTTTCTCATAAGCATGTTTCTTGTATCGTCTTTGACGCTGTGCGCAGCAAACCTTGAGGATGAATACATTATAAATGTAGGGGATGTTTTAGATATAAAAGTGTGGGATAATGATGACTTAAACTGTACTGTTGAAGTTTCACAGCAAGGAGATTTCAGTTTTCCTTTTATTGAAAAGGTTCATGCAAGCGGTCTTTCGATATTTGAGCTTGAAAACATTATTGAGAAAAAATTGGCTGATGGTTATTTGATTGCACCTCAAGTGAAGGTTAGCTTAAAAGAATATAAGAAACAAAGAATATTTGTGACTGGGGAAGTAATAAACCCAGGTGAGCATAAATGGGAAAGAGAATTGACGGTAAGGCAAGCGATTTCTATGGCAGGTGGACAGACTGAGCGCGCCTCTCCTAAGCGCGCGATTATTGTCCGCAAAAAAGATGGCGTAGAAAAGGAGTTCAAGGCGAAAATGGACGATATTGTAATGCCCGACGACATTATTCGGGTGCCAGGACGGTATTTCTAAATTCTACACTTAGAGAAACACAACGGGAACAAAATGAATCTTGAGCTTCCATCAAACCAAAAATTATTTCCACAGCAAGCGCATCTAACCGATTATATCGACATCATAAGAAAGCGTAAATGGGTAGCCATTATCTTCCTTTTCATTGTAGTATGTGCCGTAACTATCGTCTCATTTTCTACAACCCCTCTCTATAAAGCCGCCACACAGATCATTATTGAAAGACAATCTTCCTTTATAAATGAAATGGCAGATGTAATGGCGACAAATACCATTGATCAGGATTATTATCAAACACAATATAATTTACTAATGAGCAGAAATCTCGCAAAAGACGTCATTCAAGAGTTAAAACTCTGGAGAGAACTAGGCATTTCTGAAACTCAAAATTCAGACAATTTGGCTGTATCTTCTAACACATCTGTCAAACCTTCCGCTTCATCAGAGATTGGCATATCAAATACTCCTCAAGAGGCTTCAGAAAAATTTGTTCCACCGTACCCAGCCTGGATTGTTGACTGGTATTTGTCGAATCTTATGATTATCCCCATTTCAGGGACTAATCTCGTCAATATTAACTTCATAAGCCAATCGCCTGAAATCGCTGCGCGCGTTGCTAACGCACATGCCCATGCGTTTATTGCTAAAAATATGCAAATGCAGCATTTATTCTCTCAGCAAGCAATAGAATGGCTTAAAACACAAATTAGGGATCAGAAAACAAAAGTAGGAACATCTCAACGAGAGGTTTATGAATACAAATACGAGATACTCAGGGCATTTTCTATTGATGACAAAAATCTGTTTTCCTTGCCAGAAATCTCGGGAAGTACCGTCATTCAAGGGCTCTATAGCAAATTGAGTGAACTCAAGACACGGAGATCGGAATTTGCTACCAAGTACGGTCCCAAGCATCCGAAAATGATCGAAATTAATTCCAGTATTAAACAATTGGAGCAGGATATTATCAATGAGGTAGAGGCAATAAGAAAGACTCTTAAGACAGAACTGGATCGGATTGTAGCTCTTGAAAAGTCTACACAGCAAATTCGGGATACGCAGAGACCGATAGTTTCCCATGGTGAAAAAGCTATCAATTATGACATGCTGAAATTAGAGGCGGAAGGTGATCAGGAAATATATGATATTCTTCTTAAACATGCAAAAGAGATTAATCTTACTGGGAACATGGAGAGGAATAATATCCGTATTGTGGACGAGGCTGAGGTGCCGCTTTCTCCAGCTAAACCAAAAATATTTTTAAATATTTTTTTGTCTGCTCTACTGGGTTCGACGTTTGGTATAGGGCTTTGTTTTTTCCTTGAATATATGGACAAGACGATAAGGACTCCAGAAGATATCATGAGACGGTTAGGATTGTCAGTGCTTGGTATACTGCCGTATGATAAATCTTTGAAGGGAAACAAGTCGCTTGCTTTATCAGCGGGCGAGTCTCATAACAATCAAAATAAACGTCGGGAAGGTTATAATCAATATGCTATCTCTGGTGGATTCATTTCAAAATTGCCTTTAATGCAACTTGGAACATCTGGACAGGTACTTCTGGTAGAAAGTACAGCTGCTGGTGAGGGAAAAACTACCGTCTTGGCAAAATCAGCCATTAGTTTAGCATGTGGCGGATTGCGCGTACTTATGGTAGATGCTGACCTCGATCGACCAACTTTACACCATTTGTTTGCAGTAAAAAATGGCAAGGAGAGTGGCTTGGTTAATGCAATGAAGGGCGTTATGTCTCATGAAATACGACAGGGGACATTAAGCAAATACAGTGTTGATGATCTTTTTTCCCTTATAGCCCTTAAAAAACAAAGCGGACAGCTTACTATCAGAAATGACACGCAAACCATGACTGCCGCCTTTGTGAATGGTCGTTTCTTCCACATTCAAAGTCAGGATAATCCAGTTTCAAATGGATTAGGTAATATGCTTTTGCGTGGCGGTTTTATTACAGAAGATCAGCTCAAAGATGCTTTAGAGCGAAACCAGCGAACGGGACAACCATTAGGTTACATCCTCATCAATGCCGGATACATTAATCAAGAGCAACTGCAAGGTCCTTTAAAGCTGCAAATAGAGGAGCGTCTTCAGAAATTATTTAGCTGGAAACAGGGAACTTTTACTTTTGAACCGGGCAGAATAGAAAGATATGAAGATAAAAGGATTTACTTTGAAGAGGATTACACGCCAATTATCAGTCGTTTGAGTCGTATGTCTGGGAGCCGCTTATTAGAAAATGAAGTCTTTTCCTATATAAAGCCAGTGAATGAACCAAATTTATCCCTTTTGCCTGCCGGGATAGGACGTACAACACCAGATGGGCCGCTTTATTTTGCACTTTTTGCAAAGTTTTTAGATATTTTGAAACAGAGGTATGATGTCATACTTGTAGATGCCCCACCATTACTGGATACGTTGAATAATGTAACACCTTTGCTTTCTTTGGTTGACGGTGTAATATTCGTGATAAAATCAGGTCAGGTGTCCATTGATCGTATCAATAGGGTTACAGAATGCATGAAAGAAGCCAAAACAAATATAATTGGAGCTATCCTGAATCAGACGAAGATAGTACCTGATTATTATTTTTATTATAAGCGAAAATGAATTAAGGGTAATAATGTTCATAGACAAAATCGTTAGGTTTGGTGGTATTTATTGTGTTAATTGCAAAATGCTTGTTTGAGTCGTTAACTATAATTCGACACTTTTCATACAACTTTCAAGGTTGTAGTAACGTCATTGATGGGAATTTTTGTTGGTATCGAAGCGTAAAGCAATCGTGGCAGTTCTTCCGTTGAGGCTTTATTTTACTGATTCGGTACAATGGCTATCTTATTAAAAGTTAATTTGCAGTAAGGACATTTATGAAAGACTTTTACAATAATAAAAAAATCCTTATAACCGGTGCAGCTGGAACTGTTGGAAGGGAAATAGTAAGACAACTCCTTTTTTTTAAACCAGGCGAACTCAGGCTTGTGGATAATAACGAATCTGAAACGTTTTTCCTGATGGAAGAGTACAAAAACAAAAATGTCTTTTGTTTTCTTGGCGATGTAAGAGATAAAGAAAAAATAGAGAAACTCTCATCTGATATAGATATTATTATTCATTGTGCTGCCTTTAAACATGTTATTCTCTCTGAGTATAACCCCTTTGATGTAGTGCGGACGAATATCATAGGAGTTGAAAATGTGATTAGTGCAGCGAGGAAATGTAATGCAAAAAATGTCCTTTTCACAAGCAGTGATAAGGCTGTGAATCCCACAAACGTAATGGGGACATCAAAACTTATGGGTGAAAGGCTTGTAACAGCCGCAAATGCTGTAAAAAGCAATACTCAAACCATCTTCAGCAGCACAAGGTTTGGTAATGTCATAGGCTCGAGAGGTTCTGTAGTCCCGGTGTTTATGAAACAAATCAGGAATGGCGGTCCTGTTACTGTTACAGACATGAGAATGACCCGTTTTGTCATGACGATAGAAGAGTCTGCGAGATTGGTTTTAAAGTCTGTTACCATTTCAAAGGGTGGTGAGGTTTTCGTAACAAAGATGCCTATAGTCAGAATTCCGGATCTCGCTGAGGTTATGATTGAGTTTCTTGCTCCGCGGTATGGTTATAGACCTTCCGACATAAAGATCGAAAAAATTGGCGCCAAACCAGGAGAAAAATTATATGAGGAACTTATGAGTGAAGAAGAGGTACATCGTTCCTTAGAATTAAAGGATATGTTTGTAATTACCCCAGCATTTAAGTCCATATATGAAGCAATAAAATATGAATATCCTGATATTATTTCCGACAGGTTGCAAAAATCTTATGTGTCGACAACAGAAGAACCCTTGAGCAAGAATGCTATTAAAAAATATTTAATGGATAATAAGATTTTCGGGCAAATAGAAGAAGGTTTTCATAGAAATGAAAAACCAGAGAGCAAGGAAGCTGGCAAGAATTATTTGCTGGCCAGTAAGATTGTAGAAAAATCAGGGGCAGATTTTTTCGAGAGTGCTATATGAGAATTTTAATCTTGGGTGCGGACGGATATCTCGGCTGGCCTACTTGCATGTATTTTTCTCAGAGAGGGCACGATGTCGTAGGGATTGATAATTACTTTAGGCGTAATGCTGCAATTGCGCTTGACTGTGAGCCACTATTGCCAACTCCAAATCTGATTCAAAGAGCGAAGATTTGGGAGAAAATCGCGGGGAAAAGAATCAATATTCATGTAGGAGATGCAACTAATTACGCATTTCTTCTTAAAATATTCAAAGAATATAAACCTGATACAGTTGTTCATTATGCAGAACAGCCTTCTGCCCCTTATTCAATGATAAATCAGGAAAAGGCGGCTTTTACCCTCCAGAATAACCTTATAAGCACCTTAAATATCGTGTACGCAGTTAAAGAGGCTAATAGGGATTGCCATATAATAAAACTAGGCACAATGGGTGAATATGGTACACCTAACATTGATATCGAAGAGGGATGGTTAGAAATAAACCATAAAGGGAAAAAAGATAAATTCCTTTTCCCTAGGCAGGCAAGTTCTCTTTATCATACAACAAAAATACAGGATACCGATATGCTTTGGTTTTATGTAAGGACATGGGGTATCAGAGTAACCGATCTTATGCAGGGGCCTGTTTATGGTATTTCTACTGATGAAGCAGACCGTGATTCTCAATTGGTGCCCAATTTTCACTACGATGAAGTATTTGGGACCGTTCTCAATCGTTTTGTTGTGCAGGCCGTAGCCAACTATCCTCTTACTGTTTACGGCAAAGGCGGACAGATAAGAGGATATTTGAATCTGAAAGATACCATGCAGTGTGTTTACCTTTCTGCAACACAGCCTGTTAAAAATGGAGAACTAAGGATATTCAATCAGGTAACGGAGACTTTTAGCGTTAATGAACTGGCCGATAAGGTTTGTGCAGTAGGGAATAAACTTGGATATAATGTTAATATTAATCATATAGAAAACCCGAGGAAAGAGAAAGAAGAACATTATTATAATCCAAAATATACTGGACTTCTGGAACTCGGATTAAAACCTAATTATCTTACCGATGATGAGCTTACGGGTATATTTAGAAAAGTTGAGCAATATAAAGATCAAATAAACAGAGACGCGATTTTTCGGGGTATAAAATGGAGTGCTGAAACATTGAGTGGAACTGCTTAGCAGTAATTTTCGTGGAGTCGGTAAAGTTGTTTATTTGTTTTTTTAACAGCAGGAATTGGGAGACAAAGATAAGGCTTTCGAAGAAGATTCTGGAAGTTTCTGTCGATAACAAACCGGAACTTATTACCGCAGAACATTAGGAAGAATTACTTACCAGATTCACCAAAATGGCTATTGGATATGCTTTTGTTGTGGGAGAAAACTGGCTAGTTGGTAAGAAGAAAAACATTCCGTCCGCTTAGTCATTTCCCTCGTAAGAAGGCAGCATTTATCTTGATTTATTCCAAATCCGTTTGTGTATGACCTCGAAACGACAGCATTATGAATATTGCTAACCATTACTTGATTACCGGTGGTTGTGGCTTCATCGGTACAAGTCTCATTGCCCGTCTCCGTGGAGAGAATCCAAAGGCTAAGATAAGGGTGCTCGATAACCTCTCCGTTGGAACCAAAGACGATTTAGCAGAAGTTTGTAACTTTGTAGAGTTAAGCACATCTCGTTTTAATTCTCAACACTCATCCAATATCGTGGACCCATCCGACTATCCTGAAGTAGAGCTTATTATTGGAGATGTTAAGGATTATAATACTTGCTCGATGTGTTGTAGAGATATAGATTGTATTGTTCACCTTGCTGCAAATACTGGCGTAGGGACTTCAGTAGAGAATCCAAGACGTGATATGGAAGCCAACGTTATTGGCACGTTCAACATGCTCGAGGCGGCCAGACAAAACAGTGTTGGAAAATTTATTTTTGCATCATCAGGAGCGCCGGTCGGAGAGGTGGACCCTCCAATCCATGAAGAAAAGGCACCAAGGCCAGTCTCCCCGTATGGGGCAAGCAAGCTTGCGGGTGAAGGTTATTGTTCTGTCTACTATAGGACTTTTGGCATAAAGACAATTTCTTTGCGTTTTGGAAATGTTTACGGCCCTTTGTCGAAACATAAAAATAGTGTAGTGGCAAAATTCATCAAACAGGCATTGAAAGGCGAAACCCTTGAGATATATGGGGATGGCAAACAAACTCGAGACTTTATATATATTGATGATCTTGTGATGGCAATTATGCTGGCATCTATGGCTGAAACAGGAGGAGAAGTGTTTCAAATCGCCACATACAAAGAAACGACTGTCAATGAGATAGCCAGAGTTGTGAAAGAACTCGTTGAAAGGAAAACGGGCAAAAAAGTAAACATCGTATTTGGTAACCACAGGCCTGGCGATGTTAAAAGGAATTTCTCTGATATCTCAAAGGCCAGGAAAATACTGGGTTTTGAACCACGATATGATTTGATGACCGGGTTAAGAAAGACATTCGAATCTTTTTTCCAGAACGCTTAACAGAAATATTTAATGTATTCGATTAACGAATACATTAAAAAGTGTTATGCGCTTTAAAAGAATAATATTAAAATAATTTTCGTTGGGAATAAATATGGAAAATAGTGCTATTACGGAAGAAGGGGAAAAAACACTCTATCAAAAAGATATTAAGACTATTGCCAAAGGCGCAGGGATAAATTGTTTTGGCGAGATAATAGGAACTATTTTTGCCTTTGTTTTCAACCTTATCCTCGCCAGATGGCTTTCGGCAGACTATGTAGGCTTATTCTTTTTGGGGATGTGTATAAATCGTTTTGTCACAGACATGTCAGTTTGTGGTTTTGGCTATGGTATTTTACGGTATGTGTCTATTTTTTACCAGGAAAGAGATATTCAAAGAACGAAGGGGGCTATTATTTCTGGATTGATAATAGTTATTCCTTTAAGCATATTGTGTGCGATCGTATTGTATTCTATGTCAGATACAATATCTGTTTCATTCTTCCATAAACCTGAGGTCTCTTCAGTTACAAAAATTATGGTTTTTGCAATCCCATTTGCGGCCGCTTCAGAAGTATTGTTATCCTCAATTCAGGCTCTGAGAATAATGAAATATAAAGTATATGTAAAAAGGTTAATAATACCTATTACTCAGGTTGTCATTTTTTTAATCTTGCTTTCCTTGGGCATGCAATTCAAAAGTGCTTTAATATCGTATACAGTGTCAATTGTTTTAGGCGCCTTCTTTGCACTGTATTTTTTTAGAAAAAAATTTGCTATATTCGATAAAAAGATAACAGCAATTTACAATTTTAGTGAATTAGCAAAATTTTCAGCAACCCGGCTTTTTTCTCAGTTGGTGATCTTTTTTTGTGTATGGACAGATACATTTATGATAGGGTATTTTATGACCTCAAAAGATGTTGGTGTTTACAATATTGTTTGTCGTCTTATCCTTTTGGGGACTCTTATTTTCTATTCTTTTGGGACTATATTTGCTCCAATTATTTCATCTTCTTATTATAAAAAAGATCTTGATTCTTTAAAGAGGTATTATGCAGTAGTGACCAAGTGGGCGTTTGTTTTGACTTTTCCATATTACTTATTGTTAATCTTGCTACCTGATTATGCCCTGAATATTTTTGGAGAGGGATATTTGGCCGGCATAAACTGCTTGATAATTTTGAGTTTTGCTCGTATTATCGATGTATTGACAGGCCCGTGTGGCTTAATAATCACTATGATTGGGAAACCCCTGGTAAATCTATATAATGAATTAGGCACATTTGTGCTCAATATAATTCTGAATCTATTTTTAATCCCAAAATACGGCATTGTCGGCGCAGCTATAGCAACTACCATATCTGTTACATTAATAAACTTGATCAGGATATTTGAAGTATATACGATTCTGAAAATACATCCATACAATGCCTCGTATGTCAAACACTTCTTATCGGGTTTAGTTTTGATCGGTTCAGTAATATCCGCAAAGCATTTTATCTTTCCTCATTGTGGTATCCCTTTTATCGCTGGTATAACATTAGGATGCCTTTGTCTCTATTTTGTTGTATTCAGATTGTTAGGTTTAGATGAGGAAGATTATATTATGTTAAATCTGATTAGGAAAAGGGTAAGTTATGGTACTACTGAAAGATAATTCTTAATCTAATTGGTAAAAGACTTTTTTACGCCGGAGAGTGAGTTGATAAAAACTATAGTAAAAAACCTAAAATATAGGGTAAACCATTGGAAAAATGAGCTAACCGATCAAAAGCACAAACTGTTGATTTTATTATATCATCGTGTTCTGCCAGAAGTACGATTTAATCCCATAAATACAATAATAACTGAAAAAACGTTTGTTAAACAGATCGATATGTTAATGAAAAGGTATCCGATAATTTCATTAACCGATGCGATAAACCAATGTCACACAGGACAGGCAAAAAACAAGGCTCAGGTTGTATTAACATTTGACGATGGGTATTGGGACAATTATGAAGTGGCATTTCCCATTTTAAGGGAAAAGGGACTATCCGCCACATTTTTTTTGACTACAGATTATATCAACAAGAATAAACCTGTGTGGGATTGGGAAATTCTCACCCTATTAGTGAGGGACTGTGCCGATATTCATAGCATTGAAATAGAAAATGAATTACTTAAACAAGGAATGCGTGAATCGAGATTGTCTTTTGCCGTACGTGTCATTGATAGCATGAAATCAATAACCGTTGATAAAATACAGGAAATCATGGGGCTTTTGAGAAAGCATTCAAAAAATAAATTAACAAATGTCAATCAAGACCATGGTATTTCTTGGGAACAGGCAAAGCGAATGAGCGTGTGCGGTATGGAGATCGGCGCTCACGGTGTCACTCATCGTTCTTTGTCAAGATTACCTCATGAAGAAGCTGTGCAAGAAATAGACCAGAGTAAATCGATTATTGAAAACTGGATTGGGAAATCCTGTGTCCATTTTGCATTTCCTTTTGGTAATCATAACGATTGTGCGTATGGATTGGTTGATCACTTTAAAGAGACAGGCTTTCAATCCTGTTTACTGAATATTCGTGGATATAATTATGTAAAACAGGACAGTTTTTATTTCAAAAGAATTTCAATGAAAGAATGGTCAAATCTGGATTATTTACTTGGATAAGTTTATTCGAATACGGGAAGCAGGGAATATAATACTATGATGAATACGCTTGACAGTAATGCGCCCATTTTTATTGTCGGGTGCTATCGTTCAGGCACCTCTCTTATGCGTCTTATTTTAAATTCGCACCCAAAGATATATATACCAGAAGAAACGCAGTTTATTCCGATCATTGGTGCAAAGTTACATGAATATGGCGATCTTTTAAAGGATAATAATTTACTTAGACTAATGAACGAAATAAACAAATATTTAAAATTCTCGTGGCGTGGATGGAATAAATTACCTTCACCAGAAGTAATATTAAAAAGATTAAAGAAACGGACCTTCCAAGATATAGTTATGCGTATTAATACATATTTTAACACGAAAAGTACCGTTGAGATATGGGGCGATAAAACTCCACTCTATGTGAACTCTATACTATTTCTTGGAAAATTATTCCCAGGATCTAAATTCATAAATATGGTGCGTGATGGGCGCGATGTAATGGTTTCGGCGTTTAAGGCAAAATTGGGTGGAACGAATCTGACCGAGATCTCTCTGGAATGGGATGAGTGTATACTAAATGGAATCCTTGCAGAAAAGTATTTCGGACCCGAAAGGGTTAAAACTGTTCGATATGAAGATTTAGTTTCTGATCCCAAAAAAATTCTATCATCAATTTGTGATTTTTTAAATATTGGTTATGAAGAATCAATGATTCAATATTATACGACATCAGACGCACAAGTACTTTCCAGGTCAAAACACCATAGTAATATTGTAAAACCAATTTCATCAGATTCAGTTGGCGTCTATAAAAAGGTTTTAAAACATGATCAGCGGAAAGCATTAGAGTCGTACATGGGGAATACGCTGATGACATATGGGTATGATCTGGAATTTGATTTTCAACTTCTTCCATCTAAGTATTATCGTTATTTGGCATTATTTCATAGTTGTGTAAAGTTAATTCTTCGGAGTGCTCCAAGGAAATTTGTACGTAAATTTTGGTTCTTTCGTAAAAGAGTTGTTAAGTAATATGTATGAAAAAGGTTAACGTCTCATCAATGAAGTGAGCGCAATGAAAGAATAGTCTGGTGTAGAGACATATTAATGACAAAACATATAAATGTGGTTTTGCAGCTCGATATAACTATAATTGTCCACAATATATAATTCGTAATTAATATGTCTGTATACTAGGCTATTTAATTGGATAAATTTGTTCGAATATGGAAACCATGGAATCTGATAATAGGGTAAATGCACTTGATTGTAATGCACCTCTTTTTGTTGTGGGGTGCTATCGCTCAGGTACGTCGCTTTTACGTCTTATTTTAAACGCACATTCTAAGATATACATAGGGGGAGAAACAGGATATATACCAATCTTTGGTGCACAATTGAATGCATTCGGTGATCTTTCAATAGATAGCAATTTATTTACATTGTTACATGAAATAAACAAATATTTAAAGCGAAGAGTGCATGGATGGGAAAAATTACCATCTGCTGAAGTGATAATAAAAAGATTAAAGAAACGGACCTTTCAAGATATAGTTATGAATATTAATGCCTATTTTAACACGAAAAGCACCGTTGAGATATGGGGCGACAAAACTCCGCTCTATGTGAATTCTATCATATTCCTTGGAAAACTATTCCCTATATCTAAGTTCATAAATATAGTACGTGATGGGCGTGATGTGGCAGTTTCAGCGCTAAGGGCGAAATTGGGAGGAACGAATCTTGCTGATATCTCTCTGGAATGGAATGAGTGTGTATTAAATGGAATGCTTGCAGAAAGGTATTTTGGGCCTGATAGGGTTATGACCGTTCGATATGAAGATTTAGTCTCTGATCCAAAAAAGACTCTCTTAACAATTTGTAATTATTTAAAAATAAATTATGAAGAATCGATGATGCAATATTATGCTAGTTCAGATGCACAAACGGCCTCTAATATAAAGCATCACGGTAATGTGGCAAAGCCAATTTTTTCTGATTCAGTTGGTGGATATAAGAAGACTTTAAAACAGGATCAGCGGAAAGCGTTAGAATTGTATATGTGGAATACGCTGATGACATATGGGTATGATCTGGAATTTGATTTCATGCCACCCCCGCCTAAGTATCGTCGTTATTTAGCGCTACTTCATAGTTGGATAAATTTAATTCTTCGGAGTGCTTTATTGAAATTTACACGGAGAATTTGGGCACCTCATAAAAAAATTGAGGCTAATAATGTACTAAGAGAGAAGTGAAGGATTGCGTCAAATCAATTGTATGTAGTATGGTTTTAAAGGAGTATTTCAAATCAGATTATTATAAATACGAACTAATTCCTGAGCTAAACCACCCGCTATGCGGGTGGTTACTGACTTGAGAATAAGATGTTGAATACATTATCAGAAAATGATTGGTCAAAAATAGACCGTTTTGCAAGCCGGATTGATCAAGAGCACAATCTACATGAAAAGGCCTTTTTCTTCCAGCATGAAGGAAAGAGACTTTTTGGAATTCTTCATCGACCTTTAAATATATCTGATGGTCAAAGAAAGATTGGAATTGTAATGTGTCAGCCCTATCTGGTAGAACCTTTGATTACTCAGAGACTGGAAATCGATATAGCCAGGAGTCTGGCCCAAAATGGTTTTTCGGTGTTTCGTTTTCATTACCGGGGATGTGGTGATAGTGAAGGAGATTTTAAAGACACAACGCTTTCCTCTCAGATTTCAGATACCGCAATGGCCATAAAGGTCTTTACAGAACAGGAAGATTTAGATTCGATAGGTCTTTTGGGAATAAGACTTGGGGGTACGGTGGCCCTTATGGCGGCCGAGGTTGAAAAGCGAATCGAGTTTGTGGTGCTTTGTGAACCGATAATAGAACCCAAAAGTTGTTTTCTCGATCTTTTCCGTACGGCCAAGTTTTCTGCTGTAGTAAGACAAGAAAAAATAATTTCTACGGAGCAAATGATTCAACATTTAATGACTCACGGAATGGTAACTGTTCTTGGTTATCCTCTTTACAAAGAAATATTTGTTGAAACGGCATCTTTTAATTTGATGCAGAGTGCAAAATATTTTTCAGGGAAAACCCTTTTGATTCAAGTATCAGGGCTTTCCATAAAAGTTACAAAGGCATTTCGAGATCTTGGTAACCAGATTCAAAAAAACGGCGGAAGTTGTGACATTACACTAATACATGAACGAAGACTTGCCTGGAATTTCATATTGCATCCTCCTTTCCGTTCAGAAAAGATTGTACAAACTATTTTACAATGGTGTAAAAAACTTATTGTTTGTCCTGCAAATAAGGTCATAATATAATCTTAGGAGGCATAATAAAGTGTCTCATATTTATTCAACAAAAAATCCTGGATCTCAATATACGGAAAAGCCAGTTTTTATTCAAACCAGGAATTATGATATATTTGGTATTTTACATATACCTGATACATCTTCATCACGTGACAAAGTAGTTGTTATTTTATTAACCGGGGCGTCAATACCGAGAACCCATCGAAACCGAATGTGGGTAATATTGGCGCGCCAATTAGCCGAATCAGGATTTTTTTCTTTTCGCTTTGACTATAGGGGACTCGGTGAAAGCACAGGGCTTTTTGAAGATGTAAGTATTGACAAGGTGCTCAGTCAAGATTTACTGCACATTATAAATTTCTTGACGAATCTTATTAACCCAGGCAAGATTATACTCGTAGGCGAATGTTTTGGCGCACGAACGGCTTTAAGTATGGTAAATTTAATAAAATTTCATGGCTTAGTCTTTCTTGCTGCTCCAACGATAAATAATACTGAAAGGGTAACTCATCAAGCGGGCAGAAAGGATATTACACATTACATTAATAAACTGAAATGGCAAAGGTGGGGAACTTTTTTGAATACCGAAAGAATAAAAAGGAATTTTATTTTTTTCATCAAGAGGATTCACAATAAATGGGCGGGGATTAACACCAATTTACTTATCAGTGAAAGCTTTTCAAATCAACTTTCCACCCTTGTGAAAAAAGGGATACCGTCTTTAATGATTTATGGCACCAGGGATGAATTCTATGAAAATATGAAGTTATTTCTGCAAAAAATAGACTCTGAGAAACTCAAGAATGCTGAGTTTTATGAGATACAAGGAGAAAAGGCACATGGGCTTGTTGTGGATGTCGGAGTCCAGGAATCAATAATTGCAAAGATTTTAGACTGGATTGTTTCTAGATATTAGATGATGAATCAACGTAGAATTATAGGATGAACGAATTATTAAACCTGGACCGTTTTTCAAATCGGCTTGATCAAGAGCATAATTTAGAAGAAAATGCCCTTTTTTTCCAGCATGAAGGAAAGCAACTTTTTGGAATCTTCCATCGGCCTTTGAACAAAACAGATGTTCAAAAGAGGATGGGAATTGTAATGTGCCAGCCTTACCTTATAGAGCCGTTGATTACTCAGCGACTCGAGGTAGACATCGCCAGGAGTCTGGCTCAAAAGGGTTTCCCGGTATTTCGTTTTCATTATAGAGGATGTGGTGACAGCGAAGGAAACTTTAAAGAAGCAACGCTCTCCTCTCAAGTTGCCGATACCTTGAGGGCCATAGAAGTCTTTGCAGAGCAGGAAAAGTTAGATTCGATATGCCTTTTGGGAATAAGACTTGGCGGCACAGTGGCCCTTATGGCAGCAGAACTTGAAAAGCGGGTAGAGTTTCTGATTCTATGTGAGCCGATAATCGAACTCAAAAATTATTTTCTTGATCTCTTGCGAACAAATAAATTTTCCGCGCTGATAAATAAACAAGAAACAATTTCAACAGAACGAATGATTGAAAATCTGGTTGATGAAGGAAGCATGGATGTGCTTGGCTATCCTCTTTACAAGGAAATTGTTACTGAAACTGAATCTCTTAATTTAACACAGAGTACAACGAATTTTTCAGGCAAAACTCTTCTGATCCAGGTTGCAGCATTTTCCTCAAAGATAAGAAATGTATTTCAAGGCATGTGTGATCGAGTTAGAGAAAATGGAGGTAGTTGTGACATCAAGGTAATCCTTGAGCGAAAACTTGTTTGGGATTTTATAACGCACCCTCCCATCCGCTCAGAGAAAATTGTACAGACTGTTTTACAATGGTGCGAGGAACAGATTGCTGCCCCAGGAATTAAAGTCCTGGACAAGGTATATGATAATGATAACAGTCTCTGTGCTCATCTATCTGAAAAGAGCGAAGATACTAAAATCATCCGAACAGAATATCCCGTTTTTATTCAAGGGAAGAATTACGACCTGTTTGGTATATTGCATGTGCCCGACAAAGGACTATTGCATGAAAAAACAGTTGCAATCTTATTAAACGGGACATCCATTCCCAGAACCCATCGAAACCGAATGGGGGTAAGATTGGCGCGATACTTAACGGAAATGGGTTTTTTTACCTTTCGCTTTGACTATTGTGGGCTTGGTGAAAGTACGGGAGTTGCGGAGACCGGAAATCTTAATCAGTTGCACACTCAAGACGCAGTCAAGATTGTAGATTTTTTATCAAAACTTATTCGACCAACAAGGATTATATTCATTGGTACCTGTTTTGGTGCACGAACTGCATTAAGCACTTTACAGCATCGAAAATTTCATGGATTGGTATTTATTTCCGCCCCGACTGTGAATGAAGACGGAAGGGCAACGCATAAAGCTAGTAAAAAGAGTTTTGTGCGTAACCTGAGAAAATTGCGAGACTGGAGGAAGTGGGGATATTTTTTGGATTTCGAAAAAATAAAAAGGAATCTAGTCTATCTTATTTTACGAGGGAAAAACAAACTGATCCAAAAGAATATCGACTCATTAGTACATGCTGACTTTTCGAATCAATTCTTTGCCCTTATAAAGGAAGAAGTACCTTCTTTAATTATTTATGGAACTCTGGATGAGTACTATGAAAACGTAAAGCAGTTTGTACTTAAAATCGATCAAAAAAAACGTCAGAATATTGAATTTGTAGAGGTTGCAGGTGAAGATGTGCATTCATTTGTTCCTGCCTATATTCAGGATATAGTCATTGAAAAGATCTTAAACTGGATTACCTTGAAATATCTGCCTCCACCGGCAAAGAATAATTAAGTTGTTTTTTAAAAAAGGTTTTTGTTCGTAAGAGATAGAGGATGAAACGATGGATGTTGAAAATGGACTAAAAGAATTTATTGTAAAAGAGTTAATGCATGAAACAGATAATAACTTGATAAAGAACGATGACTCACTTTTAGAGAAGAACATTATTGATTCCACAGGGATTTTTCAGCTTGTAAGATTCATTGATGAGCAATTTGAGATCAAGGTGTCAGATGATGAATTAATTCCGGAAAATTTTGAATCAATAAATGCCATGGTAAGATTTATTAATCAGAAGCATCCTTAGAGTTTTTTTCTGTTCGCAGGATAATTTTATTGCCATCTGCCGTTATTTCGAAGGAGAGATTCGGCTTTGTCGATGGAACGAAGCTAGGGATTCAGCGTTTGATACCTTTTAGGGACTTCTTCTACTAAAAGTTTAACCTTGAAATTCCAACGATGAACTTACCCTGATAAATGACTCTGTTGATTAATGCCCTTCAGACTAAATTCGTATGCCATATACGTTGTTATCTGAGCTATATTGCACTGCATACAGTATAGCACATTGTTGAAATAATAGTTATACTCTAAGGGTTCATAAACAATGATTTCTGACGTTCTACGTAACTTTTGTTCACATAAACGGTTAAAGTGTTTCAAAAATCACATTTTGTGAACTCCCCGAGTATAATTAACAGGGTCATAGATCTGACTTCAACGTCCTTGTTGTGCGATTCGATTATTCATGTATAGCCGCGAGGAAAATGTTGTTACTTTTTGACATTTTTGGAGGGAATGATGGATTTTGGTTGGACTCGTGAGCAACTTGAGCTCCGTGATGCAATGAGAAAATTTGCTCTAAAAGAATTAAAAGATGATATTATAAATCGGGATAAAAAAGAAGAGTTTTCGAGAGATCTGTGGGAAAAATGCGCTCGGATGGGAATCCAGGGGCTGCCGTTTCCTGAGGAATACGGTGGCAGCAATGCAGATATTCTTACAACGGTACTTGCTATGGAAGGATTGGGTTACGGATGTAAAGATGCCGGGCTACTCTTCAGTATAAATGCTCAAATGTGGAGTATTCAGATGCCTATTTTGAGGTTCGGTTCCAATACCCAAAAAAATAAATATTTGCCCAAGCTTTGTAATGGACAGTGGATTGGAGCGCATGGCATGACAGAGCCAGACTCAGGCTCCGATTCCTTTAGTCTTAGTACCTCAGCGAGGTTGGACGGTGACCATTATATACTAAATGGTACCAAAACCTTTGTGACGAATGCACCGGTGGCCGATGTGTTTGTGATATTTGCTACGATCGATAAGCGTAAGGGGTTTATGGGTGTTACAGGGTTTATTGTGGAAAAGGGATTTTATGGTTTTCAAATAAGTAAGCGGATTGAGAAAATGGGGTTAAAAACATCTCCTATGGCAGAGTTAATTTTTGAAGATTGTAAAGTGCCTGTAGAAAATAGACTTGGCAGAGAAGGTGGCGGAGCGGCAATTTTTAACGATTCCATGGAATGGGAAAGGAGTTGCATTCTGGCATGTAACCTGGGCGCAATGGAAAAACAACTGGAGACCTGTATCAAGTATGCCAAAGAGCGCAAGCAATTTAATAAACCTATCGGAAAATGTCAATCCGTGGCCAATAAGCTTGCAGACATGAAAGTGAGAATAGATACTGCCCGGCTTATCCTTTATAAAGTAGCCTGGATGAAAAAGACGCAAGGTCAGGCAGTTATGGATGCCGCCATTGCCAAATTGTATCTGAGCGAATCTTGGATCAAGTCGTGTCTTGATGCTATTCAAATTCATGGTGGCTATGGTTATACAGCGGAATATGAGTTGGAGCGCAGCCTGCGAGACTCTGTTGGCGGCACGCTTTATTCCGGTACTTCAGAAATTCAAAGAAATATTATAGCCCGGCATCTAGGATTGTAAGTACGTTGTTAAAAACTGCGATTTACAAATTCTAATTTCAAATTTGCATCTAGTCTCTGTATGATCTTGATGTATTCGGTTAAGAGGTTTCGGTAATGATTTATTTATTGCAACAACTTTTAATTTATTCGGCCAAATTATATCCGAATAAGGACGCGGTTGTTTATGGTAATGAAAGGATAACCTATAAAGATCTCGATCAAATAACTAATAAATTAGCAAGGACATTAAAGGCGAATGGCGTAAAGAAGGGTGATCGTGTAGGGATTTATATAAACAAATCTATTCCGTCGATCATCAGTATCCAGGGAATATTAAAAGCCGAGGCTGTTTACGTGCCGTTAGACCCTAACGCTCCATTATCCCGATTGGCTTTTATTATACAAAATTGTGGTATTCGGTGTCTTCTTACCTCCACGAAAAAGGCTGGAACACTTTCGAATATGTTCCCGGAAAGAAATCCTTTGGAAGTGGTTGTGCTTACGGATAATTTGCTAAATTTTGGTGATGATTCGCCAATCAAAGTTATTCCCTGGGAAAAGGTGGTAAACCAGGATGCATCGCCACACGCTGAAAATTCGACGATAGAAGCGGATTTGGCATACATTCTGTATACCTCTGGTTCCACCGGCCTTCCTAAAGGAGTTATGATTTCACATCTCAATGCCTTGACCTTTATAAACTGGGGATATGCAACATTTAATGTAAACTCCGAAGACCAGCTTTCCAACCATGCGCCACTGCATTTCGATCTCTCCATCTTTGATATTTTCGTGGCTTTCAAGGCTGGTGCTACCTTAGTATTAGTGCCAGAAACAATCTCGACTTTTCCCATTCGCCTGGCTGAACTGATTCAGAATACACGAATCACGGTATGGTACTCCGTACCATCCATTCTCATTCAACTGGTCAACCATGGAGACCTGAAAAAGTACAAATTCCCAAATTTACGGACGATTCTTTTTGCAGGAGAGGTATTTCCTGTGAAATACTTGAGGCAATTAATGGCCTTACTTCCTCAAGCCCAATTTTATAATCTTTACGGACCCACGGAAACAAACGTCTGTACCTATTACCACGTAAAAGAAATATCACCAGATCGTCTAGAACCCTATCCTATAGGAAAGGCAATCTCAAATGTTGAAGTTTTTGCCTTAAACGATCATAACCAAAGGGCAAAAACAGGTGAAGTCGGTGAATTGGTTGCTCGAGGCTCAACGGTAATGTCAGGTTACTGGGGATTGCCTGATAAGACAAACAGCGTCCTTACTCTTAACCCCTTACAATCCTATTATAGAGATTATATATATCATACAGGTGATCTTGTCAAACAAGATGAAGATGGTAATTATCTATTCATCGGTCGCAAGGACAATATGATCAAGAGCCGGGGTTATCGAATCGAACTTGGAGAAATAGAGACCACGCTCTATAGTCACAAAAAAATAAAAGAATGTGCTGTAGTTGCTATTCCGGATGATCAGATTGGTAACAAAATTAAGGCATTCATTGTTTTGCAGCGGGACGAGATATTAACAAAAATAGAAATTGAAAAATATTGTCTCGAAAGGATACCGAAATATATGCTACCCGAAGTAATCGAGTTTTCTGAAACTTTACCGAAGACCTCCACTGGCAAAATAGATAAACAATCCTTAACCAGAATTTCCGGTAATACCGTATGAATATTTATGCATGTGTTAAACAAGTTCCTGATACTGAAACCAGGATTAAGCTTGTTTCCGATAATAACTGGATTGATACAGCTGGTGTCAAATGGGTCATGTCCTCGTATGATGAATTTGCAGTCGAAGAAGCATTAAGGGTAAAGGAAAAAAATCCAGGAAGTATTGTAACCATCGTTTCTGCTGGCCCTGCTCGCGTGGAAGAGATGATACGGACTGCTCTTGCCATGGGGGCTGATAATGGTATTCATGTCGATGTCCCTGAAACCGCCGACACCTACCTCGTTGCAAAAGCGCTTGCGGGCGCCTTAAAGAAAGAAGAGAAGGTGGATATTGTTTTTACGGGTAAAGAGGCTACTGATGATGGCGCTGCCCAGGTTAGCCAATTTTTGGCGGGGCATTTGGGCTTCTCCTGTGTGACTAATGTTTTGCAAGGAGAATACTTTTTGGATAAGGTGAAATGCAAGCGTGAGGTCGAGGGTGGGGCTTTTGAGATTGTAGAAACCGTACTTCCTACAATTATTTCAGCAGAAAAAGGGATGAATGAGCCGCGATATGCAACTCTTCCCAACATTTTAAAGGCCAAAAAAAAAGAAATAAGAAGACTCAGCATGAATGACGTTGGTGTGTCAGCATCGGATCAAAAGATACGGCTTAAAAATTTACAACTTCCACCTCAAAAACAGCCAGCAAAAAAAATTGAAGGAGATCCGGAGGCCCAGGCGAAGGAACTCGTGCGTCTTCTTCGCCTGGAAGCAAGGTTGGTGTAATTATGGCTAAAGTCTTCGTAATTGTCGAACATAATAATGGTCATGTTAAAAAAACCACGTTTGAACTCCTTGGTTTGTCTTCTTCCGCTGGCAATGAAACTCACGCAATTTTACTGGGGGACGATGTGGCAAGTCTCTCGAGGGAATTGGCAGCGTATGGTGCCAAAAAAGTCTATTTGGCACAAGATGCAATGCTAAAACACTATACCGCTGAAGCTTATGTTAAAGTCATATTAGAAATCCTTAAGAGCGAATTACCGGATATTGTATTGGCGGCACATACATCTGCCGGGAGGGATTTTATGCCACATATTGCTGCGCAACTGGGTGTCGGAATGGCTTCTGATTGTATTGAACTTAAATTTGTAAATGGAAAACTTTCACTTCGGCGTACCCTTTTTTCAGGAAAAGCCTCCGCTGAAGTAGAATTCATTGGATCGGGGCCTCAGTTAGCCACCATTCGACCTAATGTGGTCAGAGTGCCGGAACCTGATTTTTCAAAATCAGTCGAGAATATAAAAATTAGTCCAAAGCTGGCTAATTTAAAGACAAAAGTTATTGAAATAATTAAAGGATCAAATAGCCGTCCAGATGTTACGGAAGCATCAATAGTTATTTCCGGTGGGCGGTCACTGAAAAGTGCTGAAAACTTTAAAATCCTTGAAAACCTTGCTGATGCCATGGGTGCTGCCGTTGGTGCTTCAAGAGCAGCTGTGGATGCAGGCTATCGTCCGCATGGCGATCAGATTGGCCAGACGGGGAAAGTAGTTTCTCCTAATCTATACATTGCCTGTGGGATTAGTGGCAGTACCCAGCATTTGGCCGGAATGCGGACATCGAAAATCATTGTGGCAATAAATACCGACCCACAAGCTCCAATCTTCCAGGTTGCCGATTATGGAGTTGTTTGTGACCTTTTTACGTTTGTTCCTTTTTTGACAAGAGAATTCAGAAGGCTTAAGGGAGATTAAGGATAAATGACCTGGCAGACATTTGTATTTCTCCCAATTGTAGGAATTACATTTGTTTATTCACTTTATCGAATGCTGATACTCCTTAAATTAGTAAAAGCCCATAGGGGAAAAGATATTTCCCTCGATGGAGTTATCAGTCGAGTGACTACAACATGTGTAAACGTTCTTGGACAAAAATCCGTTTTTCGGGATCGAAAACCCGGAATCATGCATGCTACCATTTTTTGGGGTTTTATCGTTATTACCATCGGTACTGTGGAACAGTTTGTCAAAACAGTCTACCAATCAGCAAGTTTTGAATTTATTGGTATGATTCCTTACAGAGTTTTCATATTCTTGCAGGATATTTTTACCTTGTCTGTTCTTTTAGCTGTAATGTACGCCTTTTATCGGCGATTCGTTTTAAAACCCGAGCATTTGGGAAGATCTCGTGATGCAAGTGTTATCCTATTATTTATTGGAAGTTTAATGATTTCAATTTTTTTAATGAATGCATTTAATATTCTGGGGTTGGATTCTTGGTACAAGCAAGCAATGCCTGTTTCTTACGGAATTGCTGTCCTTTTTAGTAGTTTTTCATTTGACAATGAGATGAATATCGCTCTCGGTACGATATTTAAATGGATACATATACTGATTGTATTTGGTTTTATTATGTACCTTCCTGGTTCAAAACATCTTCATATTATTGCCGCCGCTCCTAACGTCTTTTTACGACACCTCAGTTGTGAAAAAGGGATGAAGCCGATTAATTTTGATGAAGATTCTACTGAGCAATATGGTGCGGTTAAAGTTATCGACATGAGTTGGAAAGATGCACTTGATTACTATTCATGCACTGAGTGTGGTCGGTGCCAGGAAGTTTGTCCGGCGTGGAATACTCAAAAGCCACTTTCCCCGAAAAATCTTATCGTTGACTTGAAAAATAATATGTTGAAGAACAAGGATAAGATACTGGATGAAAGATATGACGAAATCAGTCATGTTATTGATGAAAATGTAACCGAGGATGTGATTTGGGCATGCACGTCTTGTCGCGCTTGCGAAATCGCCTGTCCGGTCTTTATAGAACATACCAATAAGATTTTCGAAGTGAGAAGAAATCTGGTCATGATGGAGTCAAGATTTCCATCAGAAATTAAGACGGTTTTCAAAAATTTGGAAACCAATGCTAATCCATGGACCTTTAGCTCTGCAGACCGCATCAATTGGGCGGAGGGACTTTCAATTAAGACACTGACCGAAGAACCGAACAATGATTTCCTTTTATGGGTTGGGTGTGCGGGTTCATATGACGATCGAAACAGAAAAGTGTTAAGATCGTTTGTTAATATTCTAAAAAAAGCCGAAATTAAATTTGCTATCTTGGGAAATGAAGAACAATGTACTGGCGATCCTGCAAGAAGGATTGGAAACGAGTACCTTTACCAAACGTTTGCTAAATCCAACGTAGAAACTTTAAATCGATACAATGTCAAAAAAATATTAACAACCTGTCCTCACGGCTTCAACACATTAAAGAACGAATATCCCTGTTTTGGCGGATATTATGAAGTTTATCATCATTCCCAATTTATCGCCAAACTCATTTCTGATGGCAGAATCAAACCATCGAGAGAAATAGAGGAGACAGTGGTCTTCCACGACAGCTGTTACTTGGGGCGCTGGAATGATGTTTATTATCAACCACGACAGGTGATTCAATCTATTCCATCAGCTCGATTAGTCGAAATGAAGGGTCATCATGAAAAGAGCATGTGCTGTGGCGCTGGCGGCGGTCGTATGTGGATGGAAGAAACAATTGGGAAACCGATAAACATTGCTCGTGTCGAACAGGCTTTACATGTCACGGCGGGAGGAATTATAGCCACTACGTGTCCATTTTGCATGACCATGCTAAATGATGGTGTGAGATTCAAAGAAGCACAGGATAAAATAAAAGTACTAGATATTGCAGAATTAATCGATCAATCTACTATATGATAGGTCTTTTGGAAAGTTTAATTGAACATAGAATTTCGGTTGAACCATGAATCCTAATAGTCTTAGTATGAATAAGCCCACCGCACCGATCAGTGTTGTGATCCCTTGCTTTCGCTGTGCCCAAACCATTCAGAGATCAGTGGATTCGGTCGCAGCACAGACACATCTGCCCAAAGAAGTTATGCTTGTAGATGATGCGAGTGACGATGACACGCTGAATGTTATAATGAAATTACAGAATCGTTATGATAAAAATTGGATTCGTGTGGTTAAGTTAGAACATAACGGTGGGCCATCGGTGGCCCGTAATACAGGTTGGGAGGTTGCCACTCAACCTTTTATTGCCTTTTTGGATGCAGATGATGCCTGGCACCCACGCAAATTAGAAATTCAGTTTGGCTGGATGCTGGCACACCCTCATGTGGCCATGACGGTACACAATTGTACTGTGGTGCTCTCCGGGATGCCTGATCTTACATTGCCAGACACTTGGCGTGCAACACCGGTAATCCCTTATCGTTTTTTGCTATTTAGCGGTCGCGATGGTTTTTCGACACCTTCCATTATAATGCGACGTAATTTGCCTTACCGTTTCGAACCAATGAAGCGACATTCAGAGGACTATCTCTTTAAACTCCAAATTGTATTGGATGGAAATGAAACCTGGCGTTTGGAACTTCCCCTTGTATTTCTTTACAAGGCTCGATATGGTGAAAGGGGGCAAACTGCTGATTTGTGGAAGATGGAAAAGGGAAATTTGGATACCTATTGGCGGTTACAGGCTGAAAGACGCATAAGTTGGGTTCTAACGATAGTCTTATGCGCGTTTTCTTTGTTGAAATATCTTCGTCGCGTAATTGTGGTGTATAGAAGGAAGTGTAAACGCAACGCTTATAAGGTTGTTTAGTTAAAAATAATGTAACACTTTAGTTTTTTGAAAAGGTAGGGGCGAAGCATTTGCCTGCTTGGGGTGTGAATCCATGTATGCCAATTTATGGCAAATGCTTCGCCCCTACACCGTGCGGCAACATCGTTATTATGGTAATTTTTCAAAAAACTAAAGTGTTACAAAATAATGAGGATGTCTTTATGCAACTAAAAGTTGTCGGTGTGGGGCCACAAAAAACAGGCACAACGTGGCTTGATAGGTGCTTGCGAGAACATCCACAACTCTGCTTTCCACAAGGTACAAAAGAAACTTTTTTCTTTGACGAACGATTCGATAAAGGTTGGTCGTGGTATTGGACACACTTTCGATATTGTATGAATAGTCAATTTTGCGCTGAGATAGGTCCTACTTATTTTGATGTACCAGAAGCAGCAGCAAGGCTTTATCGACATAATCAAAACTGCCGCATCATTATTACTCTTCGAGATCCAGCATCTCGCAGCTTTTCTTTATATTTACATTATAAATTATACGGTGAATTAAGATGTGAGTTTCATGAAGCTATTATGCATATGCCAAGGATTATCGAATCCAGCCGCTATCGCATGCACTTGGGCAGATGGTTGGAGATATTTGGGAAAGAACATGTTCTTATTATTTTGCAAGACGATATTGCAGCTTTTCCCGGGCAAGTATTGAAACAGGTATACAATTTTATTGGAATTGATAATGTACCCTTGCCGGTTTTGGCAGAGGAACATGTAAATATTGCTTCGTATACGGTATTCCCATCATTGTCTCGGTTTTGCAATAGTATGGCAAATTTTCTGCGGGGCAGACGTCTACACAGTCCCGTTAATTTTTTTAAAAATCTCGGCTTGAAGCGAATCTATACAAGCACCTCGGGAGTTCTCCCAAAATTAGAGCCTGACATCAGAAGGAATTTGATTGAAGAATTTGAGCCAGACATAGCTTACGTAGAAAAGCTGCTTGGGCGTCCATTGACTGGATGGAGAAGGGTTAAATAGATAAAAAGCGTTTACAAGCCAATCTCGATGAGTTTTGTTATCGATTTAACCGCCGATGGTCTGAAAACCAACTATTCGACAGGCTGGTTACTGATTATGTTACTTCTCCTAATGTCATATTTTCATTGTTAACTAAATAACCATTTAAAAGAAAGTGTATTAATTTTGTTATGTGCGGGATATTAGGAATAGTCGGTTCAATAGCCAACAGTATAGAAGATAATCATATTCTAAATGCATTAGATTCAATAAGACACAGAGGCCCTGATGATAGTGGGATATGGAGAGATAAAGATGCTATTTTTGGGCATACACGTTTATCGATAATAGACTTATCAGAAATGGCTCATCAACCGATGTTATCTGAAAACACAGGACACATATTGGTCTATAATGGAGAAGTATACAATTTTTTAGAACTACGGGAAGAGCTATCAAAAAAGGGTATTCATTTTAAATCTTCTGGAGACACTGAAGTGGTTTTGGCAGCCTTGATACATTGGGGTGAAAAGGCTTTGAATAAATTTAATGGGATGTTTGCCATAGCATGGTATGATTGCCAGACAAAGGAATTAGTTTTAGCAAGAGACAGATTTGGAGTGAAACCCTTATTTTATGAAGAAACAAAGGGAGGTGTTGTTTTTTCTTCAGAAATTAAGGCTATTAAGAAATTATATTCAAATCAAACCATAGATCTTGATAGTGTGAGTGTATATTTTACAATCGGATATAATTATGCCCCTCGTACTATTTGGAAAAATATTTGTAAACTTCCCGGTGGATATTTTTTAAAATGGAAAAATGGAAAAAGTGAATTAAGAAAATGGTATGAGCCGAACCAAATGGTTGAAAAAATTAAAGATTGGAAAACTGGTAAGCTATTGCTTAGAAGAGAACTCGAAGATGCGGTAAAAATTCGCTTGTTATCGGATGTTCCTGTGGGGGCATTCTTGAGTGGTGGAATCGATTCTTCAATAGTAGTAGGGCTTATGAGTCAGTTTTCTAAGAGAAGTGTTAAAACCTTTACTGTCGCATACAATGATTTTGTAAATTATAATGATGACTCAAAATATGCTCGCCTTATATCAAGGAGATTTAAAACAGATCATACTGAAATCATGGTTACTCCTGAGAAAGTAAAAAGTTTTTTGCCGAATATCTTAGATTCCCTAGACGAGCCTTTCGCTGACGCAGCCTATATTCCAACGTATATTATGTGTAAAGAAGTAAAAAAATATGTTACCGTTGCGCTTTCTGGCGATGGAGCTGACGAGGTTTTTGCAGGATATAGCAAATATTTGGGCGAGTATTACATGAAGAAATGGTGGGTAAAAATAGCACATCCCTTTCTGAAAAACTTGTCAAATATCCTACCTGCATCTTATCGTAACCCGTTTACGCAGTATAATCGTAGGATAAAACGCTTCTTATCAGGAATTGAGACAAATCCGGTATTTAGACACTTGAAATGGATGAGTTTAAGTACCGGTGCCAATTTGAATGACGTTATTAATAATATCACACAGGTGTCAACAAATATTATCAGGTCGGATATTGAAAAGCTTTTTCAAGAAGTACAAGAAGACGACATATTAAATAAGATCCTGCACACAGATCAGTCGATTCTCCTCGAGGGTGACATGCTTCCCAAGATAGATTTTGCAAGTATGCAAAATAGTTTAGAAGTTCGCTCCCCATTTTTAGATTTTAGGATTATAGAATTAGTTAATTCGATGCCAGGGAATTTCAAACTAAGAAATGGTAAAAAAAAGGCAATTTTATTAGAGGTATGCAGTGATTTATTGCCCAAAAAAATTCTTATTCGACGAAAACAAGGTTTTAACATTCCCATAGGAGAATGGTTTAGAAACGAGTATAAAGATATGTTTTGGGACATAATTACTACCGCTCATAATAAAGGCGGTTTAAATATTAAGCCTATTGATATTATATATAAAGAACATTTAACTGAAAAATTTGATAATAGTAGGGTATTGTGGCTGATTTTTGTATGGTCTTGGTGGTGGAGTAAACATTTTTAGAAGTCTAAGTTCTATAAAAACACTATTGTTTCTCTTTTATTTTTATGTGTTTCTAAAATGAATATTTTTGCACAAAAAAATCTACATACCCCCGTGGTTATTCTGACAATTCTTACGTTTGCAATGCTTCCAATTTATTTATTGCCCTCAGGTGGATTTCAATTCGTTGATGTGATAATTATTTTGCTTTCACTAGCTACTTTAATTGCAGTTAATGTTAGTGAAATTCAAATTGGAATATATTTAATAGGTCCATTTATACCCTTTGTTTCATGGGCAGTTATCGTTAATTCGTACTATTCAATGGAAACTATTTCTAAAGGGGGATACTTCCTCACTTTGATACAACTTATTTTCGGATTTTATATAGTATTTCTTTTTTCTATTGTATTTAATCGGATTTTCTCAAATCCAAAAGGAGTATTTTATCTTTATTGGAGTTTGTTAGTGTCCTGTATAACCCCATGGCTGATAGAAGCTAAGGGTGGAACAGTGAGAAATGCCCTATCATTTAACAACCCAAATCAATTGGCTTACTACGCAATTCTAATAATTTCCATGCTTATATTAATCAATTATGCTAACACAGAAACACGAAATAAAAAGGCAATGTACTGGATATTAAACATTATAATTTTGATGTTTTCGAATGTCTTTGTTATGGTATCTGTTTCAAGGGCTGGTCTTGCTGTTATCATTTTGTTAGATATTTATCTATTCTATAAATTACTTGGAAAATATAAAAAATCATTTTTCGTACCAGTAACTATGTTAGTTATCACTTCGATAGTCATTATGCAAAGTGATGCTGTTTTTAACATGAAGTCTCTAAATGATCCGACTCAAACTCAATATACGCAATCAATGGCTGCGAGATTCACTAGTTATGATATTAAAGCAAGCTTATATAAACGAATTTTAGGGCATGTTAAAGAGCAGAATAAATTTGAAGTTATACTTGGAAGAGGTGGTGATAAAGGTAGATTCGGAGAAATAGGTATTGGTGAAAGTACGATAGGGCAAGAAGCACATAACATGATAACGGAGATTTTTGATTCTTATGGCATGATTGGCATTGTATTATTTTTAGGGGGTTCAATATTTTTTTTTATTAGACTCGGAAATTTTCCCTATAAATGGTTCTTTTTTATGTCTTTATTATTATTTAACATGTTACATAATGGTATTCGCTTTCGGTGTATGTGGGTGTCTATTGCGTTGGTTTCTATCGTCTCTTTTATTATTTACAAGCGCCAAGCCGATAAATATTACCAACTATCAGAACTACAACCACTAAATCAGAATTGTAAACCTTAGCATGCTGAATTGAAAAGTATTTTATTTCATATCTTTCTTAATTTTAATACCTTTGTAACACGAAACTATGAATATTTTCCTTATTTTATTTATGCTTTGTACAAGTTTGTGCTGTAGTCATTTTTCTTATGAACAGAGTTTGGCATTTGGGAATATATACTATGTCGATCCGAACAATGGTAATGATGCGAAAACGGGAAATATAAGTAACCCTTGGAAAACCGTAGGAAAAAGTATCTCTAAAATGCAACCAGGGGATACCTTAATATCTGCATGGTGGAACTTATCTTGAAAGTAACATAACCCTTTCCAGAAGTGGAACAGAAGCAGAACAGAAGCAGAACCCATCACTAGTAAAAATTATCCTGGAGAAACTCCTTTACTCGGAGATGCAGGGGATTTTCTAGAATTTCGTAGCATCCCCAATTCAGAATGGCAGGTTGTTGACGCCAAACGAAAGATTTTTGTGTCCTCAAGGAGTTTTAGCATTGCTAACATTCAGGGATATTTTTAGGAAGGCAATAATAAGTGCCGATTGCCAGATATGGGGATTTTTCATCAGATAATGAGAATTTTTCTAAAAGCAGATGTATTTACGTGAGACTTGGGTGCGTTTGGGCACTGGCTATGAATATGCTTATATACTCGTGGAGTTCACAAAATGTGATTTTTGAACCACTTTAACCATTTATGTGAACAAAAGTTATGCGGAACGACAGAAATCATTGTTTATGAACCATTAGAGTATAGTACATTTTTTCCTGGCAATCCTCATGAAGTTTATAATAATATCTTTGTTCAGACAGCAAACCACATGGCCGCAAAGTCAGTGCGAGTAGCGGATGGATCACAGATACTTGATGGTAATTTATATTATTTCTCTTCAACTCCACTGACAAATCCAATTTTTGAAAATTTTAATGACGGCTTAAGCATAAGAAATTTTAATTCCTTAGCTGTATTCAAGAAGTCATCTTTCTTTACATCTTCCAAATCAATATATGCTAAAGGGTTTGAAAATTCTGGTATCCAAGCCAATCCTCAATTGGATATCAATTATTATCCCGATCCTGATGGTCCTGCGGCAGAAGGAGCCGTTACTTTACCTAAAGGTTGGCCAGGTCAAGATGGAGGAAAATATCGGGGTGTATTGCCTCCAAAAAATTTTCATATGGAATGATAAATGAAGATATGAAGAAAAAAGCTTTATTCGTTGCAAATACAGGTTTTGCGCTATTTAACCATAGATTGCAATTAATGAGATTGCTATCCAATGCTGGTTGGTCTGTGGTTGCAATAGCTAACGATGAATCCGATTACATTCATAAATTTTCAAAAATGGGTATCAAATTTATAAATGTTAACATTGATCATAAAGGAATGAATCCCTTAACGGATGCTGCCATCGTCTGGCGATTGAAATCAATTTACAAACACGAATCGCCAGTGCTTGTCCATCATTTTACCATTAAACCTGTTATTTTTGGTTCGTTGGCAGCTAAATGGGCAAAAGTACCTGTTATTATAAATTCAATTACTGGACTGGGCTATGCTTTTTATAAAGGAGGCTTTTTAATGCATACCGTAATGATGCTTTATAAGCTCGCTTTGTCTGGACGACCACAAGTAATTTTTCAAAATAATGATGATTGTCGATTATTTATTTCTAATAACATTGTTAAAAAAACAAAAGCCAAAATTATTCTTGGTTCAGGAATTGATACAAAAACTATTTATCCAAACACGAAGAAGAGATGTGATAATGCCATACAATTTTTGTTAGTTTCGAGGATGCTCTGGAGCAAGGGAATAAATGAATATGTCCATGCTGCTGAAAAAGTCAAAAAACAATTTCCGGGAACCCGATTTATTATTGCTGGCGGCGCATCAGGAGGCGGCGCAAAAGGAAATCCTGATGTAATACCTGAAAAATGGTTGCGCAACTTTGATGCAAAAGGAATTATACAATGGGTCGGTCGCATTCCCATGGAGAATGTTATGACCTTATTAGATAATTCTGACGTGATTGTTTTACCATCATACTATCCAGAAGGAGTTCCGCGGTCACTGATAGAAGCCGCAGCTAAAGGAAAACCAATTATTACGACTAATACCCCCGGTTGTAAAGACGTTGTTGTCGACGGGCTTAATGGCTTTTTAATGCCGCCAAAAAATGTAGAATTGTTGGCGAATTGTATGATTAAGTTTATTCAAGATCCGGGATTGATAGAGAGGATGGGTTTGGAAAGCCGTAAACGGGCAATCGACCTTTTTGATGCAGAAAAAATTTTAGACAAAACAGTTAAAGTTTATAAGGAAGCAGGCGCTGCATAGATAGTATTTTTTTAAATGTTATTTGTAAAATTTATGATTGATGAATTACAATTTGCTATAAAAAAGAGACTTCGATAGAGAAGGAGAAGCCATATTGAAACACGGCAAAGTTGAGTTTTCAGATCAGAAGTATGCAAGGGGAAGAGAAAGGATTCAGCCTTTTAAATCGGAAATGTTGAGACTAATTACTGCTAAGGCAGGGGGGCGTATTCTTGATATTGGTTGTGGGACTGGGGTGGTTTCGAGTGTGCTTAAGCAAGCTAATTGGAATGTTATCGGCCTTGATATTTCGCTTGAAGGAGTGAAGAAATATTGTCAGGCAGGCTTTGTTGGCTTGCTTGCAAACGTTGAGTATAATCTTCCTTTTAAAGACAACATTTTCGATGCTGTTTGGATAAGCGAGGTGATCGAGCACATTGTTGAATATCAAAAACTCATTAAAGAGATATATCGTATATTAAAACCCAATGGTTGTCTTTATTTAACAACTCCCAATTCCGCTTTCTACGGATACAGGTTAATGTATTTGCTAGGTAAAAGCCCCAGCGAATTGCAACATCCTTATCACGTCCGTTTTTTTAACCCTAAATATTTAAGTACAATTATAGAAGCGAATGGTTTTAAAGTAGAAAAGAGACTCGGTCAAAATATCTATATGATAATGCCCAGTTTTTTAATCAAAACTTTTGATCGTTTAGGGGAGACTTTTTCAAGAATTATTATGAAAATATTTGCCTGCCTCGGCTTTAAAAAAGTTGAAGGTTTGATTCACGGGGATAAATATCTTTGGTATAAATTTTCTCACTTTTTTAATGGCTTGTTTAGTAGTGTCATTATGCTCATAGCTCGCAGGGAATCAAGTTGATTATGTCCCCTCCTAAACCACCAGGTGCGCCTGCGGCTGCTTGGATTAATCAACCCAATAGGGAATAGACTCTATGATTAGAGTCTAAATTATTTTTAAACGTGACTAATTTTCGTTGATATATTCCGTTCTCTGACAATCCATTGCTTCATGCTCCGTTGTGTGCCCTGATTATGGGAGTTAGTTTCTTTTATCAAAACTATTTTTACCATATTCGGAGGGCGTTTTCTTTAGACAAGTCTCTCTTTTTCTACTCTACCAAAAGTTTAAGTCTTTCCCTTTTTTCAATATTTCGGCATAGCTTAGGAATTAATTTAGAGGAGGTAATGCACCACGATAATCCCCATAATCCTGACCTGGCCAATCCGTCGGTAGAGGTACAGCGCCGTCCGCAGCAGGGCCGTTAGGGTCAGGATAATAATTGCCGTCCAGATGAGGATCTGCTTCTACACCGGCGTCCTCAAAGCCACGGGAATAGTATTCCTTACTATCAGTAAAGCATTGTGATGCACTAAACTCCGAAAGACCCCTAAAATTGCTCGTACTATTTCCATCTTCCCACAATCTGAGAAAATAATTTCGAGGATTCGCAAACTGGCGATAGTAAATATTTCCATCATGGATTTGGGATCCATCTGATACTCTTACCCCTCTTGCGAGCCAATGATCCATCGTTTGTATGATGATGTTGTTATAGACTTCCTGGGGATTATTGGGGTAAAAAGATCTCTCGGTATATTCATGCCCCGCACCTGCGCTATTCAACTCTTTACCAAAGACAATAGTATTATTGTATATCTTCCAGGGATCAGCTGTCCTATAGTCATTACCTTCATGCCTTGAAAAGGGACGTGCCCATACCATCCCGTCACCATTCGGCCCATGATATTTTCTATTCAGTAAGTTGTTTGGATCATTCCTGCCACCTAACATCGACTTGCTACAATCAATAATGTTATGATGAATGTACTTTGTCCCAGGTTTAAGAGATGAGCCAGTTCCATGTCTGGAAGGGCCTTTTGAAACGAAGAGCATTTTGTTGTGATTTATTTCAATATCATAACACGCAGACCCTAATTGAACCACATCATCCCTTGTTCCTTCAAACGTATTATGATGAATATGTAAATTAAATGCATTCCCTGCAACAATTCCATCCCAGGTTTTTCTAAATAGACAATTTCTAACTTCGATATTGCTTGCTAAATTCTGAAAGTTTAGTGGCCCTCCTTGAAAACTCTCTCCAGGGCGGTTACCTATTTTCACATCGCTGTAAGCTATCCACGGTGGAATGTTATCAGTGACACTAATACCATCAAAAACAAGATCGTGAACATTGTCACGGATATAAATCGCTGTCCTACCACATGTTATACTAGAATTCGTTATGGAGATGTGATGTGACCCTGTTCTAAATTCAAGGGCGTTATTCTGATATCTTAAGTTAATGCCTACCATATCGACATAAGAACATCCGTTTCCAAAAGTGATAACCTGATGACATGGGAAAATATACATCACTACAGAGCGGGGATCCATGTTTGATGGAATATTATAACCCATCGAAATCGCTTGACTGCTGGGTTTTAAACGTATGTATATCCTTTCGTTAGTGCTATTCCAGAATATACCGGGGCCGATATAGATGCTACCTGACCGGGTATAATTCTCGTTGCTCGAACTAAGATTACTGTATCTTGCATAAGGAACAAGGCGATAATTACCGTTTTGGCTCCCAAAATATCCATCCACACTCACGGCATTAGAATAAGTACGTACTGATCTATAGATACCTCTCGTAGAATCATACAACTCCCAATCGGAATTGAGTATCTCCCTGAATTCCATATAACCACCATCAATTGTAGGTACCTCATTTGAATAATTTTGTATGAGAATTCTATTTGATGGAGTTCCCGAAACATTAATAGCAATCTGACTCTCATAGTAAGTTCCACCCCTGAGATAGAGTGTGTCTCCAGGCCGTAATTTAGCGATGCTCGTTTCTATAGTCCTCCAGGGAGAAGATAAGCTCCCGTTGTTTCGATCATTGCCATTTGTTGCAACATAATAGGTTGCTCCGAAACATTTTTCACTTATTGATAGAAGAAGCGTTGAGGCTAAAACTGCCCAAGAGATAAAAATGGTGGAAAGTGAAAAGTATGGTTTTTTAAATATTTTTGAAATACGAGATAATAACACAATAACACCTCCTTATAAAATTTGACCGTAACAAACACGAGGCCTAAAAAGTGCTGATTTGCTCAGCAGCCCTGCTACCATGTCCTAAGACAGGATTTAGGCCGGTAGCTTTGTGTCCCACCCTTTTGGATGGTTTGCCTTTTCGGGTTTTGATGATTAATTCCTGAGCTAAACTACCCGCTATGCGGGTGAGAATAGCAAAAGCTATGCTGCAGTATTTAGCAATGTAATACGATAAATAATCGAAGAAGTCATATAGTCAAAAGAAGCTATTCGTATGAATCGATTTTGCAAACAAGCATCAAAAAAGTACGAAAATATTTCAAGAGTATGGAATTCTGAAAAATAGGTATTAAAAAAAGCCAAAATCAGACAAGAACGATAGAAAGGTATGCAATAAAGCCAAAGAACAAGTACTTAAAGATGCAGAGAATATTCTCATAAGGCAATAGTTTAAAGGCGAAATTCAGGAACTTTAAAAAGATTGTAACACTTTAGTTTTTTGAAAAGGTAGGGGCGAAGCATTTGCCTGCTTGGGGTGTGAATACCTTTATGCCAATGTATGGCAAATGCTTCGCCCCTACACCGTGCGGCAACATCGTTATTATGGTAATTTTTCAAAAAACTAAAGTGTTACTATTACTTTAGCTCCTTTGGTGAAAGAAATACCTCCTTCCTTGCCTGGATTGCCATGTGCTCGTGCCCATTCAACATGATCTGCGCTGTGAACGGAGGATGCGGACAGAGTTTGATTACCAGATGTCACCATTCATGATCCATGATATGGAACGAATACTGATTCACATAGGAATGGGGGTTTTTTGGTAATATCCATTCCACCGTTGGCAAAACGTTTTACCTCAAATACAGGCGCACGACCAACCAGAATACAAAATATACTACAAAAGGTTGGTTCTGCTGGAATATACTGCTCGGCAATTTCATGTTTACACTCGTCACGTTGACAATGAATCAGAGGGATACCGTTCTTTTTAGCATAGGCATGAATCCTTCGGCTAAATCTCCCAGCAAATCGTATCAAATGGGTGTTGTCAAGAGTATCATCGCTTTGCATCAGTATGCGCCATCACGTACGAAAACCACCATTGGATTATGCCAAGGGAAAATAGGCATTGAGAATTATACGATCTACACAATCATAGGTGCCCTCAAAAGACTCTTTGTAGTATTTACAAAATTCGTCCTGTATTATCATCTGACTTCTCCCTATTGTTGTGCTCGAAATATTGATACCAGTATAATGAGAAATCATTTAGAAAATCAACTGCCCTTTATGGCCGCCTTTCACAGACGCAGTCTTGGGAAAGGCGGAGATCTTTCTATTAATAGACACAAAAAAAATAAAAAACAACTTTTTTATTCCAAAACAAACGAGAAATTAAATAAAAAGTAATTTTTGAGGCTAAATCAATCAATGTATATTAAACTATTTCACAATAGCGCCGATGTTCAGAGATGCAGATTGGCTACAACGTAATTATTAGTGATATAAATTTATAATTTTGATAAGACAAAAACTTGAAAAAAGGTAAACCAATCATGAGGTTGTGACGCAAAGTCATGGGTCTTCTGAAAGAAGATTGCCGGGCTACCAAGTTATGTGATAGATGTTTAACCAAAACCTAAGCGTCAGAAACTAATTCCTGAGCTAAACCATCCGCTATGCGGTAGTATTTAGCAATTTAATACGACAAATCATCGAAGAAGTCATATAGTCAAAAGAAGCTATTCGTATGAATCGATTTTGCAAACAAGTTTCAAAAAAGTACGAAAATATTTCAAGAGTATGGAGTTCTGAAAAATAGGTATTAAAAAAAGCAAAAATCAGATAAGAGCTATGGAAAGGTCTGCAATAAAACCAAAGAACAAGTACTCAAAGATGCAGAGAATATTCTCATAAGGCAATAGTTTAAAGGTGAAATTTTGGAACGTTGAAAAGATTTAAAGCTGTAAATCGAAAAGGCGTATATTAAGTTCATGAAAAATTAAAAAGTAACCCCTTAAGGGGAGCCAGTAACAATACCCTTTTGGGGCTAATCAAGCCACCCTCTATGCGGGTGGTTGCTGACTCTTACTTGTGTCTTTTTTTGGAAAGGAGGTATTAGAATGTCTTAACTAACATGTGATTTAAATGTATTAAATAAGTTCATATAAAAAACCGAAAAAGGCAAACCATTCGAAAGGATGGGACGCAAAGCTACTGGCCTAAATCCTGTTTAGGACATGGTCGCAGGGTTGCCGGACAAATACAGCACTTTGTTGGTCTGGTGTTTGTTACGGCCAAATTTTATAAGGAGGTGCTGTTATGTTATTATCTCATATTTCAAAAATATTTAAAAAACCACACTTTCCGCTTTCCACTCCCACCATTTTTATCTCTTTGGCAGCTTTAACCGCAACGCTTCTTTTATTGACAGGCGAAAGATGCTTTGGAGCAACCTATTATGCGGCAACAAACGGCAATGATCGAAACAACGGGAGCTTATCTTCTCCCTGGAGGACTATAGAAACGAGCATCGCTAAATTACGGCCTGGAGACACACTCTATCTCAGGGGTGGAACTTACTATGAGAGTCAGATTGCTATTAATGTTTCGGGAACTCCATCAAATAGAATTCTCATACAAAATTATTCAAATGAGGTACCTACAATTGATGGTGGTTATATGGAATTCAGGGAGATACTCAATTCCGATTGGGAGTTGTATGATTCTACGAGAGGTATCTATAGATCAGTACGTACTTATTCTAATGCCGTGAGTGTGGATGGATATTTTGGGAGCCAAAACGGTAATTATCGCCTTGTTCCTTATGCAAGATACAGTAATCTTAGTTCGAGCAACGAGAATTATACCCGGTCAGGTAGCATCTATATCGGCCCCGGTATATTCTGGAATAGCACTAACGAAAGGATATACATACGTTTAAAACCCAGCAGTCAAGCGATTTCGATGGGTTATAATATTCCATCAAACATGGATCCCCGCTCTGTAGTGATGTATATTTTCCCATGTCATCAGGTTATCACTTTTGGAAACGGATGTTCTTATGTCGATATGGTAGGCATTAACTTAAGATATCAGAATAACGCCCTTGAATTTAGAACAGGGTCACATCACATCTCCATAACGAATTCTAGTATAACATGTGGTAGGACAGCGATTTATATCCGTGACAATGTTCACGATCTTGTTTTTGATGGTATTAGTGTCACTGATAACATTCCACCGTGGATAGCTTACAGCGATGTGAAAATAGGTAACCGCCCTGGAGAGAGTTTTCAAGGAGGGCCACTAAACTTTCAGAATTTAGCAAGCAATATCGAAGTTAGAAATTGTCTATTTAGAAAAACCTGGGATGGAATTGTTGCAGGGAATGCATTTAATTTACATATTCATCATAATACGTTTGAAGGAACAAGGGATGATGTGGTTCAATTAGGGTCTGCGTGTTATGATATTGAAATAAATCACAACAAAATGCTCTTCGTTTCAAAAGGCCCTTCCAGACATGGAACTGGCTCATCTCTTAAACCTGGGACAAAGTACATTCATCATAACATTATTGATTGTAGCAAGTCGATGTTAGGTGGCAGGAATGATCCAAACAACTTACTGAATAGAAAATATCATGGGCCGAATGGTGACGGGATGGTATGGGCACGTCCCTTTTCAAGGCATGAAGGTAATGACTATAGGACAGCTGATCCCTGGAAGATATACAATAATACTATTGTCTTTGGTAAAGAGTTGAATAACGCAGGTGCGGGGCATGAATATACCGAGAGATCTTTTTACCCCGATAATCCCCAGGAAGTCTATAACAACATCATCATACAAACGATGGATCATTGGCTCGCAAGAGGGGTAAGAGTATCAGATGGATCTCAAATCCATGATGGAAATATTTACTATCGTCAGTCTGCGAATCCTCAAAATTATTTTCTCAGATTGTGGGAAGATGGAAATAGTACGAGCAATTTTAGGAGTCTTTCGGAGTTTAGCGCATCACAATGCTTTACTGATAGTAAGGAATACTATTCCCGTGGCTTTGAGGACGCCGGTGTAGAAGCAGATCCTCATCTGGACGGCAATTATTATCCTGACCCTAACGGCCCTGCCGCGGACGGCGCTGTACCTCTACCGACGGATTGGCCAGGTCAGGATTATGGAGATTATCGCGGTGCACTTCCCCCGAATGTCAATCAGACATCCTAGAGCGGCTCTGCCTCAACCGAAGCTTTAAAACCGTCCTCCAATAGTGTATATTCGATTTTTTAAAGTGGAATCCTGACCATTGGATTATATACAAGTAAAGTGGACGGGTTTGTCAAGACCATTCTTTGTTAATATTTAAATGCATTAATTTACTAATAACAGTGTGCAGAAGGGAACGGAAGGAGCCCGCATGACGACTGGAGTTACCCTTCTGCGCACGCCATAATTTTTTAGTAGCGTTGTCAAGTGGAGACCTGAGAAAAGTCCTCCAATGTATAGTTGTCACGCATCAAAGCCGTTGTAGTAATAGGCAAGCCGAATTTTGGTAACGTTCAGCGCCCCAGTAACACTCCATTTGCTCACATTTACCCGCAGGTTAACCGTACGCATGACGCGCTCTACTTTACTTGTCGTTCTGCCATTGAGCCTCTTTTCTATCGCCGTAAACATATCAGGCCTGGCATTCTCAAGATAAGACGCGTTATTGTATTACTCCATAAAAACTTCTTTTTTTAGGAAGTTTTTAGGCAACCTTTTTCAGAAGTAGCGGGAAGTCTTTCTTTTTGAGTTTGAGAGAGACCTCTAAAATTCGATATCCCTTTTTGGTGACTTTATATCTACTTGAACGCGGTATCTTCGCAATAAGTTTATGAGCCATAAGTTTTCTTATTATCCGGGTTGTTTTTGCGCCGAGTTTCTTTGCTTCTGTTTCAGTTTTCACAGGGCCATATAAAGAGTTTCTCAAATCTTTATTTCTGATTCTTCTCCCAATTAGTCAATAAGAATTGAGAAGAAAATCCTTTAAATCATTGAAAAGCGTGGACATTTGGTGTTTCCTATAGATAGATATATACCGTTATAGAAACTATTTACAGGAGACCAGCAATGTCCCCATTAAGTATATTACCATATTTTCCTTTTCAGCGGGTAAGAATTACGCAGCAAACTGTTTTTCCTGATGCTGAGATATCTCAGCTTACTGCCGTGCCCGATGAACGATTTCGCCCAATATGTCATGCGTGTGACAGCAAGGCACAGCGCATTTACCGTCATGACAAACGATCTTTGCGGGATCTGAATCCTGGTTCAGTTCGCGTATGGATAAATTGTTCGTATCGTAAGATAGCCTGTGAGTCATGCAATCGAATCGTAGTTGAAGGCTTGGGGTTTTTTTCAACCTTACAGTCGTGTTACGCATCGTTTAGCAGCGTATATTCACGAATTGTGTAAAGTGTTAACCGTAACCGAAGTTGCAAAACATTTTGGAATTAACTGGAAAACCGTAAAAACCATCGATACGTTTTTTCTGGAACGACAATACGCGCAGACAGATTATCAGAATCTTCGCATACTGGCGGTAGACGAAATCTCTGTTAAGAAGGGACAGCGCTATTTGACCGTTGTTCTGGACTATCTGAGTGGCCGCGTAGTCTGGGTGGGAAAGGAAAGAACAAAAGAAACGCTGGGAACCTTCTTTGCGGGTATGACAGAGGAACAAAGGCAGGCGCTTGAGGCCATTGCCATGGATATGTGGGATCCTTATATTCATGCAGTAAAAAAGCACGTGCCTCATGTTAAGATAGTCTTTGACCTGTTTCATGTGGTTTCAAGTTTTGGTAAAGTTATTGACAAGGTGCGAAATGCTGAATACCAAAAAGCATCGAAGAAGGATAAGGACGTCATCAAGGGTTCAAAATATCTTTTGTTAAAAAATAAACGAAATATTCGCAGGAAAAAACACCGAGAACATCTCAAACAGCTCTTGTCGCTCAATGAAACCATAAATACCGTTCTGATTCTTAAAGATAAGCTCAAACATATTTGGACCTATACCTCACGGACGTGGGCGAGAAAAGCCATTGATGAATGGAGCCTCTTAGCGAAAACACTAAACTATTCCGTCGTGAATAAATTTGCAAATATGCTTACAAAATACAGCCACGGAATCTTGAATCACTGTGATTATAAAATTCATACCAGTAAACTCGAAGGGGTTAATAATAAGATCAAAGTTATCAAAAGAAAAGCTTATGGGTTTCATGACGAACGGTACTTTTCATTAAAAATTATACAAGCTTTTGCAAACTAATTGGGAGAAGAACCTGAAAAGATAGTGGACAAGTAAAAGCGGAACTTATAAAAAACATTACCTCGGAAGCAAAAGAGATTAGTAGCGTTGTCAAGTGGAGACCTGAGAAAAGTCCTCCAATGTATAGTTGTCACGCATCAAAGCCGTTGTAGTAATAGGCAAGCCGAATTTTGGTAACGTTCAGCGCCCCGGCAACACTCCATTT
>WBZR01000534.1_pt1 | contig 59802 bp, 48 predicted proteins | sample 5204231 | NCBI WGS metagenome assembly WBZR01 (sample SAMN12412403, study PRJNA552823) | activated sludge metagenome | isolation source: activated sludge from anammox sidestream of wastewater treatment plant... | place: USA: Virginia | collected 2017-08 | reverse complement strand
CTGTGCTACAACCTGCCCGTGCTCGCCGCGGTGCACGCCGACCGCGCCAAGGCGCTGTACCTGTTCCCGACCAAGGCGCTCGCCCAGGACCAGGTCGCCGAACTGCTCGAACTCAATGCCGCGGGCGCGCTCGGCCTGCGCGCATTCACCTTCGACGGCGACACGCCCGCCGACGCGCGCCAGGCGGTCCGCCTCAAGGGCGACATCGTGGTCAGCAACCCCGACATGCTGCACCAGGCGATCCTGCCGCACCACACCAAGTGGGCACAGTTCTTCGAGTCGCTGCGCTACGTGGTGATCGACGAGGTGCACAGCTACCGCGGCGTGTTCGGCTCGCATGTGGCCAACGTGATCCGCCGGCTCAAGCGCGTGTGCGCGTTCTACGGCGTGGCGCCGCGCTTCATCCTGTGCTCGGCCACGATCGGCAATCCGCGCGAGCACGCCGAGGCCTTGCTCGGCGAGCCGGTGCATGCGATCTGCGACAGCGGCGCGCCGTGCGGCGAGCGCCACGTGCTGCTGTGGAATCCGCCCGTGGTCAATCCCGACCTGGGCATCCGCGCCTCGGCGCGGTCGCAGTCGATGCGGCTGGCGCGGCACACCATCCGCGCGCGGCTCAAGACCATCGTGTTCGCCCAATCGCGGCTCATGGTCGAAGTGCTCACCAAGTACCTCAAGGACGTGTTCGACCACGATCCGCGCAAGCGCGAGCGCATCCGCGCCTATCGCGGCGGCCACCTGCCAAGTGAGCGGCGCCACACCGAGCGAGCGTTGCGCAAGGGCGCGCTCGACGGCGTGGTCAGCACGTCGGCGCTGGAACTGGGCGTGGACATCGGCGCGCTGGATGTGGCGATCCTCAACGGCTTTCCCGGCTCGATCGCGGCCAGCTGGCAGCGGCTGGGACGTGCCGGACGGCGCCAGCGGCCCGCGCTGGGCGTGCTGGTGGCCAGCAGCGCACCGCTGGACCAGTACGTGGTGCGCCATCCCGAGTTCTTCGCCGCGGCCACCCCCGAGCACGCGCGCATCGCGCCGGACCAGTTGCTGATCCTGCTCGACCACATCCGCTGCGCCGCGTTCGAGCTGCCCTTCACCAGCGGCGACCGTTTCGGCGACGGCGTGGTCGACGATTTCCTGGCCGTGCTCGCCGAAGCGGGCGTGCTGCACCAGGAAGGCACACGCTGGGACTGGATCGCCGACAGCTACCCGGCCGGCGCGGTCAACCTGCGCGCGGTCGCCGATGGCAACTTCGTGGTGGTCGACCGCAGCGACGGCAAGCACACCATCATCGCCGAGGTCGACTACTCCAGCGCCGCGCTCACGCTCTACGAAGGCGCGATCTACCTCGTGCAGTCGCGGCCGTGGCAGGTCGAGCGCCTCGACTGGGTCGGGCGCAAGGCCTTCGTCACCGCGACCCATGCCGACTACTACACCGACGCGATCGACTACACCCGGCTCAAGCTGCTCGCGCGCTTCGATGGCTGCAACGCCGGCCAAGGCACGTGCCATCACGGCGAGGTGCATGTGGTGCGCCACGTGTCGGGCTACAAGAAGATCCGCTACTACAGCCACGAGAACGTCGGCTACGGACCGGTCAACCTGCCCGACCAGGAACTGCACACGACCGCGCTGTGGTGGCAGCTCGCGCAGCCAGTGCTCGAAGCCGCGTTCGCGAGCCGGCAGGATGCGCTCGATGGCTTCCTCGGCGCGGCGCATGCCCTGCACACGGTGGCGCGCGTGCGCGCGATGGCCGAGGGCCAGGACCTGCAGAAGGCGGTCGGATCGGGTGATGCGGCGGGATTCGCGAGCCGCGACGGCAACGGCCGCGGCCAGTGGCGCAACGCACATGGCGAGGCGGTGCCCCTTGCCGAGGCCGGCAGCTTCACTCCCACGCTGTTCCTGTACGACAACTTCCCGGGCGGCATCGGTCTGTCCGAGCCCTTGTACCGCGCCGCGCCCGAGCTGGTGCGCGCGGCTCTGGAACTGGTCGAGGCCTGCGACTGCAACGGCGGCTGCCCGGCCTGCATCGGCCCGGTCCTCGCCAGCGACACGCCGCAGCCGAGCCAGGCCGAGCTGGCGGTCGCGGTACTGAGCCTGCTGGCGGCATGAGCACCTTGAACGACCGGCTCGCGCGGCTGCGCGTCGAGGCCGGCGCCGGCGCGCTCTCCACGCCGGCGCCGTTGCTGTGCGCGACGACCCCGACGCCGCGACCGCGCGATACCTTGCGCGCACTGCTGCACGCGCGCGAACAGCGGCGTGCAGCGCCGCGCCCCGTGCTGGCCGCACCAGCCGGTGTGGAAGTCGCCGCCGGCGTGTACCTCGTCGAGCGCACGTTCGCCTACGCGGCCAATCCGCGACTGATGCTGCCGTGGCTGGCGCAGGCGCCGATCGAACGCTCGCGTCTGGTCTGCTTCGACACCGAGACCACGGGTCTGGCCGGCGGCGTGGGCACGCGCGCGTTCATGATCGGCGTCGCGCGCTGGCGCGCCGACCGCCTCACGGTGCGCCAGCTCTATCTCACGACGATGGCGGGCGAGGCGGCGATGCTGCGCCTGTTCAACGCCTGGCTCGACCCGGCAGCGATTCTCGTCAGCTACAACGGCAAGAGCTACGACGCGCCGCTGCTCAAGGGGCGTCTGCGCCTCAACCACGTGGATCATCGCCTCGCCGAACTGCCGCACCTGGACTGGCTGCATCCGGTGCGGCGGCGCTACCGTGGCGTATTCGAGAACTGCCGCCTCGCCACCATCGAACGTCAGGCGCTGCGCATCGTGCGCGACGACGACCTGCCCGGTGCGCAGGCACCGGCGGCATGGCTGGCCTTCCTGCGCGGTCAGTCGAGCCGTAACCTCGCCCGCGTGCTCGACCACAACCGTCAGGATGTGGTCACGTTGATGCGTCTGTCCGACCACATGACCGCGAGCGACCCGGCTGCGCCGTGACGTGGCGGGCCGCTGCCGATCGCACCACGGTCGCGCGCAAGCGCGGCGAAGCGGCCGAACTCGCCCTCCCTGCGATTGGCGCGCGGCCGCATCGCGGCATCGCACCATGCATCTGCCGTGTCGCTTCGGCAGAATCGGTCGGTCGCACGAGCGACGACCTCAGCGGAGAGTGGCGTGACAATCGAATCGATTCTCGTGTTCCTGGTCGTGGGTGCGGTGGCGGGCTGGCTCGCGGGGCAGATCGTCAAGGGTCACGGCTTCGGCCTCGTCGGCAACATCGTGGTCGGCATCGTCGGCGCGTTCATCGCAGGCTGGCTGCTGCCGACGATCGGGCTCTCGATCGGTGGCGGCATCATCGCTGCGATCATCAATGCACTGGTCGGCGCGGTGATCCTGCTGGTACTGATCGGCTTGATCAAGCGAGCGTGAGCTGGCGCGGGCGGAAGCGACATGGGCCGGGCATCCGGCCCTTGTTTCGTTCTGGTGGCGCGCATCACTTTTCGATGTCGATATGCGCGAGCTTCCTCAGCCTCGGCATGCCGACGATGAGGGTCGGGCGCTGCAGACCGCGCCGGGTGAACTCACTCGACTGCCCAAGCGATGCCTGGGGCAGTCGAGTCCGGTGGGCGATTTCCTGCGTTGCGACGCGCGGCCCGATCAGCAGCTTCGCGCGCGACTGCGTTCAGATCGCGTAGTACATCTGGTACTCGAGCGGATGGGTGGCGGCGCGGAAGCGCGTCACCTCGGCCATCTTGACCTCGATATAGGCGTTGATGAAATCGTCGGAGAACACGCCGCCCGCGGTGAGGAAGCCGCGGTCGCGGTCGAGCGCCTCGAGCGCCTGGTCGAGCGAGGCGCACACGGTCGGGATGTTCTTCTCTTCCTCGGGCGGCAGGTCGTACAGGTCCTTGTCCGAGGGCGCGCCCGGGTCGATCTTGTTGAGGATGCCGTCGAGGCCGGCCATGAGCAGCGCGCTGAAGGTGAGGTAGCCGCTGTTCATCGGATCGGGGAAGCGCACCTCGATGCGGCGCGCCTTGGCGCTGTGCACGAACGGGATGCGGCAGCTGGCCGAACGGTTGCGCGCCGAGTAGGCGAGCATCACCGGCGCCTCGAAACCGGGCACGAGGCGCTTGTAGCTGTTGGTGGTGGAGTTGGCGAAGGCGTTGATCGCACGCGCATGCTTGAAGATGCCGCCGATGTAGTGCAGCGCGGTCTGCGACAGGCCGCCGTAGAGATCGCCCGCGAACAGGTTGTGGCCGGCCTTGGCCAGCGACTGGTGCACATGCATGCCCGAGCCGTTGTCACCCACGATCGGCTTGGGCATGAAGGTCGCGGTCTTGCCGTGCTCGTGAGCGACGTTCTTGACCACGTACTTCAGCGCGAGCAGTTCATCGGCCTTGCGCAGCAGGGTGTTGAAGCGCGTGCCGATCTCGCACTGGCCTGCGTTGGCAACCTCGTGGTGGTGCACCTCGACCACCTGACCGATCTGTTCGAGCACCTTGCACATGCGCGCGCGCAGGTCCTGGAAGCTGTCCACCGGCGGCACCGGGAAGTAGCCGCCCTTGACCCCGCCGCGATGACCGTGGTTCTCGCCGGCGAAGGACTTGTGGGTCGACCACGCGGCCTCCTCCGAGCCGATCTCGAACGCGACATGGCCCATGTCGTTGCGGTAGCGCACCGAGTCGAAGATGAAGAACTCGGGCTCGGGGCCGAAGTAGGCGGTATCGGCGATGCCGGTGGACTTGAGGTAGGCCTCGGCGCGGCGCGCGATCGAGCGCGGGTCGCGCGCATAGGCCTGCATCGTGCTCGGCTCGAGCACGTCGCACTGCAGTACCAGCGTGCGGTCGGCCATGAACGGATCGACGAAGGCCGCCTCGGGATCGGGCAGCAGCACCATGTCCGACTCGTTGATGCCCTTCCAGCCCGCGATCGATGAGCCGTCGAACATCTTGCCGTCCTCGAACAGCGACTCGTCGACCGAGTGTGCGGGATAGCTCATGTGGTGCTCCTTGCCGAGCATGTCGGCAAAGCGCAGGTCGACGAACTCGATGTTGTCTTCCTTGATCTTCTTGAGCAGGTTGGCGACGGCGGTCATGGCAAGGCTCCGGGGGCAGGACGGGAAGGGACGGCGACTCTTCAGCAAGCAGCGTGCCAGCGACATCGGTCCCGCCAGCCGCGCTGGAATGCGCCGTGGGCCGCGGCACCCGCCTGAAACGCATCATTGTGGTGCGCATGTCGCACCACTTAGGTGCATTTGTCCACCTGCGCGGGCGGCGCGGCCGGTACCGCCTAGAATGCACGGTCCGCCGCCACCGCCCGCGCCGTGTCCGACCTCGCCGCCACGCTCCTGCTCGGCCTCATCGAAGGCATCACCGAGTTCCTGCCGATCTCGAGCACGGGCCACCTGCTCATCGCCGAGCGCTGGCTCGGCGCGCGCTCGGACGTGTTCAACGTGGTGATCCAGGCCGGCGCGATCCTCGCGGTGGTGCTCATCTATCGCGAGCGGTTGTGGCAACTGGCGGGCGGCCTCGCCCAAGCACGCAACCGCGACTATGCGCTCAAGCTCACCTGCGCCTTCCTCATCACGGGTGTGCTCGGGCTGGTGGCGGCCAGCCGCGGCTTCAAGCTGCCGGCGACCGTGACCCCGATCGCGTGGGCACTCATCCTCGGCGGCGTGTGGATGATCGGCGCCGAATGGCTGGCCGCGCGGCGGCCCGAGCACGCGGCCATCAGCTGGCGCGTGGCGGTCCTGGTTGGACTCGCACAGGTGGTGGCGGGCATGTTCCCGGGCACTTCGCGCTCGGCCGCGACGATCTTCGTGGCGATGCTCGCGGGCGCCAATCACCGCGCCGCCGCCACCGAGTTCGCATTCCTCGTCGGCATCCCCACGATGTTCGCGGCCAGCGGCTACGAGCTGTACAAGGCGATCCGGCACGAGGGCCTGCACGAGGACTGGAGCGCGCTCGCGCTCGCCTTCACCACCTCGCTCGTCACCGGCTTCGTCGCGGTCAAATGGCTGCTCGGCTACATCCGCAGCCACCGCTTCACGCCGTTCGCGATCTATCGCATCGTGCTGGGCGCGCTGCTGCTCGCGCTGCCCGCCCCCGCCTGAACGCCGGCGCGACCCTCAGCCGCGCAAGGCCGGGTTGAGCGTGTAGGTGCCGGTCAGCGTCGCGGTGGCCAGCACATGGCCCTGCAGTGCCGCGCGCAGCTGTGCGAGGTCGAAGCCGGGTGCGAGGTCGAGCCGCGCGACATCCAGCGCATGCACGCTGAAGCAATAGCGGTGCACCAGCGCATCGTTCCACGGCGGGCAAGGCCCGTCGTAACCCAGGTAGCGGCCGGCCATGTCGGCATCCGTGGCGAACCAGCCCGTGTAGTCGTTGCAGCCCTGCACCGAACCGGACGGGCCGGGCGGCGCGGCCTTGCCACGCGCGACGATGCCATCGGCGCAGGCGCCCTGCGCGAGTTCGTACACCTCGGGACCGATGTTGGCGATGAGCCAATGCACGAACTCCACGCGCGGCAGGCTCTCGGGCACCGTGCGCCCGGCCTGGTTCACGTCATCGCCGCGCGAGGGCACGTCGATGTCGATGCAGGTGATCACGAACGAGCGCGTGGCGGCGGGCGCCCCGCTCCAGGCCAGGTGCGGGCTGCGGTTGGCCGACAGCACGCAGGCTTCGCCCGCGCTGCCGGGCTGGCCGAAGGCGAGAACGGCCGGGATCGGCGCGCCATCGCGGAAATCATTGCTGTGGAGCTGCATCACTGTCCTCCCGTGACCGGCGCGGCATCCAGGCGCGCGAACGCGCCCGCGAGGGCCTCACCATAGGCTGCACCGTGGCCCGGCGCAAAGCGCGTGCGTGGCAGGCGCGCGAGGCGCCGCGCCTGGGCCTCGAAGTCGATGCGGCCGAGGCCGAGCCACTGCGCCAGTGTGCGTGCGGCCGGCCCCTCGCCCGTGAGTTCGTCGGCGCGCAGCACCAGCCGGCGCGGCTCGTCGAGTTCGGCGCCATGGGCAATGTGCGCACGCGCGCGCACGAGCCAGTCGGCGCACGCCTCGACCTCGGCGCAGGCAAAGCCGTCGACCCAACCGAAGCCGAGCCAGTTGACCAGCGCATCGCGCGGCTCGGCGTCGATGATGAGCAGGCGCGTGCCCGGCATCGCACGCCGAACCAGCGCCAGCAGGTGCGCATCCCAGCGCGGCAACCAGTCGACGATGGGCCGGTCGATCGCCATGCCCGTGCTCGTGAGCGGATGCAGGTAGCGCTGGCGCAGCGCCTCGCGCGCGGCCGCGTCGAGCTCGCCGCAGTAGTGCTGGAACCGCGGGTGGTTGAAATCGTCGGGTCGTTCGCGCGTGCTCGCGCGCCCGCGCAGCACCTGCAGCTCGCCCTGGTCGGCCAACAGCGCCGCCACCTGCTCGACGCCACTGCCCGGCACGCCCAACAGCAACACCGGCGCCTGCGCCCACGGCGCGTCGACCGCCTCGGCCAGTGCCGCAGCGAGCTCCGGTCGCGGCGGCGCCAGCGGTGGCAGCGACTGCGGCAGGCCACGCTGCGCCTGGGCGAAATGCGGCACGGCGGCCGCGTACTCGCCGGCCGCATCGTGCAGCATGCCCAGCGCTCGCTCGCGCTGGCGCGCCTGCTCGTCGTCGAGCTGCGCATGGGCCAGACCGTCGAGCGTGGCGCGGGCGGCGGCGAGCTCGCCCGCGCGCGTCTGCGCGCGCGCCAGCACCAGCCGCGCATCGACCTGCGCGGGATCGAACGTAAGCGCACGCTGTGCCTGCTCCAGCGCCTGCTCCAGCTCGCCCACACGCTCGGCCAGCAGTGCGCTGCGCGCCTGCGCGAGCGCATCGGCCGGCCGCCGCCGCACGATGATGTTGCGATCGGCCAGCGCCTCGGCATGGCGCCCCAGCGCCACCAGCACGTCGGCGCGGATCTCGCGCACCTCGTCGTCGTCAGGCACGCGCGCGAGATAGTCGCCGAAGGCGTCGACCACCTCGTCATTGCGGCCGAGCGCCGCCAGCGCCACCGCGAGCATGCGCGTGGGCATCTGCTGGCGCGGATCGATCGCGAGCGCGGCGCGGTAATGGCCGACTGCGTCGGCCATGCGGTTCTGCGCGCGCGCGACGTCGCCCAGGCCGACCTCGGCCCGCATCTCGTAGCCCGGCAGCGGCAGCAGGTGCCGGTAGTGCGCCTCGGCCTCGCCGGCGCGGTCGGCGTGCATGAGCACCTCGGCCACCCAGGCATGCGCCTCGTGCAGGCGCGGTTCCAGTTGCAGGCTGCGTTCGAGCGCCTGCAGCGCGAACGCGGTCAGGCCCTTGCGTGCAAAGGTCTGGCCGAGCAGGAACTGCGCGGCGGCGTTGTCGGGCAGCAATTCGACCGCGCGCGTGAGATAGCGCAGCGCCGCGTCCCAGTCGCCGCGCAGCGCCATCACGTTGCCCAGTCCGGTGAGCACGTGGCCGTCCTCGCCCGCGCGCAACGCGGTGCGGAAGTGGCCTTCGGCGAGCTGGTCGTTGCCGTCGTTGAGCGCGAGCTGGCCCAGGCCGAGGTGGGCGCCGATGAGGTTGGGGTTGAGCGCGAGGGCACGCTGGTAGCCTGCACGCGCCTGTTCGGTCTTGCCGTTGACCTGGCGGGTCGAAGCCAGGCTCAGATGCAGGTCGGCCTCGGCGGGGCGCGCGTCGACCGCGCGCTCGAACAGCGTCTCGGCCTCGACGCTGTCACCGAGCAGGCGCCGCGCCACCGCGAGCATGTACAGCGCGTCGACGTTGTCGGGCTCGGCCGCCACGATCGCCCGATAGCCGCGCTCGGCTTCGTCGAGACGACCCTGTCGCTGCAGGTCCATGGATTGCTTGAGCGTGAGCATGAGGCGGCGGGTCCGGATGATGCGGGGAAAGGGCGCTCGCGTACGAGCGCGGGGTGAACGCGAAATTATGCCTCATGCGGCCACCGCCGGCCGTGCATTGCGCTCGCGCGAGCGCTGTTCAGTCCTCGCCGTAGCCGAGCACCGCGACGATGCGCGCGCGGCTTTCCTGCGCCATGCGCCGGCGCGCCTCGGGCGCGGCCGCGACCGGTTCGAGGAAATGCACCTCGGCGTCCATGCGCGGATTGCCGAGCAGGCGCAGGAAGTTGCCGAGGAAATGCTCATGGCGCGCAAAGGGCACGCCCGGATCCTGCACGCCGTTGCGGCCGTAGCGCAGCGCGACCGGCTGCACCGGCACATTGGCGTCGAGCGCGGTCTGGAAGATGCGCGCGTGGAAGGTGCCCACGCGATCGCCATGGCCGCTGCCGCCTTCGGGAAACACGCCCACCGGCTCGCCCTGGCGCAGGCGCTCGACCACCGCGCCCATGACCGCCTGCAGCGAATCGGTATCGCCGCGGCGGTGGAAGATCGTGCCCGCGCGCGCCGCGAGCCAGCCCACCAGCGGCCAGCGCGCGATCTCGCTCTTGGCCACGAAACTCAGCGCACGCTGGCTGTGCATGAGCTCGATGTCGAGCCACGACACGTGGTTGGCCACGTACAGCACCGCATCCGGCAACGGCTGGCCGAAGCTGCGGATGCGCAGCCCGAAGATGCGCACGAGCCGGCCCGACCACCAGCGGATCATGAACTTTTCGAACGTGGTGTCACCCACGCGCAGGCGCGCCGCGAGCGGGTTGAGCGCGAACAGCGCGAGCGGAATCGCAACCACGCCATGCACGAGCAATTGCGGCGTGCGCCACAGGTAGCGCAGCGGGCGCAGGCGGTCAGGCGCGGGGGCCGCAGTCAGGGGCTGGGCGAGGTCTTGCATGGCCGGCTATGGTAGCCGATGGCACCCGCACGGGCGCACTGGCGGAGGCTTGCCAGTACCTGCCGCCACGTGCCGCATGGCGCCGCGCGCGTGCAGCGCGCACCCGCACGGATGCAGGCCGATCAGGCCACGGCGCGGCCGCCGCGCAGCCACGCTTCCCCGCCCGCGTGCGCATCCGTATCCCCAACCCTCACGGGTAACGCGACTCGACGAAATCGATTTCGCGCACGAGCCGGCGTGCCACGTCGTCGGCGAGGCGGCCCTCGCGCGCGAGCGCGAACAGCTCGGCACGTTCGGCGCGCAGCGCGGCCAGCCGCAGCCGCCGCTCGGCCTGGTCGGCCGCGCGCAGGCGCTCGGCATCGATGTCGGTATCGCCGCCGTCGAGCCGGCCCTGGTACAGCGCGATCACGCGCGTCGCGGCAGCGGCCTCCACACCCGCATCGAGTTCACCCGGGTGCTGCTGACGCTCGCGCTCGATCGCCGCGAGCGCGGCCTTGGCCGCGCGCCGCCGTGCCATCTCTTCCTGCCGGTGCGCACGCGGCTCGGGCGGAATGCGCAGCCCCACGAGCAGCCTGGGCAGGCCGAAGCTCGCCACCAGCAGTGACATCACGATCACCGACATCGCGAGGAAGATCGCCAGGTCGCGAAACGGGAACGCGCGTCCATCGGGCAGCAGCAGCGGCAACGTGAGCACGCCCGCGAGCGTGATCGCGCCACGCACGCCGCTCAGCGACATCGCCAGCACCAGCGGCCATGGCGGGCGTACCACCTGCTCGCCACGACGTCGGCGCCACAGGCTGCGCAGGCGCAGCGACACCAGCGTCCACAGCAGGCGCAGCGCGGCCAGCGCGAAATTGAGCGCGAGTGCGTACCACAGCAGCCACCATGCGCTGGCATGGCCGGCCTCGACCACGCTGGCACTCGCGCGCTGCAGGATGCCCGGCAACTGCTCGCCCAGCAGCACGAAGGCGATGCCGTTGAGCGCGAACTGCACCGAGTCCCACACCGCGGCGCGTTGCAGGCGCGTGGCCGGCGGCGCGATGCCCGACAGCTCCGCATGGCTCATCGTGATGCCGGCCGCGACCGCGGCGAGGATGCCCGAAGCGCCCAGGTGTTCGGCCGCCAGATACGCACCAAACGGCGTGAGCAGGCTGCCCAGTACCGGCAGGCCCGCATCCTGGCCGAAGCGCCGCGTGAGCAGGTGGTGGCTGCGGCTGATGCCCCACGACACCACCGCACCGATCGCGACGCCGGCCAGCGCCAGCCACAGGAACTGCAACCCGGCTGCCAGCGGCGAAAACTCGCCGCTCACCGCAGCCACCACTGCAAAGCGGAAGCAGATCAGGCCCGAAGCGTCGTTGAGCAGCGCCTCGCCTTCGAGGATGTGCAGCAGGCGCCGCGGCAGCGGCACGCGGTTGGCGATCGCAGCCACCGCCACCGGATCGGTCGGCGCCACGATCGCGGCGAGCGCGAATGCGACCGCGAGTGGCATCGCCGGGATGAGCCAGTGCACGAACAGGCCCACGCCGAGCACGGTGAACACCACCAGGCCCAGGGCCAGCTGCAGGATCGGCCCGGCGTCACGCCACAGGCCCTGCTTGGGAATGCGCCAACCGTCGAGAAACAGCAGCGGCGGCAGGAACAGCATGAAGAACAGGTCCGGATCCAACCGCACGCCGTGGTTGGACAGCGCCGCCACGCCGGCACCGAGCGCGATCTGCACCAGCGGCAACGGCAGCGCGACCGGCAGCACGCGCACGATGTAGCCGCTCGCGAGCACGAGCAGCAGCATGCTGAGGACGATTTCGATCGATTGCATGGATGGGGCACGGCGTCGCCGGAGACCGACGGTAGCGCGAGCGTGCCGCGCTGCATACCCTCGCGGCCGCCGGCAGCAGCCTTCAATCCTGTTCCAGTCGCGCGCGCGCCTCGGCCAAGTCCTGCACATGCTGCTCCCACCAGCGCGCCTCGCCAACCTGCGGGAGCGCGCGCGGGAATGCCGGGTCGTGCCAGCGCTGCGCCACCCAGCCGGCCCAGTGCACCTGGCGCATCACGCGCAATGGCTCGACCAGCGCGAGTTCGGCCGGATCGAAGTCGGCGAATTCGCGGTAGCCGTCGAGCAGCGCCGCGAGTGCGCGCGGCGATGGCGCGAGCATCCACAGGTCCTGCACCACCGGGCCCATGCGCGCATCGTCGAGGTCGATGAAGTGCGGCCCGGCCTCGGTCCACAGCACGTTGCCGGCATGGCAGTCGCCGTGCAGGCGGATGCTGCGCGGCGCCACCGCCGCGAAGCGCTGCTCGATGAGCGTGGCCAGCGCGGTGCAATGCGCGCGGTAGGCCGCCAGCGCATGCGCGGGCAGCAGCGCGGCCGCGACCGCGGCCTGCGCCGCGTCGCGGATGAACGTCTGTGCATCGATTGCACCGCGTTGCAGGAAGCGTGCGCGCGCGCCGATGCCGTGGATGCGCGCAAGCAGGCGCCCCATCCATGCCAGGTGCTGGTCCGATTCCAGCTCCGGTGCGCGGCCGCCACGGCGCGGGTACAACGCGTAGCGGAACCCGCGATGGTGCAGCAGGCTGCGGCCGCGCACCTGCAGCGGTGCGACCACCGGCAGCTCGGCGGCCGCGAGTTCATGCGCGAACGCATGCTCCTCGGCGATCGCGGCATCGCTCCAGCGCGCGGCGCGATAGAACTTGGCCACCAGCGCCGCGGCACCATCGAGGCCGACCTGGTAGACGCGGTTCTCGTAGCTGGGCAGCGCGAGCAGGCGCCCGTCGGTGGCAAAGCCGGCCGCCTCCACCGCATCGAGCACCGCATCGGGATCGAGCGTCGCGTACGGCTCGCCCGGCGGCGGCGCGTTCATGCGGGCGCGGGGCTGCGCGGCACCACCGCGAGCGTGAGGCGCGCGATGCACACCAGCCGTTCCGCCTCGTCCTCGATGCGGATCTCCCACACCTGGGTGCTGCGGCCCAGGTGCAGCGGTCGCGCGGTTCCCGTGACGGTGCCGTCGCTGACCGCGCGCACGTGGTTGGCATTGATCTCCAGCCCTACCGCCATCCACGCCGCGTCGAGGCACAGGTTGCCGGCGAGGCTGCCCAGCGATTCGGCCAGCGCCACCGAGGCGCCGCCATGCAGCAGGCCGAACGGCTGGCGTGTGCGCGGATCCACCGGCATCGTGCCTCGCACATGCTCGGCGCCGATCTCGGTCACGCGCATGCCCAGGTGCTCGACCATGCAGCCGCGGTTCCACTCGTTGAGTTGCTGCAGGTCGGTGGTCTGTCGCCAGATGGCCATGGTCGCGTTCCGCGGGTATCGGGGCCCGACTATAGCCGGCGCCGCGGGTCAGGCATGGGTGCCGCCCGGCAGGCGCGGCACGCCATGCTCGCTGCGTTCCTCGAACGCGATCGGTCGCGTGTCGAGCGCGCCGCGCGGGGCCAGCGCGGCCACCGCGAGCAGCGGCTCGGCACGCGCCGCGTGCAAGGCATTGGCGTAGGCGTTGGCCGCACCCGCGTCATCACCGACCGCGCGCCGCACCTCGCCCAGCAGTTCCCACCCCGCGGGCGTGGCCGCGAGCGCGAGCGCGCGCTGCACCGACTCCTCGGCGCGCTCGATCTGCATCAGCTGCAACTGCAGGCGCGCGAGCGTGAGCAACAGCGGCGCGCTGTTGGGTGCGTGGCCGAGCCACTGTTCGGCGCGCTGCAGGCGCGCGGGCGCCTCGGCCGGGCCCAGCTCGCCCCAGGCCGCGGCGAGACGGTCGCTCCACTGGTGGCGCTGCGCGGCTTCGATCTCGTCCATCGCCGCCAGCATCTGGCCGAGGCCGGCGCTGCGCCGCGCGAACGCGTCGATCAGTTCGACCTGGCGGCGCTGGTGGCGGCTGGTGCGGTGCCACAGCGCGTTGAGCGTGGCCAGGTCGGGCGCGGCCGCGAGCGCGGCCGCGAGCGTGCGCTGCTCGAGCTGCGCCTGTGCCTCGGCGGTGAGCGACTGGCTGCGCACGAGCGGCGGCAGCGCCTCGAGCGCGGTGTGCGGCTCGCCCAGTGCGAGCGCGGTTTCGACCAGCAGCTGGCGGCCACGCAGTGACAGCTGCGCGGCCTTGTCCTTGTCCTTGAGCAGTTCCAGCGCCTCGCGCGGCTGGCCGTTGTCGACGAGGAAACGCGCGCGCAACGCGGCACCGACCCGCTCGCCGCTGTCACCCAGTTCGCCGAGCACCTCGCTCGCGCGCGCATCGGCACCGCGCTCGTGCGCGGCGCGCGCGAGCAGCAGCAAGGCGGGCAGGCGCAGTGTCTCGCGCTGCGCGGCCTTGGCCAGCTCGCGTTCGGCCTTGAGGTAGTCGCCCTCGGCGAACGCGGCCATGCCGCCGGCCAGCCGCTCGCGCCCGCGTCGATCGCTGGCGCGGCCCCATGCGCGCAGCGGCCAGCGCAACAGGCGCCAGCCCAGGCCGAGCACGAGCCAGACCAGCAACAGCGCCGCGAGCGCGACCACCACACTGGTTTCGATGAGCGTGTCGCGCAGGCGGATCTGCACGCTGCCCGGATCGGCCGCGAGCCAGTGCCAGGCCAACGCGGCCGCCACCGCTGCGACCAGCAGCACGAGGATCCAGCGCCACAGCCTCACGGCCTGTCTCCGCCACTGGCCGGCGCCAGTTCCAGCGGCGTGGCCAAGGCGCGGGTGGTGCGCAGGTTGCGCAGTTCCTTGAGGGCGCTGCCCAGCTCGGGCAGCGCGGGTGCGAGCGGCGCGGCACCGAGCCGCTCCAGTTCGGTCAGCGCGGCCTGGCGCGCGGGCGTGGCCGGTGCCGGCAAGGCCGCGATGCCGGCGCGGGCACGCGCGAGCGCGGCGCCGTAGCGTGCGCCGTCACCCGCGAGCAACGCGGCCTGCGCGTCGCGCAGGTCGAGCGCGACGAGCGCCTGGGCCAGTGCGGGATCGCGCTGCACATGGCCGCTGGCATCGACATGGCTCACGCGCACGAACGGCGCGAGCCAGTCGCGCCAGCGCGAGGGTGCTTCCGGCTCGGCGGCCACCGCGACCGGCGCGCCGCTGAAGCCGGACAACTGCGCGCGCACGCGCTCGATCGCGTCGAAGTTCACGCGCAGGTCGGCCGGACGCGCGGCCTGCAAGGCCTCGCGCTCGGCCCCGATCGTGCGCCGCACCGAGGCGAAGGCCGGATCCTCGGCCGCGGCGAGCGCGGCGTCGGCGAGCCGGTAGGCCGTGATCGCGGCATCGGCATCGTGGAACAGCGCGAGCCGTTCCTGCGCCTGCACCAGCAGGAACTCGGCCTCGTTGAGCGCGAGCGCGTCGCGCCCGCTCAGGCGCTGCTCGGCCAGGTGCGCCACCGCATCCTCGACATGGCGCAGGCGCTCGCCGAGGCTGAACAACTCCTCGCGCAGGCCCTTGTTGACGGTGTCGGCGTCGCTGAGCCGCGCGCGCAGGCCATCGAGGTCGCGGCGGCGCTGTTCACTGCCCTGCACCATGGTGTCGACCTGCGCCGCGAGCTGCGCCAGTGCATCGTCGGCACGGCGGTCCCGTTCGCCGCGGTAGCTGCGCCACGCGCTCCAGCCAGCCAGCAACAGTGCCAGCAAGGCCACCAGCAGCGTGAACACGCCGCGCCGTGGCGCGGATGCTGGCGGCGTGTGCACGACCAGCGACTGCGCATCGGACATGCCTTTGTCCCCGGACGTCTCGCTCATGTGCGCATGCTAGCCCAACTGCTGACGCAGTGCGTCATGAGGTGGCGCCTACCCGCGCGCCGCGCACCAGCCAGTCCGCGGCGGCATCGAGCAGGTCGCAGCCCAGCGCGCTCGCGGCCACCACCGGCTCGCGGAAACCGTGGTCGCGCGCGAGCGCGGCCAGACGCGGGCTCGCCACCACCAGCGGCTGCGCCTGCCAGCGCGCCAGCAGCGGCTGCGGCAGCAGCGCGCCCAGATGGGTGAGCGCCTCGGCGCTGGACAGCAGCGTGAGCCACGGCTCGCGGGCCTGCGCCAGCGCGGTGAAGTGGCGCCGGTCGAGCCGTGGCGGCCGGCGCTCGTACACGTGCAGGGCATCGACGCGGGCGCCGCGCCGGGCGAGCGCGGGCGCGATGAGGTTGCGTCCGCCCGGCGCACCGACCAGCGCGATGCGCCGGCCGCGCACGGCTGCGAGTTGCGGCATCGCCAGCAAGGCCTCACTGTCGGCGCCGCCGTCGGGGATCCGCGCCGACAGGCCGTGGCGCGCCAGCGCGCGCGCGCTGCCCGCGCCGACGGTGAACACACGCGCGCTGCGCGCCAGCCGCAGCCGCGGCCACAGTGCGAAGCATGCGCGCACCGCGGCGGGACTGGTGAAGATCCAGTCGTCGTGGTCGGCCGCGCGCAGCGCCTCGAGCACGGCCGGCTCGCGCCGCATGCTCAGGCCCAGGCCCGGCAGCAGCAGCACCGTCGCGCCGCGCTGGCGCGCCTGCCGCGCGAGCGCGCGCGCCGTGCCGGCCGGGCGCGTGAGCACCACGGTGGCGTTGGCAAGCGAGCGCGCGACGGCTGGCGTGGGCTTGGTGGCAGGCATGCGTCCGCATGATAATGCGCGGCTCGCCGCGGCCGCGGGCCGCGCCTCCACCTCATGACCGGGTCGCCACGCATGCCCACCGCCGCCGCCGCGCTCGAGCGCGAACTGCTCGCCCAAATCCCGCTCGCCCGCGCGATGGCGCTGCGTGTGGTCGCGCATGCGGGCGAGTCGCTGACCCTGGCCGCGCCACTGGCGCCCAACATCAACGACAAGGGCTGCGCCTTTGGCGGCAGCCTGGCCAGCCTCATGACACTGGCCGGCTGGGGCGTGCTGCGCCTCGCGGTGGCCGGGCGCGACCTCGACTGCGACATCTACGTGCAGGACAGCACGATCCGCTACCTCGCACCGGTGTGGGGCGAACTGCGCTGCCAGGCGCGGCCGGCCACGGGCGAATCCTGCGCGGCCTTCCTCGACACGCTGGCCGCACGCGGCAAGGCGCGCCTGCGCGTGGAGTGCACGGTGCCGCTGCCCGACGGCGGCGAGGCGGCCACGCTCAGCGCCCGCTTCGTCGCGCTGCGCACGGATGCGGCCGCGGCCTGAGCCGGCAGCGGTGCCGCGCGCATGACGCGTGCGGGTGGTGGGCGCGGCCGCCCGGCTTGATGCACAATCGTCGGCATCCCGCACGGAGAATCCGCATGCGCCGCCTGCTCCGGTCCGTTCCGCTGATCATCGCCCTGGCGCTGCTGGCCGCTTGCGCCAACCAGGAAATCCGCTCCAAGCAGACCATCCTCAACGAGACGCTGCGTGCCTATGCGGCGGCGATCCGCTGGGGCGAGTACGAGCAGGCCGTCGGCTTCATCGATCCCAAGATCCAGGCCGAGCACCCGGTCAGCTCGCTGGAGCTGGAGCGCCTCAAGCAGGTGCGCGTGAGCAACTACGACGAAAGCCAGCCCGTGGCGGTGAGTGCGGACGAGGTGCGCCAGGTGGTCCGGCTCGACCTGCTCAACGTCAACACCCAGGTGGCGCGCAGCATCGTCGACCGGCGCGTGTGGAAGTACGACAAGGCGGGCAAGCACTGGTGGCTGGTGTCGGGCTTGCCCGACATCACCCAGCGCGACTGAACGTGCGCAGCGGCGCGCCGGCCCGCGGGTGCCGGCGGGCGCCGAATCCGCGATAATCGGCAACCGTCCCGGTTGTTGCGCGCCTCATGTCCGAGTTCATCCACCGCCTGCCCGAGTTCCTCGGCAACCACCTGCTGCTCACGCTCGCGTTCGTGGGCGTGCTCAGCGCACTGCTGGTGACCCAGATGCAGCGCTTCCTGCGCGGCGGGGCCGCGCTCACGCCGGCCGGCCTGACCCAGCTCATCAACCGCGAGAATGCGCTCGTGATCGACATCTCGGCGCTGGCCGAGTACGAGAAGGGCCACGTGCCCGGCTCGCGCCACCTGCTGCCCAGCCAGGTCGACCCCGACAACAAGGAACTGGCCAAGTCGCGCGAGACGCCGATCGCGCTGGTGTGCCGCAGCGGCCACACCGCGGCGCAGGTCGCGGCACGGCTCAAGAAGGCCGGCTATGCCAAGGTGTTCTGGCTCGATGGCGGCATTGCCGCGTGGCGCGAGGCGCAGATGCCGCTGGTCAAGGGCCGCGGCTGACCGCACCGGCGCGGCGCGCGTGCGCGGCCGGCGCAGGCATGGGATAATCGGCGTCTTTTCCCCGCCGCAAGGATCAATACCCATGGCAAGCAGCAACGGCGCCACCGACGGCCAGACCCAGCCGCAGGCGCAACTCAACCTGCAGCGCATCTACATCAAGGACGTTTCGTTCGAAGCGCCCGGCGCACCGCAGATCTTCCAGGAGCAGGGCCAGCCCAACGTCGAGCTCAACCTGAGCCAGCGTGCCAACGTGCTCGGTCCGGACGTGTACGAGGTCGTGCTCAGCGTGACCGCCACCTGCAAGGTCGGCGACAAGACCGCCTACCTCGCCGAAGTGCAGCAGGCCGGCATCTTCGGCGTGGCCGGTTTCGACGATGCCAGCCGCAATGCGATCCTTGGCAGCTACTGCCCCAACGCGCTGTTCCCCTATGTGCGCCAGGTGATTTCGGACCTGGTGCAGAGTGGCGGGTTCCCGCCGCTGTTCCTGCAACCGATCAACTTCGACGCGCTGTACGCGGAGCAGATGCGCCGCCAGGCCGAAGGCGCCGGCGCGCAGGTCGCCAACGCCTGATCGGCGTGCGCAGGCGAGCCGGGGGTGACGGGTGTGCCCGCGCTGGTGACGGGGTGAGGTGGTGACTGCCGCCGCCACCGCGGTGCTGGGCGCGGGCTCGTGGGGCACGGCCTTGGCCGTGCAGCTTGCGCGCAACGGCGTGCCGACCACGCTGTGGGGTCGCACGCCGCAGGCCGTCGTCGACATGGCCAGGACACGCCACAACGCACGTTACCTGCCCGACCTGGAACTGCCCGCGCCGCTGCAGCTGAGCGCGATGCTCGAACCGCTGGTGCGCGATGCGGGCACGATCCTCATCGCGGTGCCCAGCCATGCCTTCCGCGACCTGCTCGTGGCGATCGTGCCGTGGGTGGCGCCGGGCACCGGCATCGCCTGGGCCACCAAGGGTTTCGATCCCGGCTCGGGGCGCTTCCTGCACGAACTGGTCGCGCAGCATCTGCCCGGGCACCCCGCGGCGGTGGTGACCGGCCCCTCGTTCGCACGCGAGGTCGCGCAGGGCCTGCCCACCGCGCTCACGGTGCACAGCGCCGACGCGGCGTTCGCGCAGGCGATGGCGCTGCAACTGCATTCGCCGCGGTTCCGTGCCTACACCGGCAACGACGTGCTCGGCGCCGAACTCGGCGGCGCGATGAAGAACGTGCTCGCGGTGGCCACCGGTGTCGCCGACGGCATGCGCATGGGCCTCAATGCCCGGGCCGGCCTCATCACGCGCGGACTGGCCGAGATGTTGCGCCTGGGCGCGGCGCTGGGCTCGCGCGCGGAGACGCTCATGGGCCTGGCTGGCCTGGGTGACCTCGTGCTCACCTGCACCGGCGACCTGTCGCGCAACCGTCGCCTCGGCCTCGCGCTGGGCCAGGGCACGCCACTGGCGCAGGCGGTGGCCGCGATCGGCCAGGTGGTCGAGAGCATCGAGACGGTCGACACGGTGATGAAGCTCGCCGATGCCCATGGCGTGGAACTGCCGATCACCGCGCTGGTGCAGAAGGTGCTGCACGAGGAACTCACGCCCGCCGAGGGCATGGCCGCACTGCTCGCGCGCGAACAGAAACCCGAGTACCGCTGAGATCCGGCGCGCCGTTGCCGCATCGCGCACCGGCCCACAACAGTCCACCTCGTTTCAGTTGGCGCGGTCCGCGCGCATGCCGCCCTGCGCCGGCAGCGCCGCCAGCCGCACCGCCGCGCGTGATGTGCCGGGCCTGTCGCGCTGCAGGCTTGCGCGTACCTGCACGGTCGGCAACAACACCACCGGCAACGGCTCTTCGGCGCCGAGCTCGACGCGCGTGAGCCCGGACGGATCGGCGCTCACACGCAGCGTGGGGAGCAAGGTCGCGGCCACGGGCGGCGCCTCGTCGACGTCGATCGTGATGGTGCGGGCGGCATCGATCGGATGCGCGAGCACTGCCAGGGTGGCGATCGTGGCGGCCATGGCGGCGGCGCAGGCGAGGGTGGAATGCAGGTTCATGGCGTACTCCTTTTCAAGGGCTTCGACATGCCTCTCGCAAGGGTCGTGCCAACGCCGTGACCGCGATGCCAACGCGCCGCGCCATCGCCGATGCCACGCCGCTGCGCCTGCGCGCATCAGGCAGCCGCAGTGGTGAAAATCCCGCGCAAACACCGCAAAAACCGCGCTCATGCAGCGCCACCGCGGTCCTTGCGCCTGACTGCGGCGGGCGTCCGGCCCATGCGTCGCGATGCCCGCAGGCCGGGTGCGTGCAAGTGCCCGCGGACAGTCGCGGACAGTGTACGGGGCGCGATCCACGCGACCGTGATGCGCGCATCGAGTCATCGTGGTGGACGTGATTGCGCGACGGTTTGGAGCCGCAGCGAACCGCGCTGCGGTCACGGCAGGCGGTGGCCGGCGTGGCGCTCAGCGTGTGGCGCCCACAAAGCCGAGCTGGCGCCAGGCTTCGTAGACAACCACCGCAACCGCATTGGACAGGTTGAGGCTGCGGTTGTGAGGCCGCATCGGCAGGTACAGGCGCTGCTCGGCGGGCAGCCCATCGAGCAGCGCCTGCGGCAGACCCGCTGTTTCCGAGCCGAACAGCAGTGCATCGCCCGGCGCATAAGCCACCGCGTCGTGGCGCGTGGCGCCGCGGGTGGACAACGCAAACACGCGCCGTGGCCGCACGCTGGCGAGGAAAGCGGCGAAATCCTCATGCACCGCGAGCTCGGCGAACTCGTGGTAGTCGAGCCCGGCCCGCCGCATGCGCGCATGGTCGAGCGCAAAGCCGAGCGGCCGCAGCAGATGCAGCGCGGCGCCACTGTTGGCGCACAGCCGGATCACGTTGCCGGTGTTGGGTGGAATCTGCGGCTGGTGCAGGACGACGTGGAGCACGTCGCATTATGGCCGCACGCATCGCGCGGACCCAAGGCATGCGCCGGGCCGCAGGTTCATCGGCGGCGCGCCTCGCACCTGTGGGCACGACGGGAACTCGCGGGCCCGGGCGGGGTCAGGGCCTGACCGTGACTTGCGTGCGTTGCGCGTAGGCCGGCGGCCCCGTAGTCTCGCCGCGCTGCTGCGTTCCTCCCCCTGCACAAGGAAGCCCCTCCATGCGCCAGTTCTGGCTGTCCCTGCTCGCCGCGCTCTGCTTCGGCAGCGTGAACGCTGCCACCGGCAGCGACTCCGTCGACATTCCGTTCACGCGTTTCACGCTGCCCAACGGCCTGACCGTGGTGGTCAGCGAGGACCACAAGGCGCCCGTGGTGGCGGTCAGCGTGTGGTACCACGTCGGTTCGGCCGACGAGCCCAAGGGCAAGACCGGCTTCGCCCACCTGTTCGAGCACCTGATGTTCCAGGGGTCGGAAAACCATCGCGACGAATTCTTCCGTCCGTTCGAACTGGTCGGCGCGACCGACATGAACGGCACCACCTGGTACGACCGCACCAATTATTTCGAGACCGTGCCGACCACTGCGCTGGACATGGCGTTGTGGATGGAGTCCGACCGCATGGGCCACCTGCTCGGCGCGATCGGGCAGAAGGACCTGGACGAACAACGCGGCGTGGTGCAGAACGAGAAGCGTCAGGGCGAGAACCAGCCCTACGGCCGCGTCGACCAGCGCGTGTCGGCCAACGTGTTCCCGGCCAACCATCCCTACCACCACGACACCATCGGCTCGATGAAGGATCTCGACGCGGCATCGCTCGCCGACGTCAAGCGCTGGTTCACCGACTACTACGGCGCAGCCAACGTGACCGTGGTGCTGGCCGGCGACATCACCGCGGAGGTGGCCCGCGACAAGATGCTGCGCTACTTCGGCGACATCCCCGCGGGTCCGCCGGTCGCACGCCAGCAGCCATGGGTCGCCGCGCGCACCACATCCACCCGCGACAGCATGGTCGACACGGTGGCGCAGACGCGCATCGTGCGCACCTGGAACGTGCCCGACCTGGCCGACCCCGACGAGGTCCAGCTCGAACTGGCCGCATCGATCCTTGGCGGCGGCCGCACCTCGCGCCTGTACCAGCGCCTCGTGTATCAGGACAAGCTGGTCGACTCGGTCTCGGTCGAGGTGCAACCCTTTGCACTGGCCTCGCTGTTCCAGCTCAGCGCCAACGTCAAGAACGGCGTCGATCCGGCCAAGGTCGAGGCCGCGATCGCCGATGAATGGCAGCGCTTCCTCAAGGACGGACCCACCGCCGAGGAGCTCGAACGCATCAGGACCGACGCGAAGGCGCGCTTCATCCGCCCGCTCGAGAACGTCAACGTCAAGGCCGCGATCCTCGCCGAAGGCCAGGTCTACCGCGGCGACCCGGGCGCGTACCGCCGCGACCTCGCGCAACTGGATGCGGCCACGCCGCAGAGCGTGCTCGCGGCTGCGCGCAAGTGGCTCAGCCGCGGCGACTACACGCTCACGGTGATTCCTGCCAAGCCGGGCGAGAAACCCGTGTTCGAGGATGAGACCGAACGCGCGGGCCTGCCCGCGACCAGCGGCCGACCCGCCGCCAAGCTGCCGCCGAAGGCACGATTTCGCACCGTAAAGTCGGACGTGGACCGCAGCAAGGGCGTGCCCGAGGTCACCCGCTACCCGGATCTGAGCTATCCGGCGATCGAACGCGGCAAGTTGAAGAACGGTATTGCGGTGCTGCTCGCGCAGCGCCACTCGATTCCGGTGGTTCACGTGCAGCTGCTGTTCGGCGGCGGCTATGCCGCCGACCAGGGCCGCAAGCTCGGCACCGCCTCGTTCACCATGGGCATGCTCGATGAAGGCACCACCACGCTTGATTCGGTGGAGATCGCCAAGCGCAGCCAGCGCTTGGGCGCGATCGTGTCCACCGGCGCCGGCCTGGACAGCAGTTCGGCCAGCCTCAATGCCCTGAGCTCGCAGCTGGAGCCATCGCTGGCACTGTTTGCCGACGTGGTGCGCAATCCGGCTTTCCGCGATGCCGACACCGAGCGCGTGCGCGGCCAGTGGCTGGCGCGCATCGCGCAGGAAAAGACCCAGCCGATGGCGCTGGCGCTGCGCGCGTTGCCACCGCTGCTGTATGGCGCGGGCCACGCCTATGCGATTCCGTTCACGGGCTCGGGCGACGAGAGCTCGATCAAGGCACTGGCCGCGAAGGACATGCAGGATTTCGTGCGCGACTACGTGCGGGCCGACAACGTCACCATCCTGGTCGCGGGCGACACCACGCTCGAGCGCATCCTGCCGCAGCTGGATGCAGTGTTCGGCGATTGGCAGGCACCGGCCGCACCGATCCCTGCGCGCAACATCGCCGCGGTGCCGCTGCCCAAGGCACCGCGCGTGTTCCTCATGGACAAGCCCGGCGCACCACAGACCATGATTCTCGCCGGTGAAGTCGCGCCCTCGACCAAGGCGCCCAACAACCTCGACATCGAAACCATGAACGGAGCGTTCGGTGGCAGCTTCACCTCGCGCCTGAACATGAACCTGCGCGAGGACAAGCACTGGGCCTACGGCGCGGGCAGTTTCCTCAGCAGCGCGATCGGACAGCGTCCCTTCATGCTGTATGCGCCGGTACAGACCGACAAGACCGCGCCGTCACTGGCCGAGATCCTGCGCGAAGCGCGCGAGGTCAACGGCGACCGGCCCCTCACCCACGCCGAGATCGACAAGATCAAGGTGGGGAAAGTGCGCGCCCTGCCGGGTGCGTTCCAGATGACCTCGGCGGTGCTGGGCGCGCTGGCAAGCAATGTCCTGTATGAGCGTCCCGACGACTACGTGACCACACTCAAGGCACGCATCGAGGCGCAGACCGACGATCAGGTTCGCGCGGCGGCCCGCGAAGTCATCCATCCCGATGCCCTGACCTGGGTGGTGGTCGGTGACCTCAAGCAGATCGAGGCACCCGTGCGCAAGCTTGGCCTCGGCGAAGTGCAGATTCTCGACGCCAACGGCAAGCCCGTGCCGTGAGTCGCGGCCTGGGGCCGCCCGTGGCGAGCGGGCGGCCTCACCACCGATTCAGTCGAAACCTGCAACCATCGCGCGCAGTCCCTGGAGACCCGTCCATGCCGCGCAGCCTTCCTTTCATGCTCGCCACCACGCTGCTGCTGGGCGCCTGCAGTTGGGGCATCCGCCTGGACTCGGGCGGGCGCGCCGTGCATACGGTGTGGACGGGCAGCGTGGTCGACTGCGTCGACAAGGGCCGCGTGACGGTATCGGTGCTCGACCACGTGGGACCGGTCAGTCGCAACGACCTCAAGGTGCGCGACGAACTCAACGTGCTTGCGCGCAACCACGCCGCGAGCATCGGTGCCGACACGATCCAGCCACTGGGTGAACCGCGCAGCGGCGAGCAAAGTTTCGCCGCTTGGCATTGCGGCCGCGCATCGGCTGCCGGCCCCGCGCAGCCCGGCGCACCACGCCGCGACGAGCCCGTGCAGACCTATCCGGTCAAGGACTGACGCGCGCGCATGGCCGGCGCAGGCGGTGGCCGCCGCGCAGGCACCGCATGGTTCGAATGGCCGCGCGGCGATGGCGATTCGGTCGCGCGCGGCCGCACCACCGCATCGAACGGCAGCCACTGCGCATCCGGATCGAACCTGCACGGGCCGGCGGCGATGCCGCGCGCCACCAGCAACTGGCAGGCCTCCTGCAGACTGGCCACGTCCGGCTGCGGCGCGCCGCCCAGCCACGCCCGCAAGGCCTCCCAGCCGGCCAGGCCTTCGGCCGCGTTGAAACCGCAGTGGCTGGGCTGCTGTTCCGCCACGATCGCACTGACCCACTGCGTCGCCGGCACCTGCGTGCGGATGAACTCCTGGTTGCCTGGGATCACGAGCTGGTCCCGGCTCGTGTGCAGCGACACGATGCGCGCCTCGCCCACCCGGCCACGGAAGTCCGACGCCGCATGCAGCGCCTGCGCGGCGCCGGCATCGGCGACCAGGCGCAGGATGTTGGCGGCCACCTGCGGGTCGTCACCATAGTCCACGCCCACGGTCGTGAACGGATTGCGCCCGTCGAGCTTGCCGGGCGCGCGCACCAGATCGGACAGGCCGAAGGTGACGTAGCCGATGTTGGTGAGCAGGAACTGCTCGTCGTCGATGCGGCTGAACGCCTTGAGCTGGGCGAGCCGGCGTTGCTTGTCGGTGCTGCGCTGCGCGGGCGGCAGGTTGATGCCGGTGCAGCGGTTGAGCTGCAGCAACGTGTCGAGCACCACGGCGTTGTCGACGAGCCCGCCCAGGTCGGACATGTCGCCCAGATGGGCCGGGATCATGCCGAGGTCGAACGCCCACCACAGCGGTTGCGCGCCATGGCGCAGTTCGCCGGCCCCCGCGCAGATCGCCTCGTAGCCCAACCGCAGGTCGATCGCGTAGTCCCACAGCCGCGCCCCGGCGGCGGCCGGACACATCGCATACACGCCGCGCACGGGCGGCAGGCCGTCGGCCTCGGCCAGCCTGAGCGCGATGAGGCCACCCAGCGAGCCGCCGAATGGCAACAGGTCGCCCGGCGCGCCGAACTCGCGCGTGAACAGTGCGACCAGATCGCGGTTGTCGTCGATCGCATCGAACACGGCCCAGCCGCGCGTGCGATAACTCGTGGCCGCGATCGCATAGCCCTCGGCGAGGGCTATGTCCTTGAGCGGACCCAGGTCGGGAGGGCCATCCGGCGCGGAAAAATCGAAGCCATGCTGGTAGGCCACCAGCGTGTCGCCCGCGCGCCAGCCATCGGGCACGGCGATGCGGTACCACGCACCCGAGGGCATTTGCCCACTGGTCTCATGCACGGCCGCCGTGGCCACGCCAACCAGCAGCCACGCGACCACACCCAACCCGGCGACGAACCAGTGCCGCATGCCGTGCTTCCCACCCATGGAACCAGCCTTGCACCGTAGGCAAGCCCGCCTGAGCCGCATCTGAAGGCCACTTTGCGCGCGGCGCAGGTAGAATCCACACCATGCGGACCTGGATCCAACCCGGCGCGCGTCACCGGCACCTGCCGGCATCGCCTGCCCGATGACGCGGAACTCATGCCCCGCGGACCCGGTCACATCGCGTCGCGATGGGGCCTGCCTGCGCGCGCCGCTGGTTTGCTCGACACGCCTGTCTGGCGCGCCCCGGGGCTGTGCGTGCCTGTGGTGCTGATGCCCTCGGATCCATCCGGTCGACGCCACGGCCGCACCCTGATTGCCGCTTCCTGGTTACTCGAACTTGTACGGAGACTGTCCATGACCCGCCCTGCGATCATCCTTGTCCTGCTCGCCCTGTCCGCGTGCAGCCAGCGCGCGCCCGATGATGCCCAACTGGTGACGCTGCTCCACGCTGGTGGCCTGACCAGTGCCACGGGCACGAACCGTCCGCTCGATGCGATCGCGGTGCAGTGCCTGAGCGCGCACGCAGGCGATGTCGCGTTGACGCGCGATTTGCCCCCGGCAGCGCTCACGGATGCCGCCAAGTCGCAATGTCGGCGGCGCCTGGACCTGTGGCTCGCCGACACTACGCGCAATCCCGACAAGTTCACGTTCGCCGACGTCACCACATCGCCAGTGGCTGCGCGCGCGCTGCAGCTGTATCTGGCCAATGGCGGGATACCACTGGCGCAGGCACCGGCGGCAGCACCGCCCGCGTCGACACCGGCGCCGGGTACGGCGGCACCCGCCGCAGGTCCGGCCGCGAATGCCGCGCCGCCTGCCGAGGCCGTCGAGCCCGAACCGCCGATGCCCGACACGATTTCGGCACTGGCCGAGGCTGACAACATCTGCCGCGATGTGCAGGCGGCAACGGCCCAGGGACCGTTCAATGCGCGCCTGTCGCGTTACGCGGAGGGCTGCGCCGCCATGCTGCGAAGCACGCGCGACCAGGTCGCCCAGCTGCAACAGCAAGGCCGCAACGATGAGGCGGATACCCTGGTCCACAAGCTGGTCCATTCGTATCGGCAAGCCCAGCGGCTGCTGCGGCAGGGGGGCGGCTGACACAGGGCGCGGCCTGATCATGCTCGACATCGACGGCATCGTGCGCATCGCCGAGGACGAGCTTGCCGAACGCTTCGTGCGTGCCACCGGCGCGGGCGGGCAGAACGTGAACAAGGTGTCGAGCGCAGTCGAACTGCGCTTCGACATCATGCGCTCGACCGCGCTCGACCAGGCACTGCGCGCGCGCCTGCTCGCGCGGCGTGACCGCCGCATCAGCGCCGATGGCGTGATCGTGATCCAGGCACAGCGCTTCCGCGACCAGGGCAAGAACCGGCTCGACGCACGTGAGCGGCTGGCCGCAATCATTCGTGCGGCGCTGGTGGTGCCGCGCCAGCGCGTGGCGACCAAGCCCACGCGGGCCTCGCGCGAACGCCGCATCGAGGCCAAGAAATCGCGCGCGGCCATCAAGCGCAATCGCAGTCGGGGCGGCTGGAGCCACGAATGACAGCGGCGCCGCCCGCGCCCGCGTTGCCGCCGGCGATGCCGCAGTTGCCACAGCACGGCGGGCGCCGCTTGTGCGCCTGGTACCTGCGCCGCTGCGGCTGGCGCATCGAAGGCACGTTCCCGGACCTGCCGCGCCTGGTGCTGATCGCGGCGCCACACAGTTCGTGGTGGGATGGTTGGTGGGCACTCATCACCAAGGTCGCGCTCGGTGCCGACGTCGCGTTCGTCGGCAAGCGCGAACTGTTCGTCGGACCGCTCGGTTGGCTGCTGCGCACGCTCGGCGGCATCGCGGTGGACCGCGGCAGCGCGCACGGCGTGGTCGAGCAGATGGTGGCGCGCTTTGCCACTTCGCCGCGACTGTGGCTCGCGCTCGCGCCCGAGGGCACGCGCCGGCACGTGGCGAGCTGGCGCACCGGCTTCTGGCACATCGCCCATGCCGCCGGCGTGCCGATCCTGCCGGTCGCCTTCGATTACCCGCGGCGCGCCATCGTGATCGGCACGCCGCGGTGCAGCAGCGGCGACGTCGAGGCCGACGTGGCCGCGTTGCGCGCGTGGTACCGCCCATTCCGCGGCAAGCACCACGACGTGGCTGCCTGACGCCACCGAGCCGGGCCCGTCAGGGCGCGGGGACGCTGTGCGGGGACGGCGGCGCGGCGGCGGCCGACCCGCGCGCGGCCCGGCCACCCCCCCAGGAAATGCAAAGCCGGTCACGCTTGCGCCGTGATCCAGGCGCCCAAGCCGGGGTCGAAGGGTTCCGAACACGCTGCTGCGGGGGCGGTGTAGCATGCTTCGCAACGGTCACCCACCGCCGCCGGCCCATCGGGTCGCTGGCGCTCGGGGCCGCCGGGGGTAGCCGACACAAGACTGCCGAGCGCCCTCCCACAGCAGCGGAGGAAGGTCATGAAAACGCGTCTGGGCCATTACGACATCGTCGCCGAACTGGGCCGCGGCGGAATGGGTGTGGTCTACAAGGGCTACGAGGCCTCGCTCAATCGCTATGTCGCGATCAAGGTGCTGGCCGAATCGCTGGCGCACGACGCCGGGGTCAAGGAACGCTTCCTGCGCGAGGCGCGCAGCATGGCTGCGCTCAACGATCCCCACATCATCCAGATCTACTTCATCGGCGAGGACGAGGGCCAGACCTACTTCGTGATGGAGTTCGTCGAGGGCGAATCGCTCGGCTCGATGCTCAAGCGCGACCATCGCCTGACCGTGGAGCAGGCAGCCAAGGTGATCCAGCAGACCGCGCTCGGTCTGGCCACCGCGCACGACCATGGCGTGATCCACCGCGACATCAAGCCCGGCAACCTCATGATCACGAGCCGCGGCGCGGTCAAGATCGCCGATTTCGGCATCGCGCTGTCCAACCAGGACCTGTCCAAGAAACTCACCACCACCGGTGAGTTCGTCGGCACGCCGGGCTACCTGTCGCCCGAGGTGTGCTTGGGCAAGCCGGTCGACCGGCGTTCGGACATCTTCTCGCTCGGCATCGTGTTGTTCGAGATGCTCACGGGCAAGATGCCGTTCAACGACGAGTCCCCGCTCGGCCTCATGCTCGAAGTGGTCAAGGCCGAGATTCCCGACGTGCGTTCGCTCAACGCCGACGTCGATCCGCAGATTGCGGCGATCCTGGCCAAGATGATCGCCAAGGACCCGGCCGACCGCTACCAGGACTGCCACGAGGTCGTGACCGACCTCAACAAGCATCCGCTGGTGGCCAAGGGCGGTCCGATCACGATCCAGACCAAGATGTCGGCCGCAGCGGCGACGATGATCGGCCAGAAGACCCCGGTGTCGGGCCAGGTGGCATTGCCGCAGACGCCGCGCACGCCGATGCCCGCGCTGGGCGCGCAGGCCAACACACGCATCACCACCAGCGGCCAGCCCGAGCCACCGCCGGTGGCCGGCGCATCCGCACACCGTTCGGTGCTCGGCCAGCCCACTGCCGTGCACGGCCAGGCGCCGCGGCGCTCGGCCCTGCCGTGGGCCATCGCGGCCGCGGCGCTGCTGCTGGTCGTGGGTGGCGCCTGGGCGATGCGCGATCGCGTGCCGCTGCTCGCAGGCCTGTTCGGCCAGCCCGCAGCGCCGAGCGCGACGGTGGCCAGCACCCCGACGCCCACCACCACGACCGTGGCACCGGCAACGTCCACGGCGGTCCCGGCCACCACGATGCCGATCGCGCCCACGACCGCGCCGCAGTCCACGACCCCGGCCAGCACCAGCTCGCCGGCTGCCACGGGCAGCGACAGCATCGCGGCCACGCAACCCGCCACCACCGATGACCCCGGCGCACCCGCTGCGCGCGCCTCGCAGGCAGGTGCCGAGGCGCTGCAGGACCTGCCGGCCGCCAAGGCCGCCGCCGATGCCGCGGCCAAGGGCCAGCAGGTCGCGATCGCGACGCCGCCGAGCCAGCCGGCCGCGCCGCCACGCCCGCGCGTGCCGACCATCGCCGTGATTGCCAGTGGCGATGACGTGATCTCGGGTCCGGCCGAGGATGCGCTGGTCGACCTGCTGCAACGCCGCGGCTTCCGCGTGATCGAGGGCGGCCGCGGTCAGGGCGATGCGCCCAACCTGCGCCGCCTGGCCGGCAAGGCCGACGCGGTGGTGTTCGTGCATGCACGCCCGGTGGGCTCGCAGGTGATGACCTACTACGGCCAGGCCTCGACGCTGTACACGGTGCAGCTGGGCGTGCGCGCCTACCGCGTGTCCGACGGCAGCGTGATGTGGCGCAGCGGCGGCGATCAGGTCAATTTCACCAGCCTCAATGCCGCAGAAAAGGCCCGCGAGGCGATCGAACCGCTGCTCGACACGATCGACAGCCGCATCGCCGAGTTCCGCCCCCGCGGTCGCGGCTGAAACGCACTCAGGGGTCGCGACGACAACGGCGCCGGTGACGGCGCCGTTGTCTTGTGGGCGACCCGTGGCGCGGGCGCTTGTGCCTCGCCTCAGCGCATGCGCGCAGCGGCGATGCGCCGGTTGAACAGCTCGCGCTGCCCGTCCCAGTCCCAGCGTTCCCACAACGCCTCCAGCTGCGCGAGCCACGCGCTGGCCAGCGGTGCGGACAGCGCGGCACCACGCTGCCGGTACGACTGCAGCAGCAGCGCGTGGACCGCGTCCAGGTCGGCGGCCGGCATCGTCACGTACACGCTCTTGAGCAGCGACGGCGTGACCTTGAGGTCGGGATCGATCATGCGCACGCCGAACAGGATGCTGCCGACGCTGTGGTAGGTCAGCGGCGTCGGCTGGAATCCCAGGCCCTTGTAGAACGCACGCACCGTGCTCGCCTCGTACACACCCGACAGCATGTGCCCACTGGGGACATCGACGGTTTCGTCGGCGTAGCCCTTCATTTCCCGGCCGGTGCCATTCGCGCCCGGCGTGGCCGACACCGCGCCGTTGCGCTGGGTGAATTGCAGGCGGCTGATCAGGTAGCCCGCGGTGTTGTCGAAATTCGACAACGGATTGGACGTGCGGCTCGCATAGTGGCCGCTGGTGACCACGATGCCGACGATCGGCCCACCGTGGGCGTCATCCAGCGCCACGCCGTAGCTCATGTACGGCGGCTGGCTGATCGTGTCGCCGTCGCGGAAGATGACCACGGCGCTGGGAAAGTCGAAGTTGCGCTTGCCCTTGCGCACCAAGGCGCCGGTGGCGACCGCGAGATAAGTCAGCGCGCCCGCAGGTGAGGGCGGCAGGCCCGGCACGTCGGGCGGACTGCCCGAACCATCGCCCGGCAAGCCCAGGTCCTGCAGGTCCGGCGCGCCGTAGGGCCCATACACGAGTTCACGCACCAGGCGCACACGGCCACCGGCGGGATCGTCCATGACCTGCCACAGGTCGCGATAGTCCTGCACCAGGTGCACCATCTGGCTGTTGGTGATGTTCTGCTTCTTCTTGGCCGACCACGCCCCGGTGGCGACCATGATGTACTCCTCCAGCCCCCACGGGCTGTTGTCCTCGTAGTCGCCGCGCTTGGACTGGTACTGGCTTTCGAGGCTGCTCGCGATCGCCGCCAGCTGTTGGGTCGCATAGGCGCTGTACTGGCTGCGCTGCTCGCTGAAGTAGCGTCGGAAGGTGTCCATCGTGCTGCCGGGGCCATCATCGGCAAAGCCGTAGCCGGGCTTGCCGTCGATGCCGGTCGCGGCGCCGTGCCAGACCAGGTCGCGCAGGAACAGCAGGTGCAGGTTCGCGAACTGCGCAAACCACGGCAACACCTGCTGTTGCCAGTCGTCGAAGGGCGCGGTGGCGGGCGCGAACTGGCCGGCCTGGCTCACGAAGGTCTGGTGCAGGTCCATCGCGGCGTTCTTGAGCGTGTCGCGCGTGTCGGCCGTGGGGTTTTCGATGTAGTCCTGCACATGACCGGCGTACACCTGCAGTGCGCCGCACAGGCCGGTCGGCGGTTGCGAGGCACTGCCGGCGTGGCCGATGCGGTCGCTGAGGTCGTCGAGCACGACATCGCGGATCGCGGTGTCGATGAGCGCATGCACGCGCTGCATGATCACTTCGGTGATGTCCGGCTGGTCGCTGGGCCAGAACAGGTCGAGCAGGATGCGCAACGGTCCGCCGATGCCCGGAATCAGGGTGACGCCGATGTCGAACAAGGCCTTGATGTCGTTGAGTGGATCCAGCACCGGCAGCGTCGTGTCCAGGCGCATGCCGCTGGCGCGGCAGCTGCCCGGCATCGCATCGAGCATGCCCGGGAGTGGCGGATAGACGTCGACCGCGCGCGCGGACCCGGACAGCGCAAGGCCGGTTGCGCCCGCCAGCGTGCCGGCGACGAGGCCGCGCAACAGCTCGCGACGGCCCGGGTCGGTGGTGGTGGCGTCCGCCGCGGAGTGGCGTGACTGGATCGGTGATGGCTTCACGGCAGGTTCCCATGCAAACGCGCCCGGATGCGCGCAACCATCCTACGCGCATGTCCGCAGCGCCGTGGATCACCCGGACGCGCGCAGCGTGCCGATGGTGCTCACAAGCCGTTCAGATTGGCGTAGGCGAGCACGAGGCGCTTGCGCCCCGCAGCGGCGAAATTGATCTCGATGAGCGTATGCGCGCCCGCGCCCTCGTAGCCGAGCACGACGCCCTCGCCAAAGCTCGCGTGGCTGACCCGCTGCCCGAGGCGGAACGGCGCGGCCGCCTCGCCCGCGGCCGCGCCGCCCGTCCACGCCGGCCGGCTCACCTGCGCGCGCGGGCGCACTTCGCGCAACAGTTCGGCGGGGATCTCGCCGAGGAAGCGTGATGGCCGCGCATAGGACTCCACGCCATGCAGGCGGCGTGACTCGGCGTGGCACAGCACGAGTTGCTGCCGCGCGCGCGTGATGCCGACATAGGCCAGACGCCGCTCCTCCTCGAGCCGACCCGGCTCGTCGAGCGATTTCTGGCTCGGGAACAGGCCGTCCTCGAGTCCGACCAGGAACACGGTCGCGAACTCCAGGCCCTTGGCCGAGTGCAGGGTCATGAGCTGCACGCAGTCCTGCCAGGCTTCGCCCTGCCCCTCGCCCGCTTCGAGCGCGGCATGGGCGAGGAACGCGGCCAGCTCGTCCAGCCCCGCCTCCAGGTCCTCGGGCGTGCGCTGGAAGCGCGCGGCGACGTTGGGCAGCTCGTCGAGGTTTTCCACGCGCGACTCGGCGCTGCCGCGGGCGTCCTTCTCGTACCAGTCGCGCAGGCCCGAGCGCGCGAGCGCATGCTCCACCTGCTCGGCCAGCGTGAGCGGCGCGGGCACGGCGGCAGCGTCCGCTCCGGCCGCGTCGTCCGCAGGCGTGGCGGCATCCGCCACGAGGCAGTCACGTGCGAGGCAATCGATGAGCTCGATGAACCCGCGCAGCGCGCCCTTTGCGCGTGCCGCGAGCGCACCCTGCGCCAGTTCGGCCAGCGCGGCCTGCCACAGTGAGATGTCGTTCGCGCGCGCCCGTTGGCGCAGGCTGTCGAGCGTGCGCTCGCCGATGCCGCGCGGCGGCGTGTTGACCGTGCGCTCGAAGGCGGCATCGTCGTTGCGGTTGGCGGCCAGGCGCAGGTAGGCCAGCGCGTCCTTGACCTCGGCACGATCGAAGTAGCGCAGGCCGCCATACACGCGATAGCCGATGCCGCGCTGGCTGAGCTGTTCCTCGAAGTTGCGCGACTGGGCGTTGGAGCGGTACAGGATCGCGTGATCGCTTGCGCGCGCGCCGTCGCGCAGGTGCGTCGCGATGCGCTCGACCACGTAGCGCGCCTCGTCCTGTTCGTTGTAGGCCGCGTACAGGTCGATCGCCGCGCCCGCCGCGTCGGCGGTCCACAGCTGCTTGCCAAGCCGGCCGGGATTGTGCGCGATCACCGCATTGGCGGCGGCGAGGATGGTGCCGGTCGACCGGTAGTTCTGTTCCAGCCGCAGCGTGCGTGCCTGGGGAAAATCGCGCAGGAAATGCTGCACGTTCTCGACCCGTGCGCCACGCCAGCCATAGATCGCCTGGTCGTCGTCGCCGACCACGAACAGGCGGCCGCTGTCGCCTGCGAGCACGCGCAGCCAGGCGTACTGCAGGGTGTTGGTGTCCTGGAACTCGTCCACCAGCAGGTGGCGCCAGCGTTCTCGATAGTGGCCGAGCAGGGCCGCGTCGCGCAGCCACAGCTCGTGCGCGCGCAGCAGCAGCTCCGCGAAATCGACCAGTCCGCCGCGCTGGCAGGCCGCCTCGTAGGCGCGGTACACGTCGATGAGCACGCGATGGGCGGGGTTGTGTCCCGCATCGAGCGCGCCCGCGCGCTTGCCCTCGTCCTTGGCCGCGTTGATGAACCAGGTCGCCTGCCGCGGCGGAAACCGCGCCTCGTCCACGCCGAGCTCGCGCAGCACGCGCTTGACCAGGCGCTGCTGGTCGTCGGCATCGAGGATCTGGAAGGTTTCGGGCAGGTTGGCCTCGCGCCAATGGCGGCGCAACAGGCGGTGGGCGATGCCGTGGAACGTGCCGATGGTGAGTCCGCGCGCATGCGTGGCCACGAGCTGCTCGCTGCGCGCGCGCATTTCGCCGGCCGCCTTGTTGGTGAAGGTGACCGCGAGCACCGACCACGGCGAGGCCCGTTCGACCTCGACCAGCCAGCCGATGCGATGGGTGAGCACGCGCGTCTTGCCCGAACCTGCGCCGGCGAGCACGAGATAGTGGCCGGGCGGCGCGGTCACCGCGCTGCGTTGGGCGTCGTTGAGCCCGTCGAGCAGGTGCGAGACATCCATCGCGCGATTGTAGCGGCGCGGCGCCTCCGGCCGCGCTATTGCAGCGGCGCGAACAGCTCGCTGATGTCGCCTTCGTCGAAGCGCAAGGCCTGCGTACTGCCGCCTTCGAGCACTGCGCGCGCGAGCTCGGCCTTGCGCTGCTGCAGGTCCTGGATCTTTTCCTCGACCGTGCCGGCGCAGATGAGCTTGTAGACGAACACCGGCTTGTCCTGGCCGATGCGATGGGCGCGGTCGGTGGCCTGCGCCTCGACCGCGGGATTCCACCACGGGTCGTAATGGATCACGGTGTCGGCCGCGGTGAGATTGAGGCCGACGCCACCGGCCTTGAGGCTGATGAGGAACAGCGGTGCCTGGCCCTGCTGGAAACGCTTGACCAAGGCCGCGCGCTGCGTGCCCGGCGTGTCGCCCGTGAGCGTCTGGTGCGGCAGCTTGCGCTCGACCAGCGCGTGCTCGATCAATGCGAGCATCTGCGCGAACTGGCTGAACACGAGCACGCGCCGACCCTCGGCGACGAGGCTGTCGAGCATCTCCAGCAGCGAATCGAGTTTGGCGCTCTCGCTGACCTTGCGCGCGCGATCGAGCTTGACCAGACGCGGGTCGCAGCACACCTGGCGCAGCTTGAGCAGCGCGTCCAGCACCACGATGCCGCTCTGGGCGAGGCCGCGCTTGCGCATCTCGTCGAGCACGCGCCGGTGCTGGGCCAGCCGCAGGGTCTCGTACAGCTCGCGCTGGCGGCCTTCCAGTTCTATGCGACGCACGACTTCGGTCTTGGGCGGCAGCTCGGCCAGCACGTCCTCCTTGCGCCGGCGCAGCATGAGCGGTGCGATGCGGCGATTCAGGCGCGCCTGCCGCTCGCCGTCGGCGTGTTTCTCGATCGGGCTGCGGAAGAAGCGCGTGAAGTGCTTGTCGTCGCCGAGCAGGCCCGGCTCGACCGCGTCGAACAAGGCCCACAGCTCGCCGAGGTGGTTCTCCAGCGGCGTGCCCGTCATCGCGATGCGCTGGCGCGCATCGAGCTCGCGCACCAGCTTGGCGGCGCGACTGCGCGCGTTCTTGATCGCCTGCGCCTCGTCGAGCACGAGCACCGCGAACGGCTGCGCGGCGAGCTGGGCGTGGTCGCGCAACAGCAAGGGGTAAGTGGTGATGACCAGATCATGCCGCGCCATCGCCTCGTGCAGGCCATGGCGCTGTGGGCCATGCACGACCAGCACCTTGAGCGCGGGCGCGAAACGCGCGGCCTCGTCACGCCAGTTGCCGACCAGGCTGGTCGGCGCGAGCACCAGCGCGGGCCGGTCGAGGCGGCCGCGCTGCTTCTCGGCCAGCAGGTGTGCGAGCAGCTGCACGGTCTTGCCCAGCCCCATGTCGTCGGCAAGGATGCCGCCGAGCCCGGCCTCGGCGAGGAAGCCGAGCCAGGCCAGGCCGTCGCGCTGGTAGCCACGCAGCGTGGTGCGCAAGCCGTCCGGTTCGACCACCGCCTCGGCCTGGCGGTTGCGCCGCTGGATCTGCTCGCGCAGCCGCTCGCCACCGCGCCACGGCTTGGGCAGCGCGGGCGCGAGCGCCTCGACCACGTCCGCCTGCGCGCGGCGCAGGCGCAGTGCACCGGCGTGCTCGCGCAGCGGTCCCTGCAGCCATTCCAGCAGCGGCGCGATCAACGCGCGCAACTGGGCCAACGGCAATGGCATGCGCCGCCGCGCATCGATCGGCACGAGCCAGGTCGCATCGGCGGCTTCGCCCTTGCGCGGGGCGAGCGGAAACAGCGGGTCGGCCAGCAGACGCTGCAACACCGGCAGCAGGTCGATGCGCTGGCCGGCCACGTCGATGCCCAGGCGCAGGTCGAACCACGCGCTGCCGGCGTCCTCGTCGATGTCGAACTGCCAGCCGTCGGGCGCATCGAGCAGTTCGAACGGGAAACCCTCGCCCGACTCGAGCCGGAAGCCGAGTTCGCGCAGGCGCGGCGCCAGCGCGAACAACTGGTCGGCGCCCGCGATCTGGCCACGCCCCTGCACCAGCACGAAATCGTTGTCGTCGATCGCGGCCGCGGGCAGCCCGCGCAGCGAGGCCCGCATCTCGGCAGGCACGAGGCCGAGCTCTTCGAGCTGCTCGATCGCGGCACCCTCGCGCGCGCGGTCGCGCGTCACCTCGACCACGCGCTCACCCTGGCGCCGGCGCTCGCGTGCCGGTGCCGGATACATGGGCAGGCGCATGCCGCCATAGTCGAAGGCGAGGCGCGCCACGCCGGCCTGGTAGGCGCGTCCGGGCGCGCCATAGGCCGACACCACGCGCAACGACAGCACCGCATCCGGTGTCGCGCGCAGTTTCTCCACCACCGGCTCGGCCGGGCGCGGCAAGGCCGCCAGCAGCGGCGTGTCGCGCCAGCGCTCCATGAGCAGCGGCACCTGTTCGGGCAGCAACGGCGGCGCGCGCAGCACCGCCTCGGCCAGGCGCACGTCGCCATCGACGCGACCGAGCTCGCGCGCCGATGCATCGAAGTACCAAAGATGCCCGACCTTGAGCAGCCGCGCCGACGGCGCACCATCCACGCTCAGTGCGAGCTTCTGGGTGCCATCGTCGCGCGCTTCCCAGCCGATGCGCAGCGCGCGCGCGGGCCCGAGCGCGAGCCGTCCCGCCGAAACCTTGTCGAAGAAGCAGGGCAGCGACGCGAGCAGCGTTTCCACCAGTGGCTCGTCGGCATTGTTGGCCAGGCGAAACCAGCCGCCGCTGCCGCCGAACGCGGGTGCGCGCATGCGCAGGCCCGCGACGAGCTGGAAGGTGGTGGCATCCAGGCCGCGCCACGGCACTGGATCGGCCCACGACGGTTGCAGCGGCTGCGGCGTCGCATAGCCACCGCGCTTGCCCGGCTGCACCCGCACCACCTGCGCCTGCAGCGCGGGCAACGGATGACTGCCATCGCTGCGCAACAGGATCGCGCACAGCGACTGCGCGCCCGGCGCGGCGGCCTCGGCCGCGATCTCGCCGCCGTCGCTGCGCAGGGTGTCGAGCCAGCTTTTCCATGCGCCCAGCTGCGGCGGCGCCAGCGCGCCCTCGGCCGTGCCGGCACTGCTGCGCAGCTTGTGCAGGATGGTTGCCGCGACATGCTTGCACGACTCCTGCATCGGGCAGGTGCAGTAGCTGTCCAGGTGCGCACGCACGCCATCCCAGGCCAGCCGCACGCCGGCGAGGTACGGCTCGCGCGCCGAGCCCTGCACGGTGCCGATGAGCACGCCTTCGCCGACATCGTCCTGGTAGCGCAGCTCCAGCACCAGGCCGCGCCGCTGGTAGTCGGCGCCGCGCTCCAGCGTGCGCGGGTCGAACAGGCCGGTCCAGTGCCGTGCCAGCAGATCGCGGAACGTCGTCTCGTCCATCAGCATCGACGCGAGTGAACCCAACCCCGCATGGTGCCGTGTCCGACCGGTGCGCGTCCACACCGGCACCGCGAAGCGGGCGGCGCACCCGCTCGCCGCCGCGCGGGCGCGCAGCGTCGATGCGGCAGGCCTTCAGTCGTCGCCGAGCCAGTCGCGCGGTCGCAGGTAGTCGGCCAGGCGCGCCTCCGGGCTGCCCGGTGCGACGCGGTAGTCGTATTCGAAGCGCACGCGTGGCGGCAGGCTCATGAGGATCGATTCGGTGCGGCCACCCGATTGCAGTCCGAACAGCGTGCCGCGGTCGTACACGAGGTTGAACTCGACATAGCGGCCACGCCGGTACAGCTGGAACTCGCGTTCGCGCTCCCCCCAGGGCATGGTCCTGCGCCGCTGCACGATCGGCAGGTAGGCCTCGAGGAAGGCCGTGCCGACACTGCGCGTGATCCCGAAGCAGCGCTCGAAGCCGCCCGCGTCGAGGTCGTCGAAGAACACTCCGCCCACGCCGCGCGTCTCGTTGCGGTGCTTGAGGTGGAAGTACTCGTCGCACCACTGCTTCCAGCGCGGATACAGGTCCGCATCGAACCGCGCCAGCGCCGCGCGCGCGACCGCGTGCCAGTGGCGGATGTCCTCGTCGAACGGATAGAACGGGGTCAGGTCGAAGCCGCCGCCAAACCACCAGCTGCGCGCGCTCGTGGCCACGTGCGCCTGCAGGAAGCGCACGTTCATGTGGGTGGTCGGCAGGTACGGGTTGCGCGGATGCAGCACCAGCGACACACCCATCGCGGTCCACGGCGCGCCGGCCAGTTCCGGGCGATGCGCGCTCGCCGCGGCCGGCAGCCGTGAGCCGGACACCGCGGAAAAGTTCACGCCGCCCTGCTCGAACACCGCGCCCTCCTTGAGCACGCGCGTGCGTCCGTGGCCGGCGAGCGTGCCCGCCTGCGGCTGCGGCTCGCGCTGCCATGCATCCTCGACGAAACGCGCGCCGCCATCGGCCTGCTCCAGGGCGGTGCAGATGCGATCCTGCAACTCCATGAAGAAGCCGCGCACCGCGGCGATGTGCGCATCCGGCACGGCCGGTGTGGCGGCATGGTCGGCGCCTGTTGGGCCCATGGCGGTCGATCCGTGCTGCGAAAGGGTTCACAGTGTAGCCGGCGGCCATCACGGCGCAGCGCACACGCCATGCGATAATGCGCACCACGACTTCGCCGTGGCATCCACGTGCCCAGCCGCATCGCTCCGCTCGCCATCACCGCGTTCACCGCCACCACCGCGCTCGGCCAGGGCCGGCAGGCACAGCTGCATGCCTTGCGCGCGCGGCGCAGCGGCCTGCGCGCCAACGATTTCACCCGCGCGCCGCTGCCCTGCGCGATCGGTCGCGTCGACGGGCTCGACGCGGTCGAGCTGCCACCGGCACTGCGGACCATGGACAGCCGCAACCACCGGCTCGCATGGCTGGGCCTGCACACCGACGGCTTCCTCGACGCCGCGCGCGCCGCGGTCGAGCGCCATGGCGCCGAGCGCGTGGCGCTGCTGTGCGCGACCTCGACCGCGAGCATCGGTGCCACCGAAGACGCCTACGCCCGGCTCGTCGAAGGGCGTTTCCCGGCATCGCTCGCCGCGCCGCAGCTGCACAGCCTGCATTCGCTCGGCTTGCTGCTCACGCAGCTGATCGGCGCGCGTGGGCCGACGCTGACGCTGTCGACCGCGTGCTCATCCAGCGCCAAGATCTTCGCCCAGGGTGAACGCCTGCTGCGGCTCGGACTGGTCGATGCGGTGATCCTCGCTGGCGTCGACTCGCTGTGCGGCAGCGTGCTGTTCGGCTTCAACGCGCTCGAACTGGTGTCACCACAGCCGTGCCGCCCGTTCGACGTCGCGCGCGACGGCATCTCGATCGGCGAGGCCGCCGGCTTCGCCCTGCTCGAACGCGCCGACCGCGGCAACGCGGCGGCGCCGCGCCTGCTCGGCCACGGCGAGTCATCCGACGCGCACCACATGTCCACGCCGCATCCGCAGGGGCTGGGCGCGCGCCTGGCGATCGAGGCTGCGCTGGCGCGCGCGGGGCTGACGCCCGTGGACATCGACTACATCAACCTGCACGGCACCGCGAGCGCGAAGAACGACGAGGTCGAGGCCACGCTCGTGGCGGGGCTGTTCCCGGCCACCACACGCGCGAGTTCGACCAAGGGTTGGACCGGCCACACGCTCGGCGCCGCCGGTATCGTCGAGGCGGTACTGACGCTGCTCGCGCTGCAACACGCACTGGTGCCGGGCACGCTCAACACGCACACACCCGATCCCGCCTGTGGACCGCAGCTCGCGCTCGACAACCAGGACCGAGCGCTGCGCGTCGCACTCAGCCATTCGTTCGGTTTCGGCGGCAACAACTGCGTGCTCGCCTTCGCGGGAGGCGGCGCATGAGCGCGCTCGAAACCGGCGTGCGCGGCATCGGCTGCTGGCAGCCCGGGCATGGCGGCTGGCCCGAACTGCGCGCATGGCTGCGCGGCGAAGCCACGGCCGGTACCGCCCCACCGCGGCCACCGGCCAGCATCTTGGCCGCGGGCGAGCGCCGGCGTGCGCCACCGACCGTGCTGCTCGCGTGCGAAGCGGCCGCACAGGCCTGCGCGATGGCCTCGCTCGATCCGGCACAGCTGCCATGCGTGTTCGCCTCGGCCCATGGCGAGGTGGCGATTTCGCACGAGATGTGCGCCACGCTCGCGACCGATCCGCGCGCACTCTCGCCCACCCGCTTCCACAACTCCGTGCACAACGCCGCGGTCGGCTACTGGACCCTGGCCACCCAGTGCCATGCCGCCTCGAGCGCGTTGTCGGCCGGCCCGGGCACGCTCGCCGCCGGCCTGTTCGAAGCCGCCGCGCTCGCCTGTGCCGAGCAGCAGCCGGTGCTGCTCGCGCATTACGAAGCCGCGGCCGACGGCCCGCTCGCACAGGTGCTGGGCGCGACGACCTCACATGCGCTCGCGCTCGTGCTCACGCCCGCACCCGCGCAGGGCGACCTGCGCCTGCGCCTGTGCCCGCAGGCGCGGCCGGCCGCGGCGCCGGCCGACAGCCTCGCGCTGCTCACGGCGCTCGCGCGCGCCGCGCCCACCCGACTCGAACTGGATGCCGGCGGCGATCGGCACCTGCAGCTGGAGATCCTTGGATGAGCGCGACCACGGCCGATCGCATCGCGGTGGTGATCCCCGCGCTCAACGAGGAGCTGGCGATCCGCGGCGTGGTCGAGTCGGTGCTCGCGATCTGTCCGCACGTGATCGTGATCGACGACGGCTCCACCGACGCCACCGTGCAGCGCATCGCCGACCTGCCGATCACGCTGATCCGCCACGCGCGTCCGCTCGGCAAGGGGCAGGGCCTGCGCGATGGCTTCCGCAAGGCGCGTGAACTCGGCTTCGACGCGGTGATCGCGATGGATGGCGACGGCCAGCACCTGGCGCAGGACATCCCGCGCCTGCTCGCGGCCGCGCGCGCCCATCCCGGACACATCGTGATCGGCGCGCGCATCCGCAACAAGGACAGCCAGCCCAAGGCGCGCCGCCGCGCCAACGCGGTCGCCGACTGGGGCATTTCCTGGGGCTGCGGCATCCCGGTGGCCGACACCCAGAGCGGCCAGCGCTACTACCCGCGCGCCGCGCTCGAACTGGCCGAGCTGGCCGCCGACGATTTCGTGTTCGAGGCCGCGCTGCTCATCGCCGCGGTGCGCGAGCAGGGCCTGGGCGTGGTGTCGGTGCCGATCGACGTGCGCTACCACGGCGAGTTCCGCGGCAGCCACTTCCGCCCGGTGCGCGACGTCGCGCGCATCACCTGGTACACGATCCGGCGCGTGGTGCACTATGGCAGCGTCGTGCGCAGCTACCGCGCCTCGCATTCCACGCCGCCGCTGATCTTCGATCCGCCGGCGGCCTGACGCGCTACGCGTCCGCGACGCGGGCCGCAAGCACGCGTTGCTCGTGCTGCAGCAGCCACTGCTTGGCGGGCAGGCCGCCACCGAAACCGGTGAGTCGGCCGTCGGCACCGATCACGCGATGGCAGGGCACCACGATCGGCAGCGGATTGGCGCCATTGGCCGCACCGACCGCGCGGCTGGCCGCGGGATTGCCGATGCGGCGCGCGAGTTCGCCGTAGCTGATCGTGCCGCCATAGGGAATGCGCGCGAGTTGCCGCCACACCGCGAGCCGGAACGGCGTGCCGCGCGGCGCGAGCGCAAGCTCGAACCCGCGGCGCCGGCCTGCGAAGTACTCGCGCAACTGCTCCAGCGCGGCGAGCAGCTGGGTCTGGCCGCGTTGCCAGTGCGGCTCGATCACCGCATCGCGCCCGGGCTGGTCGAAGCGCACATGCCGCAGGCCATCGTCGTCGCCCGCGATGAGCAGGCGGCCGATCGGGGTGTCGAGGTGGCTGTATTGCATCGTGGACTCCTTGGACGGGTCGCGCCGCGGCGGCACGCGCGGCCGGCGGGCGCGGGAATGGACAGGCGCGGATCAGCTGGCGCGCCACAACAGCATCACGGCGTAGGCGCGCCATGGTCGCCAGGACTGGCTCATCGCCTCCAGTTCGCGCGCGCTCACGATGCGGCCTTGCCCGGCCGCGCGGCGCAGCACCAGGTCCGCCGCCGGCAGCGCATCGGGCTGGCCCAGTGCGCGCATCGCGATGTAGTGCGCGGTCCAGGCACCGATGCCGGGCAGCGCGACCAGCGCGCGCTCGAACGCATCCAGCGCCTGACCACCGCTGAAGTCGATGCGGCCGTCGAGCAGCGCGCGTGCCAGGCCGCGGATCGTGGCCGCACGCGCGCGGGTGACGCCGAGGTGTTCCAGCGGTGCCTCCACCAGCGCCGCCGGCGCCGGAAACAGGCGCTCGATCCCGGACGTGGCGGCGTCTGCGCAGGGTATGCCCCAGGCAGCGGCGATGCGCGCGGCGAGCGTGCTCGCGGCCGCGACGCTGACCTGCTGGCCGAGCACGGCCCGCACCGCGGTCTCGAAGCCGTCCCACGCGCCGGGCAGGCGCTGGCCCGGCCAGCGCCGCTGCAGGTCGCGCAACCGGCGATCGCGCTGCAGCACCTGCGCGATCGCGCGTGGATCGGCATCGACATCGAACATGCGCCGCACGCGCGTGACGATCGCACCGAGCGCGGCGGGCGCGGGGTGATGCACGCGCAAGGCCAGCGTGTCGTGTTCACCCTGGCTCACTTCGAACCAGCCCGCCACACCGTTGACTTCGATGCTGCGGCGATACGCCTGCGCGCTCACCTGCTCCACCTGCGGGATCGCGCGCCGCGCGAGGAACGCGAGCAGCTGGGCGAAATCGTACGGCGCGCGATACGGCAGCCGCAGCACCAGGGCAGCGCCGTCGGCGCTGGCGTCCCGGGCGCGGCGCAACTCGCGCGGCGGCTTGCCATAGCTGGCCACGAACGCCGCGTTGAAGCGGCGCGTGCTCGCGTAGCCGGCCGCGAGGGCCACCTGCGCGAGCGGCAGCGCGGTCTGGTCCACGAGTTGCTTGGCAAACAGCAGGCGCCGGGTGGCCGCGACCTCCACCGGAGCCGCGCCCAGTTCCTGCACGAACAGGCGACGCAGGTGGCGCTCGCCGACACCGATGCGCGCGGCCAGCGCCGGCAGGCCCGCGCGGTCGAGCGCGCCATCCTCGATCATTGCGAGCGCCGCACCGACCAGGCCGCGGCGCGCCGCATGCAGCGGCGAGCCCGGTGCGGCTTCGGGCCGGCAGCGCAGGCAGGGCCGGAAACCCGCGGCCGCGGCGGCCGCCGCGCTCGCGTAGTAGCGCACGTTGCGGGTGCGCGCCGCCGGCGCCGGGCACACCGGCCGGCAATAGATCCCGGTGGTGGTGACCGCGGTGTAGAACAGGCCATCGAAGCGCGCATCGCGCGCATGCCGGGCGCGCTCGCAACTGCGCACGTCCAGCCGCAGCGGTGGCATGACAGTGGTCATGCCTGCATGGTAGCGCCGGCGCCGGCTCGGGACTGGCCGTTTTCGGCCATGCCTGCCGGGATCGCGGCGCGCACCGGGCCGTGGTGCGCGCGCCGCGAGTTCAGAAACCGTAGCGCAGGAAGCCGCCGTCGACGGCGATGCATTCGCCGGTGACGTAGCTGGCCGCGGGCAGGCACAGGAACGCGACCGCGGCCGCGACCTCCTCGGGCTCGCCGATGCGACCCATCGGCGTGCGCAACAGCACCTCGTCGAGGTAGTCCGGATCGGCGAGCGCACCCTCGGTGCGGCGCGTGCGGATGTACCACGGCGCGACCGCGTTCACGCGGATGCCATCCTCGGCCCACTCGCAGGCAAGGTTGCGCGTGAGCTGGTGCAGCGCGGCCTTGGCCATGCCATACGGCGCGCCGGTGCGCACATGGGTGAGGCCGGACACCGAACCGACGTTGACGATCGCGGCATGGCCATGTTCGACCAGCAGCGGATGGGCCAGCCGGCACAGGTCGAATGCGCTGAGCAGGTTCACTTCCAGCAGTTCGCGCACTTCGTCGGCGCCGTACTCGAGCGCGGGCCTGACCTCGTTGGCGCCGACGTTGTTGACCAGCAACGACAGCTCCACGTCGAGGTCGGCGATCCAGTCGAACACTTCCAGGCGCTGCTCGGCCTGCGCCAGGTCGGCGGCGCAGGCGCGGATCTCGCGGCCGACGCATTCCTCGGCCAGTTCCGCGCGCACCGCCTCCAGGTGCGCCTCGTCGCGGGCGACGAGCAACACGTCGGCGCCGAGCGCGGCCAGCTCGCGCGCGCAGGCCAGGCCGATGCCGCGGCTTGCGCCGGTGACGAGTGCGGTGCGGCCGTCGAGCCGCCAGCGGGACGCGATCCTCATCGCCTGCTCCTCGTGCTTGTCGCGCGCGACGGCGCGGCGCAGACTTTAGCCGATCGCCGCCGCCCGAGTGTCCCGATGTTGCGCATCCGCCTGCTCATGCTCGCCCTGCTTGGCCTGGCCGCCTGCGGCGGCGACAAGCCGCCCGCCGACGCGCCCAAGGCCGCCGCCGCACCTGCGCCCGAACAGCGCCAGCCGACCGTGTTCGACGACCAGCTCAAGGCCATCGACAAGGCCAAGGGCGTGGAACAGCAGCTGCTGCAGGAGAAGGCGCAGCACGATCGGCAGATCCAGGCGCAGGAGCGCGGCGACAGCGGCAGCTGAGCCGCGCGCCGGCGAAGGGCACCGAAGCCCACGCTGCGGCCGGCCCGAGCGCGCGCGTCCTGCGCCGGAGATATCGACCTTGGCCGCATGGTGCGGCGCACCTTTGCCGGGCACGATGGCGGGGCTAGGCTCGCGCCAAGCCCCGCGCGGCGCGTCACACGGCGAGATCGACATGCAGCCCACCGACATCCGCAATCCTGCCTATTTCCACAAGGTCGTCGATTGCCAGTGGGCCTGTCCCGCGCACACGCCGGTGCCCGAGTACATCCGCCTGATCGCCGCGGGTCGCTATTCCGATGCCTACCTCGTCAACTGGAAGGCCAACGTGTTCCCGGGCATCCTCGGCCGCACCTGCGACCGGCCGTGCGAACCGGCATGCCGCCGTTCGCGGGTGGAGGAAAGCGCGGGCAACAAACCCGAGCCGGTGGCGATCTGCCGCCTCAAGCGCGTCGCCGCCGACCTCAAGGACGACGTGCGCGCACGCCTGCCCAAGCCGGCGCGCAAGCACAATGGCATGCGCGTGGCCTGTGTCGGCGCGGGTCCGTCCTCGCTCACCGTCGCACGCGACCTCGCGCCACTGGGCTACCAGGTCACCGTGTTCGAGGCCGATGCCAAGCCGGGCGGCTTCATGCGCACCCAGGTGCCGCGCTTCCGCCTGCCCGAGGAAGTGATCGACGAAGAAACCGGCTACATCCTCGACCTCGGTGTCGAGTTCGTCGCCAACCGCCGCATCGAGTCGATGCGCGCGCTGCTGCGCGAGGGCTACGACGCGATCTTCGTCGGCAGCGGCGCGCCACGCGGGCGTGACCTCGACCTGCCCGGCCGCCGCGAGGCCGCCGCGCACATCCACGTCGGCATCGACTGGCTGGCTTCGGTGTACTTCGGCCACGTCAGCAAGGTCGGCCGGCGCACGCTCGTGCTCGGCGGCGGCAATACCGCAATGGACTGCTGCCGCTCGGCGCGGCGCCTCGGCGGCGAGGACGTCAAGGTGATCGTGCGCTCGGGCTTCGACGAGATGAAGGCAAGCCCGTGGGAAAAGGAAGACGCGATGCACGAGGGCATCCCGATTCTCGACTGCCGCGTGCCCAAGGCGTTCCTGCACGACAACGGTCGCCTCACCGGCATGAGCTTCGAGAAGGTGCGCGTGGAATACGTCGACGGCAAGCGCCGGCTGGTGCCGACCGGCGAGCCCGACGAGGTGCACGAGTGCGACGAGGTGCTGGTCGCGGTCGGCCAGGAGAACGCTTTCCCGTGGATCGAGCGCGACATCGGCATCGTGTTCGACGCCAAGTGGGACATGCCGGTAGTGGACAAGCTCACGTTCCAGTCGACGCTGCCGCATGTGCTGTTCGGCGGCGACGCCGCGTTCGGCCCCAAGAACATCATCTGGGCGGTTGCCCACGGCCACGAGGCGGCACTGTCGATCGACCTGCTGCTCGGCGGCGCCGATACGCGTGACCGTCCGGGCCCCGCGGTCGAGCTGGTGTCGCAGAAGATGGGCATCCACGAATGGAGCTACGACAACGAGGTGTCCAACGACCAGCGCTACAAGGTGCCGTGGGCCGATCCGGCCAAGACCCTCAAGAGCATGCAGCTCGAGGTCGAGCTCGGCTACGACGCGCAGACCGCCTGGAAGGAAGCCCAACGCTGCCTCAACTGCGACGTGCAGACCGTGTTCAGCGACAACCTGTGCATCGAGTGCGATGCCTGCGTCGACATCTGCCCGATGGATTGCATCAGCTTCACCTGGAACGGCGAGGAAGCCGATCTGCGCACGCGGCTGTCGGCGCCCGCGCTCAACACCGGGCAGGCACTGTATGTGTCGGCGCCGGTCAAGACCGGCCGGGTGATGGTCAAGGACGAGGACGTGTGCCTGCACTGCAGCCTGTGCGCCGAGCGCTGTCCGACCGGCGCCTGGGACATGCGCAAGTTCTTCCTCGAAATCGCCCACGCGGGCGACGGCGCGCCCAAGGCCGGCAAGGAGAAAGCCGCTTGAGCGCGATGCCCTCCCTCCACCAGCTCGCGCCACGGGGCGCCCGCCGATGAAGCCGATCCAGGCCGTCAACGACTTCGTGGTCAAGTTCGCCAACGTCAACGGCTCGGGCTCGGCCTCGGCCAACGAGCTGTTCGCCAAGGCGATCCTGCGCATGGGCGTGCCGGTGAGCCCGCGCAACATCTTTCCCTCCAACATCCAGGGCCTGCCGACCTGGTACGAGGTGCGCGTGTGCGAGGCGGGCTGGCTCGGCCGCCGCGGCGGCGTCGACCTCATGGTGGCGATGAATCCGCAGACCTGGGACGCCGATGTCAAGGAGATCGAACCCGGCGGCTACCTGTTCCACGACTCCACCAAGCCGTTGCCGAAATCGAAGTTCCGCGACGACGTGCGCGTGCTCGGCATGCCGATCACGCAGATCTGCAACGCCACCTACAGCGATCCGCGCCAGCGCCAGATCTTCAAGAACATCATCTACGTGGGCGCGCTGGCGCAATTGCTCGGGCTGGAAATGCAGGTGCTGGAGACGCTGGTCGGCGAGCAGTACCGCAACAAGCCCAAGCTGTTCGAACCCAACGTGCGCGCGCTGCGCATCGGCCATGAGCATGCACGCGAACACTTCGCCGACGCCCCGATCGGACTCGCGCTGCGCCGCGCCGACGCAGTTGGCGAGCGCATCTTCGTCGACGGCAACAGCGCCGCCGGCCTGGGCTGCGTGTACGGCGGTGCGACGGTATGCGCGTGGTATCCGATCACGCCTTCGACCTCGGTGGTCGAGGCCTTCGACAAGTACTGCAACAAGTACCGCACCGATGCCGCGACCGGCGAGCGCCGCTGCGCGATCGTGCAGGCCGAGGACGAAATCGCCTCGATCGGCATGGTGATCGGCGCGGGCTGGAACGGCGCGCGCGCGTTCACCGCGACCTCGGGTCCGGGTGTATCGCTCATGACCGAGTTCCTTGGCTTGGCGCATTTCGCCGAGATCCCCGCCACCATCATCAACGTGCAGCGCGGCGGACCTTCCACCGGCATGCCCACGCGCACCCAGCAAGCCGACCTCGTGGCCTGCGCCTACGCCTCGCACGGCGACACCCGGCACGTGCTGCTGCTGCCGCAAGACCCGCACGAGTGTTTCGAGTTCGCGGCCAGCGCGCTCGACCTGGCCGACCGCCTGCAGACACCGGTGTTCGTGATGAGCGACCTCGACATCGGCATGAACCAGCGCCTGTGCGAACCCTTCGCCTGGGACGATGCGCGCGTGCACGACCGTGGCAAGGTGATGAGCGCGGCGGAGCTGGAAGCCGGCAAGGACTTCGGCCGCTACAAGGACGTCGACGGCGACGGCATTCCGTGGCGCACCTGGCCCGGCACCCACCCGAGCAAGGGCGCCTACTTCACGCGTGGCACCTCGCGCGATCCGTACGCGCGCTATTCCGAACGCGGCGCCGACTACGTCTACAACATGCAGCGCCTGCTGCGCAAATTCGACACGGCCAAGGCGCTGCTGCCGCAACCGCTGCTGCGCCGGGCCGCGCGCGCGACCGCCTTCGGCGCGATCCACTTCGGCTCGACCGCGCCGGCGATGGACGAGGCGATCAGCGTGCTCGAGGCACGCGGCCTGCAGCTGGACACGCTGCGCATCCGCGCGTTTCCGTTCGCGGACAGCATTGCCGACTTCATTGCCGCACATGAGCGCGTGTTCGTGGTGGAGCAGAACCGCGACGCCCAGCTGCGCTCGATGCTCGTCAACGAGTTCGAGATCGATCCCGCGCGGCTGGTGCCGATCCTGCATTACGACGGCACGCCGATCACCGCGCGCTTCATCGCGCATGCGCTGGCCGAACGGCTCGACGCCCAGGCGCCGGCGCCGCGCGAGGCGCTGGCGGGCAGCGCGCGATGAGATGCAACCCGCCACGGTGCCACGGAGCGCGCAGCACCCGCGCCGTGGGCACGCGCGCATTCGCCGCGAGGACAGCATGACCTACATCGCCAAACCCAGCCTGCATCACCCTTCGCTCACCTGCAACGCGCTTGGCTACACCCGCCGCGACTACGAGGGCCGCATCTCCACGCTGTGCGCGGGCTGCGGCCACGATTCGATCTCGGCCGCGATCGTGCGCGCGTGCTGGGAACTGGCGATCGAACCACACCGCGTGGCCAAGCTCAGCGGCATCGGCTGCAGCAGCAAGACACCCGATTATTTCCTCAGCCCGTCGCACGGCTTCAACACCGTGCACGGACGCATGCCCTCGGTGCTCACCGGCGCCAACCTCGCCAACCGCGAACTGTTGTACCTGGGCGTGTCCGGCGATGGCGACTCGGCCTCGATCGGCATCGGCCAGTTCGTGCACGCGATCCGCCGTGGCGTCAACATGGTCTACATCGTCGAGAACAATGGCGTGTACGGCCTCACCAAGGGCCAGTTCTCGGCCACCGCCGATGCCGGTTCGGTGTCGAAGAAGGGCGTGGTCAACACCGATGCGCCGCTCGACCTCGTCGGCCTGGCGCTGCAACTGGGTGCCACCTTCGTCGCGCGCAGCTTCTCGGGCGACAAGGAGCAACTGGTGCCACTGATCAAGGGCGCGATCGCACACCGCGGCGCCGCGATCCTCGACGTGCTCAGCCCGTGCGTGACGTTCAACAACCACGCCGGCAGCACCAAGAGCTACGACTACGTGCGCGAGCACAACGATGCGATCAACAAGCTCGACTTCATCGAGGCACGCGAGGAAATCGTGGTCGATTACGCGCCGGGCGAGCTGATCGAGGTGGAACAGCACGACGGCAGCGTGCTGCGCCTGCGCAAGGTCGATGTCGCCTACGACCCGTCCGACCGCGTCGCCGCGATGCGCTACCTGCACGAGCGCCAGGCCGCGGGCGAGATTCCGACCGGGCTGCTGTACGTGGAGGAGAACGCGCAGGACCTGCACGCGCGCATCCGTACCGTGGCCGCGCCGCTCAACACGCTCGACACCGCGGCGCTGTGCCCCGGCGCCGCGGCGCTCGAAAAGATCAACGCCGGCCTGCGCTAGCGCTCACGCGGCGCTGGCCGCGCCTCGGCGAGCCGGCTCGGACCGGCGTCCGGCGATGCCAAGACCAGCGCATGCGCCGGCGTTGCGACCGGCGCGTCCTCAGTGCGGCTCGCACAGGCAGTGCGCGTACGCGGCGTAGCGCTTGCCGCGCAACACCGCGGCGATGCTCGACAGCTCCCGCAACTCGGACCGAGTCAGCGCACCGGCGGGCAGGTGCAAGCCGCTCCACTGCGCGAGCTTGAGCGTGGCATCGCTGCCGCCCAGCGTGATCGCCAGGCGCTGCCACGGGCTCAGCGGCTGCTCGATGTAGCGCAGCGGATGGTCGGCGCCGAGGTTGGCACGCGCCGCGGCAGCCGCGATCGCGTCGTCGAGCCCGCCGAGCTTGTCGACCAGGCCGCGTTCCTTGGCCTGCGCACCGCTCCAGACCCGCCCTTGCGCGACCTCATCGACCTGCTCGGGCGTCTTGTTGCGCGCCTTGGCGACCGTGCCGATGAACTGCGCGTAGCCGCGCCCGATCACACTGCCCAGCACCGATTCCAGTTGTGGCGACAGCGGACGGCGGATGTCGAACGCGCCGGCCAGCGGCGTGGTGCCGACACCATCGGTGTTGATGCCGAGCTTGGCCAGGGTGTCGGGGATGGTCATGAACAGGCCGAAGATGCCGATCGAGCCGGTGATGGTGTTGGGCTGCGCCCAGATCTCATCGCTCGCCATCGAGATCCAGTAACCGCCACTGGCGGCCACGTCGCCCATCGACACCACCACCGGCTTGCCGTCCTCGCGCGCCTGCGCCAGTTCGCGGCGGATCTGCTCCGAGGCGGTGGCATCGCCACCGGGCGAATCCACCCGCAGCACGATCGCCGCGACGTTGGGGTCCTTGCGCGCACGCCGGATCAGGTCCGCCGTCGACTTGCCGCCGATCATTCCGGGCTGGCGCTCGCCGGGCACGATCTCGCCCTGCGCCACCACCACGGCGACACCCTTGCCCGCGCGCGGCAGACGCTGCACCGCGTGCGCGGCGAGATAGTCGGTGAAGTCGATCTGGCGGAAGCTGTCGCCATCGGCCACGCCGAGCGCGCGCAGCTGCTCGCGCGCCTGCGCGCGCGTGGCCAGTTCGTCGACCAGCTTCTGCTCCAGCGCAAGCTGGGCGAGATCGCCGTGCTGCGCGCTCACGCGCTGGTCGAAGTGCGCGATGCTGTCGCTGAGCGCGCCCGCATCGAGCTTGCGCAGGCTCGCCACCTCGTCGATGTATTCCTGCCAGATGCCGCCCATCCAGTACGCATCGGCCTGCTTGGCCGCATCGGAGGCATGGTCGAGCACATAGGGCTCGCCCGCCGACTTGTAGGTGCCCACACGGATCAGGTGCGCCTGCACGCCGAGCTTGTCGAGCGCATCCTTGTAGTAGCTGCGGTAGTTGGACAGGCCTTCCAGCACCACCGCGCCGTCGGGGTCGAGCAGGATGCGGTTGGCGTGCGCGGCGAGCAGGTACACGTTCTGTTCCATGCCGGTGCTGACCACCACGATTTCCTTGCCGGCCGCCTTGAAACGGTCGAACGCCGCACCGAGCTCGCGTGCGGTGGCCAGTCCGATCGAGGTGATGTCGTCGGGAATGAACACCATGCGCTCGATGCGCTTGTCCCCGGCGGCCGCGTCGATCGCCTCAAGCAGGTCGCGCAGTTGCACCTCGGCCGTCTCGCTGCCGCTCAGGCGCGCGAGTGCGCGCTCGGTCGGATCGACCGAATACTGCTCGACCACGGCGCCGCCCGGATCGAGCACGAGCGCGGTGCGCGCATCGATCGGGTGGCTGCCCGAGGACAGGCCGACGATCACGAGCACGACGACCAGCACGAACAACAGGTTGAACACGAGGCGGCGGGTGAAGTTGAGCGTGTCCCAGATCGCGCGGAAGAAGCGGAAGATCGGGCCGTGGCTGGAACCTGACATGGGTGACTCCGGTGGCGCACTGGGTGCGCGCTGGCAATGGGCGCGTGCTGGCGCACGCGCCGGATGAATCCACGCGCCGCGCGGCGGCGCAGGCGTCGTTGGGCAGTCAGCCTACCCCAATCCGCCGCCCACGGGCATGGTGCGGGAGTCATGGTCGAACTGCGTCAGCGGCCGCCGCGCGAGTCGCCAGAAGCGCCGCGTGAGCAGCACAGCGGCCATGCTCAGGCCCGCGATCAGGCCCACCCACAGGCCGCCCGCGCCATGGCCGCGCGCGAAGGCGAGCCACCAGCCGATCGGCAGTCCCACCATCCAGTACGCGAACAGAGTGATCGCCATCGGCACGCGGGTGTCCTTGAGGCCGCGCAGGGCGCCGTTGGCCGCGCACTGGATGCCGTCGGAGAACTGGAACACGCCCGCGAGCATGAGCAGTTGCACCGCGACCGCGATCACCGCCGCATCGTGGGTGTAGGCGCGCGCGATGAGGCCGGGCGCGAGCAGCATCGCGCCCGAGGTGAGCGTCTGCGTGCCCAGCACCAGCAGCAGGCCGACCGCCCCCGCATCGCGCACGCGCGCCGCGTCGCCCGCGCCCACCGCGTGGCCGACGCGCACCGTGGTCGCCATCGCGATGCCCAGCGGCAGCATGAACGCGACCGAGGCCACGTTGATCGCGATCTGGTGGCCCGCGATCACATCGGTGCCGAGCGTGCCGATCGCCAGCGCCACCGCGACGAACAGGCTCGACTCGGCGAACAGGGTCACCGCCATCGGCACGCCGATGTGCAGCAGGCCGCCGATCGCGCGCCAGTCGGGCCGTTCCAGGCGCGCGAATGCGGCCAGGCCATGGTAGTGCCGGCTGCGCACGACGTAGCAGGCAAATGCCAGCGCCTGCAGCCACAACACCACCGCGGTGGCGATGCCGCTGCCGAGCGCGCCCAGTCGCGGCAGGCCGAACGCGCCGTACATGAGCGTGTAGCCGATCGGCACCAGCAGCACCAGGCCCAGCAGGCTGAAATACAGTGTCGGCCGCGTCACGCCGATGCCTTCGCCGAGCCCGCGCAGCGTGAAGAACAGGGCCAGCGCCGGCGCACCCCAGGCGATCGCGTGCAGGAAGCGCACGACGTCGGCGACCAGCGGCGGATCGATGCCGATGCGGGAGACGATCAGCGGCCCGCCCACGTGCACCGCGACGCCGAGCGCGCAACCGAGCACGAGCGCCAGCCACAAGGCCTGGCGGAACAGCGGACCGATGCGCTCGCGCAGGCCGGCACCGTTGAGCTGGGCCACCGACGGTGGCAGCGACATCATCACCCCGATCGCGATCACGATCACGATCGCCCAGATGCTGGTACCGACCGCGACCGCACCCAGGGTGTGGGCGTCGAGGTGGCCCGCGAGCAAGGCGTCGACCACGTTCATGCCCACCGCCGACAGCTGGCCCAGCACCAGCGGCACCGCCAACTGCAGGGTTTCGCGCAGTTCGCGGCGGCGCGCCGGCGACAGGATGGACACGGGCAGGAGGGGCGGTCGGGCGGGCGGGCGCAGGCGCCATTGTGGCACGACTTCGGCACGGCCCCGCGCAGCGCGACCGGGTTTGCGTACGATACGCACCGGCGGCACCACGTCGGTGCGGCACGGGCGAACGGGGAGCGCGCATGGGCACGCATGAACCGGTAGCGGCCAACCCGCCGGTCGAGTCGATCGCGCCGGCGCTTGCGTGCGGCAATTGTGGCGTCCCGCTGCAGGGCCCGTATTGCCACGCCTGCGGTCAGCCGGTGAAGGGCATGATCCGCCACCTCGCCAGCGTGATGGCGGACATCGGCGACACGCTGTTCAACGTCGATTCGCGCATCTTCCGCACGCTGGTGCCGCTGTACTTGCGCCCCGGCTTCCTCACCAACGAATACCTGGCCGGCCGCCGCACGCGCTACGTCACGCCGTTCCGGCTGTTCTTCTTCCTGTGCATCCTCGCGTTCTTCGCGATACAGGTCAGTTTCGATTTCGGTGCGATCGATGCGGACGTCGTCCAGGGCACCTCACTGCATGACATCGAATCGGCACAGACGCCCGAGGAACTGGCGGCAAGCCTGCAGGCGCGCGAGCAGGCGATCGAGAGTGCGCGCAGCGCACCCGCGGTGGGCACGCGTCAACTCGCACGGCTCGATGCCGCGCTCAGTGCCACCCGGGCGGCCGCGCGCGCACGCCGCCAGTTCCTGCTCGATCGCGCCAACGCCATCGCCAACGGCCGTCCGACGCCGGCCGATCCGGCCACGCCCGCGGCGATCCGCATCGATGGCCAGGAGTGGCGGCCCACCGCGCAGAACACGCGGGTGGCGTGGTTGCCCGAGGCGGTCAACGCGCGCCTGTATGCGCTCACCCTGCGCGTCAGGGACAACCTGCTGCTGGCCAAGCGCGAACCTTCGCACCTCGTGCAAGGCATGTTCGCGGTGCTGCCGCAGACGATGTTCGTACTGATGCCGTTCCTCGCGCTGCTGCTCAAGCTCGCCTACCTGTTCAAGCGCCGGCTGTACATGGAACACCTGATGGTCGCGCTGCACAGCCACGCGTTTGCGTTCCTGTCGCTGCTGCTGCTCGTGCTCGTGTACTGGCTCGCCTCATGGCTGGGAACGATGGCCGCCTGGCTCGGGACCGTGTTCGGCGTGCTCAGCGCGCTGATATGGACATGGCTGTTCGTGTATCCGTTCCTCATGGCCAAGCGCGTGTACCGCCAGGGCTGGATCATGACCACGCTCAAGTTCATGTGGGTGGGCCTGTGCTACCTCGTCCTGCTCACCTTGGGCATGGTAGGGGCGACCATCGCGAGCCTCGCCACCAGCTGATGCCCGCGGCGGCGGTCACGCAGGCGTGACCGCCCACAGCGGGTCTTGCGGGGCCGGCCTGCGCGCATCGGGACCGCGGCCGTCAGGGCTGCGCAGGCGGCAGCTCACGCACGTAGTCGCGCAGCTGTTGCGGCGTGAGCGCGAGCAGGCGTGCCCGTTCGTCCGCGCGCGCCTGCGGCGGCAGGCTGCGCAGGTGGGCTCGCAGCGCCTGGCGCTGCATCGGCGTGAGCGCGCGCAGCGGTGCGGGCGTCCAGTGCGGACCGGCTGCATCGGGCATCACCGTGGCCGCATGCGCCGCGAACCGTGCACGCAGCGCGGCGCGCTCGGCCGGCGGCAGGGACTGGAAGCGCGCCCACACCTCGCGCAGGCGCTGTTGCCGGGCGGGCGGCAGCGCGCGCAGGCGCGCCAGTTGCCGCGCCTGCGTCATGCGCTGGGCCGGTGTGAGCCCGGCCCAATGCTGCAGACGCTGCTCGATCACCCGCCGGCGCGGTGGCGGCGCATCCTGCCAGCGTGCCACGAGCCGGCGCAGCGCCTGCTGCTGGCGCGGCCCGAGGCCGGCCCATTGCGACTGCACGGGCGCCAGCACGCTGCGCTCGACCGGCGCAAGCTGCTCCCATGCGACCCGCGCCTTGGGCGCATCCGCGGCCGCGGGTGCGGCGCAGGCGCCGGTCGCGGCCACCAGCAACAGCACCAGAGCGAGCCACGCCCACAGCCGGCGTACGCCGCGCTCCGGCGCAGGCATGCGCTGCAGGCTGTGGCGATCGCGGTGGTGCAAGCTCAGGCGTGTCATCACAGTTCGGACTGGGTCGCGAGCCAGCTGTAGAACGCGAGGTCGTCGGCCAGTTCGGCCTCGTCGATGTCGCTCCACGCGGCGTCGAGCCCGCTGGCCGTGGCTGCGTCCGTGGACGCGCTCGCGACCGCTTCCGCAACCGGCGGCGCCGCCGGCGAGGGCGCAGGCAGGTGGCGCTGCACCGCGAGTGCGAGCAGCAAGGCCGCGGTCGCGCCCAGCGCACCGGCACCGAGCCAGCGACGCCGCGTGCGCTGCGCGAGCGCACGCTGGCGTGCCTGGTTCAGTCGCGACAGTGTGGCCGCGTCGACGGCCGCGAGCGAGTCGTCGAGCAGCGCCAGCGAGCGCTCCAGCCAGGGTTCGCGTGCGGGTGGGTTCATCGATGCGGCTCCAGTTGTCCACGCAGGCGTGCCAGCGCGCGCGACAGGTGGGTCTTGACGCTGCCCTGGCTGCAGCGCATCGCGATGGCGGTCTGCGCCACGTCCAGTCCTTCCCACATGCGCAGCAGGAAGGCCTGGCGCTGGCGCAGCGGCAATGCACGCAGCGCCGCGTCGAGCGCCTGCCCGGCCTCGTGGTCGGCCAGGCGCGCGAGCGGACCGGGTTCGCGCCCGTCGGCGATCGACAGCAGCGGGTCGGCGCTCGCATCGTCCTCGTCGCCGCCGAGGCGGCCCAGCCACGCGCTCCAGCGGCTGCGCACCACGTGGCGCCGGTGCCAGTCGTGAACGCGGCTGTCGAGCACGCGCCAGAACAACGGTGGCCACTGGGCGGGCGGATGCGCGCCATAACGCCGCACGAAACCCAGCATCGCCTCCTGCACGATCTCCAGTGCATCCTCGCGTTCGCGCGTGGCCAGCTCGGCGATGCGCCAGGCACGCCGCTCCACGCCGCGCAGGAACACCTCGAGATCGCCCGCGCGCGCCTGCGCCGGGGCGGATCCGGCCTCGTCGAGCGGAAGTGGGCTCATGAACTGGTCGATCGCGTGCACGTGGCTGGATTCTCGCGCAGGAACGGCTGTTCTCAACGCACGATCGCGGCGTGGGTTGACGCGCGCGGCCGCGCGGCCTCGGCCAACGGTGTTTCAATGGGTTGTGCACAATCGTGCAGACGGGTCGGGAGCGTGGGCGGGCATGCTGAACCGGCTCCAAACCCGGGCCGTACGCCACCGCAACCCGTTGAAACACAAAGAGATTAAAAATTGGTCAAAAGTTGACCAAGGTGAGGCAGCGGCATTTTTCACGGGGATTGGCGCATGCGCGGGCGGGTTCGTCCACATGGTTATCCACAGATCGTGTGGATAAGAAATATTTCGTTTGCACCGTCGCTACTTAGCACCCAATGCTGACCACCGGCTGAGGAAGCGCACGCAAGTCCGACCCTGTCGTACTGCGGCGCAGCAAACCTTGCGCGCCAAGCCGTAACCGGCTTAGCTCGACGCATGTCCGCCATCCTGCGCGTGGCGCTGCCACTGCCCCTGCCTGGCCTGTTCGACTACCTCGCCGAGGACGCGGTCGCGGTCGGCTGTCGCGTGCGCGTGCCTTTCGCGCGGCGGCGCCTCGTCGGCATCGTGGTCGAGCAGTGCGACCACAGCGAGGCACCGGATCGGCTCAGGGCGATCGAGACGGTGCTCGACGCCGAGCCCGTGCTCGCAGGCGAGCTGCTCGCGACGCTGCGCTGGGCCGCGCGCTACTACCAGCATGCGCTGGGCGAAGTGCTGTTCGCGGCCTTGCCCGCGCTGCTGCGCCGGGGCGCGTCACCTGCGCGCACAAGCGCAGGCGGCTGGCAGCTCACGCCACTGGGTCACGCCGCGCTGGCCGACCCGCAGCGTCGCCGCGGGACCCGCCTTGACGCGTTGCTCGCGGCGCTGGCCGCTCAGCCGCTGGCGGCTGCCGCAGCGCGCGACCTTGGCGGCGCCGCGGCGCTGCGCACCGCGGTCCACCGCGGCTGGGTCGAAGCAGCCGCAGCGGCAGCGCCCAGGGCGCCCACGACGGCCGTGCGCGCGCTCAATCCCGAGCAGCAGGCGGCCGTGGCTGCGGTGCTGGCAAGCGCGGGCCACGCCACCTTCCTGCTCGACGGCGTGACCGGCAGCGGCAAGACCGAGGTGTATCTGGCGATAGCACGCGCCGCGATCGCGCGCGGCCGGCAGGTGCTCGTGCTGGTGCCCGAGATCGCGCTCACGCCGCAGGCGATCAGCCGCTTCCGCGCCGGCATCGGCGTCGATGTCGCGGTGCTGCATTCGGGCCTGGGCGAAGTCGAGCGCGCCCGCGCCTGGCAGGCTGCGGCCGATGGCAGCGCGCAGCTGCTGCTGGGCACGCGCTCGGCGATCCTGGTGCCGCTCGCGCGTGCGGGCGCGATCATCGTCGACGAGGAGCACGACAGCTCCTACAAGCAACATGAGGGTTTTCGCTACCACGCGCGCGACCTGGCCGTGGTGCGCGCTCGCGCGCTGGGCGTGCCGCTCGTGCTCGGCAGTGCCACGCCGTCGCTGGAGAGCCTGGCCAACGTGGCGGCCGGGCGTTATCGCGCCTTGCGGCTGACGCAGCGCGCGGGCGGCGCCGAGCCGCCGACGATGCAGCTGGTCGACCTGCGCCACCAACGCCTGCACCATGGTCTGGCCGCACCTGCGCTGGCCGCGATCGAGGCCTGCCTCGCACGCGACGAGCAGGTGCTGGTGTTCCGCAACCGGCGCGGCTACGCGCCGGTGCTGCTGTGCCACGACTGCGGCTGGAGCGCGCGCTGTGATGCCTGCGACCGCGCGCTCACCCTGCACCGTCATGAGCACGTGTTGCGCTGCCACCACTGTGGCGCGCAGCAGCGCATGCCCAGCGCCTGCCCTGCCTGTGGCGGCCTCGCGCTGCATGCGCTGGGCGAAGGCACCGAGCGCCTGGAGGAAGCGCTGGCGGCACGTTTCGCGCAGGTTCCGATCGTGCGCATCGACCGCGACAGCACGCGCGGTCGGCGCACGCGCGAGGCGCTGCTGGAAAGCCTGGACCGTCCCGGCGCGCGCCTGCTGGTCGGCACCCAGATGCTGGCCAAGGGCCATGACCTCGCGCGACTCACGCTGGTGGTCGTGGTGGGCGTGGACGAGGCGCTGTACAGCGTGGACTTTCGCGCCACCGAACGCCTTGCGCAACTCATCGTGCAGGTCGCCGGTCGCGCCGGCCGTGCGCAGCACGCGGGTCGCGTGCTGTTGCAGACCCACGATCCCGGGCATGGACTGCTGCGCGCGCTCATCGAGCGCGGCTACGCCGCGGTCGCGCAGGAACTGCTCGCCGAGCGCCAGGCCGCGATGCTGCCGCCATACACGCAACTGGCGCTGCTGCGGGCCGAGTCGAGCGACGAGCGGCAATTGCACGGCTTCCTGCGCGCGGCCGTCGCCGCCGCACCCGGCGGCCACGAGGTGTCCCTGCAGGGACCGCTGGCGGCACCGATGCCGCGTCGCGCCGGGGCGCAGCGCGGCCAGGTGGTCGTGGAAAGCGCGCGGCGCCAGACGCTGCAGACCTTCCTCGACAGCTGGCTGCCCGCGGTGCGCGCACTGCCGCAACCCCGCGCGCTGCGCTGGTCGATCGACGTCGATCCGATCGACTTGTACTGAGTGCCTACCACAATCAAATTCGACGGCCATCCGATGGAGCGGTCGCCCGCGCACCGGGCAGCCGCATGCCCGGTGCGCGTGGGGATTGGCCTTGCGCTCAGCGCGCCGCCAGGTAGACGACCTCGAACGGGCCGGTGTGCGGCAGCACCAGTCCGGCGCCTGTCCCGACCAGGCCGAGCCGGGTGTCGGCCAGCACGAGTGCGATCGCGCCGGCGTCCAGCCGGCTCCATGCGCCCGCCTGCTCCGCACTGCGCAGGCGCAGGTACACGCCATCGGCCACGCGGATCGCCTCGACCTGGAACGCGCCATCACCGGCCTGTGCCAGCGTGGTGCGCTGCCAGGGCACCAGCGTCGCCGCGTCGACCGCGAGCGTGAGCGCCAAGTCCTGCGTGAGCGTGCCCAGCGCGCCCAGGCGCAGCTCCGGCGGCAGCGCCTGCGCACCGTCCTCGCCCTGCTCGAAGCCGTTGCGGAACAGCACCGCGAGCGTGAGGTCGGTGGCCGAATCATTGGCGCCGTTGACGTCGCCACTGGCCGTCACGCCCGCGCTGAGCAGGATCTCGTCGCTGGCCAGCTGCTGGTCATCCACCACCACGGTGTCGAGCAGGTAGGTGAGGCTGCCGCCGACCGCGAGCGCGGCGCCGCTGTCGACCAGGTCGCCGCTGCCGCTGGCCTGGCCACAGGCCGAGCCCGTGCTGGCCACGCA
>WBZR01000015.1_pt2 | contig 59879 bp, 70 predicted proteins | sample 5204231 | NCBI WGS metagenome assembly WBZR01 (sample SAMN12412403, study PRJNA552823) | activated sludge metagenome | isolation source: activated sludge from anammox sidestream of wastewater treatment plant... | place: USA: Virginia | collected 2017-08 | reverse complement strand
CACACCGCCAGAAACAAGACCGCCACCGAGGACGCGGTCAAACTCATCGATACCCGAGCTCAGGCGTGGGGCTTCCCGCGCTTCAACTTTACCTAGCGCCTGCACACCACTCACCGGTGCCAGGCTGGCAAAACGGTGGGCCGAAGCCGCCGGCTTTTCGGCAATGGTCTCGACAAGCGTATTCCAGGCATTGCAATCGGGACACTGCCCCTGCCACTTGGGCTGATTCGAGCCGCATTCCGTACAGGTGTAGAGGGTTTTTACCTTGGCCATCAATCGTCGCGCCGGTCAGTCATGCCATACACGCGGCACCCGCGCGCCCAGGGCACAGAAAAGTTCATAAGCGATGGTGCCCGCACTATCGGCCACCTCATCAGCCGATAAACCGTTACCCCACAGTGTCACCGGGCTACCAACCTGCGCCTCTGCGATATCGGAGATATTGCAGCACAAGCGGTCCATCGAGACACGCCCCGCGAGTTGCGTGCGCTGTCCCGCCACCAGTATCGGCGTCTGGTTCGAAGCATGGCGCGGGTAGCCGTCGGCATAGCCACAAGCCACAACACCAATTCGCATGGGCTTGTCGGCAGTGAATGTGCCACCATAGCCCACCCGATCACCCGCCCGGATCTCCTGGATGGCGATCAGCTCGCTCCTCAAGGTCATCACCGGCTGCAGCCCGAGCTCATGAGCGGTCTTGTCTTTAACGGATGCGCCCCACGGGGACGCGCCATAGAGCATGATGCCCGGGCGCACCACATCACCCAGACAACGGCGATCAGCCGGCCCGGTCAGTAAGGCCGCCGAATTAGCAAATGAGGTCCGCAAACCGAAGGCTTCCGGCCATGCCGCCTGCAGGCGTTCGAGTTGCCAGGCTGATCCGCGGGCATTATCCGCATCGGCAAAATGAGTCATCACCGTGATGTCGGCCACCTGGGGGAGTGCCTGCAGCCGATCATAGACACGCTGCGCCTGATCAAGGGACACGCCCAGGCGGTTCATTCCGGTATTCAGCTTGAGATAGACGTTGATCGGTGTGGGTACTTGGCTAGCTGCTAGCGCCTCGATCTGATCCGGCCGGTGAATGACCAACGTCAGGCCCGCCGCTGAGAGGCGCTGCAATTCAGTGGGCTCATAGAACCCTTCCAGCATCAGGATCGAGCCCCGAAAGCCCGAGTGGCGTAATTGCTGCGCAGCGTCGATTTCCAGAACAGCAAAACCATCCACCTGATCCGCCAGTGCCCGCGCACTCGGCAATAGACCATGGCCATAGGCATCGGCCTTGATGACCCCCAGGACCTGTCCACCCGCTGGCGTACAACGCCGGGCCACTTCGGCATTGTGCCGGAGTGCCGCGCCGGAAAACTCGGCGATCAGCGGCCGTCCCGCAGGTGTGGACAAGGATTGTGTCATGGGCGTGATTCTACCTGTTCAAGCCTCACAAGGCATGACGCGCTGCGCCGCACAATCGGATGTCATCGTATTCATGCTATAAAGCGGTCTCATTTTGACAGGCGGGAAGATCGTAAAAGCATGCCGTTCGGGTTTTACATCATCATGGCCGCGCAGTTTTTTTCCGCGCTGGCTGACAATGCGTTACTGATTGCCGCCATTGCCGCCCTGCGTGAAATGCAGGCGCCGTCGGAATACGAGCCCCTCCTCAAGACCAGTTTCACCCTCTCCTATGTGGTTCTGGCCGCCTTTGTAGGGGCCTTTGCCGACTCCATGCCCAAGTGGCGGGTCATGTTCATCAGTAACACGATCAAGATTTTCGGCTGTGCCATGATGTTCTTTGCGGTCGATCCGCTGATCGCGTATGCGGTTGTCGGTCTGGGCGCTGCCGCCTATTCACCGGCCAAATACGGCATCCTGACCGAATACCTACCGCCGAGTAAGCTGGTCGTCGCCAATGGCTGGGTTGAGGGGCTGACCGTCGGTGCCATCATTCTCGGTGTTCTGGTCGGTGGCTTGCTCATCAAGCCGGATATTGCCCAGACCCTGCTGAGTCTTGATTTCCCTGTCATCGAAACAGGCATTGATACGGTGGGGGAAATGACCATCGGCATCATCGGCATCCTTTACATCATTGCTGCGGTCTTTAATCTCTACGTCCCGGACACCGGGGTGGATCACAAGACCCTGAGCAAGAATCCATTCTTCCTCTTTCACGAATTCAATCACTGCCTGAAGCTCCTCTGGCGTGACCGCCTGGGCCAGATTTCGCTGGCCGTAACCACCCTGTTCTGGGGCGCCGGTGCCACCTTGCAGTTCATCGTGATCAAATGGTCCGAGGCGGCACTGAATCTCGACCTATCCAAATCCTCCATGCTGCAGGGCGTGGTAGCCATCGGGGTCGCCGCAGGGGCCATCATGGCCGCCCGTCGCGTTACCCTGCGCAAATCGGTCAATGTGATTCCCATGGGTATTGCCATGGGTTTTGTGGTCCTGGCGATGAACTTTGTCAGCGACTTCTGGGTCGCGGTGCCGTTACTGATCCTGATCGGCTATCTATCGGGTTACTTTGTCGTCCCCATGAACGCCCTGCTGCAGCACCGTGGCCATATCCTGATGGGGGCCGGCCACTCGATTGCGGTGCAGAACTTTAACGAGAACCTGTCGATTCTGATCATGACCGGTTTGTACTTTCTGATGATGCGTGCCGATCTTTCCATCTATACGGTCATCACGCTCTTCGCCCTCTTCGTTTCCGGCAGCATGCTCCTGGTGAAGAAACGCTTTGAAGCCAACCAGCGCGACCGAGATGATGTCATCCACCTCGATGATAATGTGACTCACTAAGCGTAACCCACTAAGACGAAAGTCGAACAAAGGTTGCGGCGCCTCTAGGCGGCAGGAATTACCGATGCCGCCAGCAGCAGATCTGCCCAGGCTTTACCCTTCTCTTCCGGCTTTCGCAGCAGATAGGCCGGGTGGTAAGTCACGACAACCGGAATCGCCAAACTATCCCGGGTATAGGTGTGCTGAACACCACGCAAGCGCTGTATCGCGGCCTGTTTTGACGCCTCTTGCCCGAGTAACGCCTGTGCCGCCGATTTGCCCAGCGCCAGGATCACGGCCGGCTGGATGCCCCGAATCTGTTCCTGCAAAAAAGCCTCACAAGCCGCCAGTTCACCTGCGTCAGGCGACCGGTTCTCCGGCGGCCGACACTTTACTGCGTTGGTGATGTACACCCCCTTCTGACGGTTCAGCCCCAATGCCGCTAGCATCGCATCCAGCAACTGGCCGGCGTTGCCGACAAATGGCTGACCTCGCTGATCTTCTTCAGCGCCCGGTGCTTCGCCTACGATTAGCCAGGTCGCCTGCTGATCACCGGATCCGGGCACCGCCTGACGCCGACCTTCGCAGAGCGCACAGGCCCGGCAATCACGGATGGCCGTCTCCAGCGCTGCCCAGCTTCGTGTTTCAGGCGCACCCCCCTCCACGGAAGCCGGCTGGGCTAGCTGCGGAGTTGTTTGCGCGTTGTTTGATGTAGCGTTTGGCGCGCTGGCAATCCAGAACGGATCCAGACCCATCGCCTCCAGCCACTGGGTGTCATCCAGTTTCCGGCGGCGGTCCGGAGCGACAATCTGACTCACTACGCAGACTCCTGCAGAATCAGTTGCATCAACAAGGCGTCCTCCCGACCCGCCGGTCGTCCAGATACCGCATCAGCAGGGAGGGTGTAGTAGTTCTTGCGCATGCCGGCTATTGTAAAGCCTGCACTCTCATAAAGATGAATGGCCCGGGCATTGCCCCGGCGCACCTCGAGAAAGAGTTTCTGGGCACCCCGCATCCGGGCGTCATTAATAAGCGCCATCAGCAGTTGCCGGCCATAGCCTCGACCCGCGACCTCGGGGCAAACGGTCAATGTCAGCAGTTCTTCATCGTCCCCCGCAGACATGGCGACGAAATAGCCCAGTATCCGAGTGTCCGCGCGCTCAGCAGCCAGAGAACGCAATACAGTGGTATGCCATTGGTGGCGAAGCGCATCCTCAAAGCCCGAGGCCTGCCAGGGGGTGAGATGCTGTTGCGCTTCAATAGCTGCCACCACCGGAACATCTGCTGCCCGCATAGGCTCCAGGATCGGTGTCATATTAGAGCGACAGACCGGCAGCACGTTCTGCCGAAGTCAGAGCCACCCGGTCTCGAACGTAGACGGGTAAGGCATCCGCTGCATCCTGAATCTCGCCCCGAAGTAAACGTTGCGCCCCCAGCGATGCCACGGCCTCGGCTTCCGGATACCGTACACCGGTATCCGACCATCCCTGTGCTTCACACCACTGGGCTGCCTCGGGATAAACCTCCAGCGCCGTACCAGCGATTGCTACGGGGATCGCCCCCGCCGCTTCACCCTTCCACGCTGCCAGGTCTAGATCACATAGAGCCTGCGGATCCACCAGACAGGGCGCCAGAATGGCTTGCCAAGATCCCTCGGCAGAACGCTCCCAGGCAGCGGCGTAGATCTGGTTCATACGCGCGTCGAGCAGTGTCAGTACCCGACGCTGACCGCTCTGGGAATAACCCGACTCGGCCAGGGCTTCCAGTGATGAGATCGCGATGATTGGCTTATTGGCCGCCACGGCCAGACCCTGTGCCAGAGCGGCAGACACACGCAAGCCCGTAAACATGCCCGGCCCGGCATCAACCACTACCCCATCCAGCGCCTCGAGCGCCCAGCCGGTCTCATTGAGCGCCTGTCGGAGTAGCGGCAGTAAGGTTTCTGCATGGGGTTGCCCAGTCGGACAACGTTCGGTCCGGGCCCCGAGGGTAACGGGTATCCCGGCTGTGGGTTCGCCCGACCATAGACAGAACGCACCCCGATCCGTCGAGGTTTCCAGACTTAGCAACCGGATCATCGAACGCGGGACCCTTTAGTGATCATGGTCATGATCGTGATCCTCTTCGTCGGCCAATTCGCCGAGTAGCACCACCGCCTGCGCGATGATGGCTTCCTTGCGACCCACTGCATCGAGCTGTTCGTTGGTTTTCGCCTTCACGTTCACATCCTTCTCGGGCAGACCCAGATCCGCGGCGATGTTGGCAATCATGGCCGGCACATGTGGCGCCAGCTTGGGGCTCTGGGCAATCACCGTACTATCGATATTCAGGATGCCGTAACCGGCGGCTTCGACACGCTTCATGGCTTCGCGTAATAGTGCGCGAGAGTCAGCGCCGGTAAAAGCTGTGTCCGTATCCGGAAAATGGAACCCGATATCCCGCAGTGCCGCGCCACCCAGGAGCGCATCGGTGATGGCGTGCAACAGCACATCCGCATCCGAGTGACCGTCCAGCCCGTGCGTATGCGGAATCTCGACGCCACCGATGATCAGTTTGCGCCCGGGCACCAGCGCATGGATGTCATAGCCTTGACCAATACGGATCATGAATCACTCCTGTTGTGTGTTTTATGCTGGGCAGCAAGAATCATGGCCGCCAGATCGAGATCTTCGGGATAGGTCACCTTGAGATTGGTCAGGCTACCCGATACCAGTCTCGGATGGTGCCCCAGCCGCTCGATCGCAGAGGCCTCATCGGTGATGCCACTCAGATCTACCCGGCTGAGCGCCGACTGCAGATGTCCAAGCCGGAACATCTGCGGTGTCTGCGCCTGCCAGAGCTGTTGACGGTCAATCGTCGCCACCACCTGCTTCTGCTCATCGGCCCGCTTCAGGGTATCGGCAACGGGGATCGCCAGAAGTCCGCCAACCGGGTCGTCGCCCAGCGTATTGATCAGATCCCCCACCTGAGCGGGCGTCAGACAGGGACGCGCCGCATCATGCACCAAAACCCAATCTTCATTTTCTACATGAAGTTCATTAATTAACCAGTTGATTCCATTAATAACGCTATCAGCTCGAGTGGCGCCACCCTCACGAACAACACAAATCCGTTCAGCGGCCCCGACAGGCAGACAGGCCTCAGACCAGCGATCATCATCAGGTGAGAGAACCACCACCACCCGGGCAATCCGGGAGTCGCCCAGCAAGGCCGCCAGCGTATGACGGATCAACGGCACACCATGAAGCAACAAATACTGTTTCGGTGTCTCACCCCCAAAACGGCTACCGGAACCGGCGGCGGGGATGAGGGCGAGATAGCGATTTTTCATGGAGTGATTCTATCAGCCTGCTGCCTTCAGAAGCGCCGCTATTGGGGGGGGGCCGGAGTAGCCCCTATAATTTAGGCTTCGTTACCAGGTCTTCATTGACGGTCCGGTGCCGAGCGAGCACCCCCTAACGGCCGGACAATCCCTCTGATTCACGCATGCTGCCTGTACTCCCCACCGGAATCCTTCCTGAACGCCTCCCCGATCTCGGCCAGCGCCATGCTCTCTCGGGCATTCCGACAGGCGCCCAGAGCCTTTTTATTGCAGCATTACGCCAGCAGCAATCAGAACAACAGTCCGCCAATGCCCCGCTGGTGGTCTTTACCGCCGATGCGCTCGAACGCCAGCGCCTCTTTGAAGAACTGCAATGGCTGCTGCCTGACACGCGAATCCGACAGCTACCGGACTGGGAGACCCTGCCCTACGATCCGTTTTCGCCGCACCATGACCTGATCTCAGAACGCCTGGCCACGCTGGCAGCACTCCAGCGGCACGAGTGCGACATCCTGCTGGTCGCCATCCAGACGGCCCTGCATCGCCTGCCGCCGCCGGCCTTCCTGGCCGCCCACTCCTTCAGCTTCGATCAGAAACAGGTGCTCGACGAGAGCGCACTCAGAGCCCAACTGGTCCTGGCCGGCTACCAGGCGGTCAACAACGTCATTTCACCCGGCGAATTCTCGATCCGGGGCGGCCTCATTGACCTGTTTCCCATGGGCAGCGCCTTGCCATTCCGTCTGGATCTCTTTGACCGAGAGATTGAAAGCATTAAGACCTTTGATGTCGACAGCCAGCGCACCCTCTTTCCGGTTCCCGAGGTCCAGCTGCTGCCCGCCCGGGAGTTTCCGACCGATGACCGCAGCCGGACCCTATTCCGGCAGCGCTTCCGGGAAGTCTTCGAGGGCGATCCGGCCAAAACCGGTATTTATCGTGATATCTCACAGGGCACCCTACCCGCTGGGATCGAGTATTACCTGCCCCTCTTTTTCGAAGAGGGGGAGACCGGCTCGATCATGGATTACCTCGCGGGTGCTGACACGGCAAATGTCCCGCTTATTCTTTTTACGGCAGATCTTACCCCGGCCATCCAGCAATTCTGGCAGGAGGTTCGCTCGCGCTATACGTTACACCGCGGTGAAAAAGAACGGCCGCTGGTCCCGCCCGAAGAGCTTTTCCTCAGCGAAGAAAGCTTCTTTGCCGAATGCCGGCAGGCAGCCCGTCTGGTGCTGGGCGATGCCACACAGACCAACGCCGTTCTGGAAAACCTGCCACCGATCAGTCTGGATCGTCGAAGCGAAGACCCCCTCGCCGCCTTTCGTACATTTCTGACGCAGCACGCCGGACGTACCATCGTCATTGCCGAAACCCCCGGACGACGGGAAAGCATTCTTACCCTCCTGCAGGAAGGGGGGCTTGCAGTCCGGGTAGCGGAAAGCCTTGAAGAAGCGCTTCTCACTGACGATCCGCTGACCCTCATCACAGGCGCGTTACACGGGGGCTTCCAGATGCCCGGGCTAGCACTGGTCACTGAAGCGGAACTCTTTGCCGGTACCCCACGCCGTAAGCGGCAGACGCGCAAGAAGTCAGGCACCGACAACTGGCTGCGCGACCTCACCGAACTCCGCATCAGCGACCCGGTAGTGCATGAAACACATGGCGTCGCCCGTTACCAGGGGCTCACCCACCTGGATCTCGGCGATGGCGACACAGAATTCATGGTGCTGGAGTTTGCCAACGAGGCCAAGCTTTACGTTCCTGTCTCCCAGATGCATCTCATCAGCCGCTATTCGGGCGGCGACCCGGATCACGCCCCGATCCACACCTTGGGTAGCGGTCAATGGGAAAAAGCCAAACGCAAAGCGGCCATGCAGGCGCGCGATACAGCGGCCGAGCTGCTCGCGCTCTATGCCACGCGCGCGGCACGCCAGGGGCATGCCTTTGAATGGACAGAACTCGATTACGAACGCTTTGCCGATGGCTTCGGATTCGAAGAAACCGTCGACCAGGCAGTTGCGATTGATGCCGTCCTCTCCGACATGCGCTCCGGCCAACCGATGGATCGGCTGGTCTGTGGTGACGTCGGCTTTGGCAAAACCGAGGTTGCCCTACGCGCCGCCTTTGCCGCAGTAGCCGGCGGTAAACAGGTGGCCGTTCTGTGCCCCACGACTCTGCTCTGCGAACAGCACGCCGAAAACTTCCGCAACCGCTTTGCTGACTGGCCGGTGCGGGTCGTCGAGCTCTCCCGCTTTCGTACCGCCAAAGAGAGCCAGGCCGCACTCGACGAAATGGCCGATGGGCGCGCCGATATCGTCATCGGCACGCACCGTCTCATCCAGAACGACATCAAATTCGCGCGCCTGGGTCTGCTCATCATCGATGAAGAGCACCGCTTTGGCGTCAAGCAGAAGGAACAGCTCAAGGCACTGCGTGCCGAAGTCGATGTGCTGACACTGACCGCCACCCCCATCCCACGCACGCTGGCCATGTCGCTGGAAGGTCTGCGCGACTTTTCAGTCATCGCAACGGCTCCCCAAAAGCGTCTTGCGATCAAAACCTTCGTTCACACCCTTTCCGACGGCATTATCCGGGAAGCCGTGTTGCGGGAACTCAACCGGGGTGGGCAGGTCTACTTCCTGCATAACGAAGTCGACACCATCGAAAACATGCGGGAGCGCCTGGCCAAACTCGTTCCTGAGGCGCGTATCGTCATTGGCCACGGTCAGATGAACGAGCGCGAACTCGAAACCGTGATGCGCGACTTCACGCAGCAGCGTGCCAACGTCCTGCTCTGCACCACCATCATCGAAACCGGAATCGATAACCCGCACGCCAACACCATCCTGATCAACCGCGCCGACAAATTCGGGCTGGCTCAGCTGCATCAGCTCCGCGGACGTGTGGGCCGCTCCCACCACCAGGCCTACGCCTATCTGATGGTGCAGGACATGAAGGGGCTGACCAAAGCGGCCAAGCAACGTCTCGAAGCCATCCAGATGATGGAGGAACTGGGCTCTGGCTTCTACCTGGCCATGCATGATCTCGAAATCCGTGGGGCGGGAGAAGTCCTTGGCGATTCACAATCCGGTGAAATCCAGGAAGTCGGCTTTGCGCTCTTCACCGAAATGCTCAACCGTGCCGTTAAGGCCATGAAGGCCGGCGAAACCCCCGACCTGGAGCAACCACTTGGCATCGGCACCGAAATCAACCTGCGCGTTCCTGCCCTGCTCCCCGATGCCTACTGCCCGGATGTTCACGAGCGCCTCAACCTCTACAAACGGCTCTCCAACAGTGACACGGCCGATGACCTCACCCTCCTGCAGGAAGAGCTCATCGATCGCTTTGGCGCTTTACCGCCGCAGGCCGAATCGCTCATGGCCACGCACCAGATCCGTCTGCAGGCTGTGCGCTGGGGCATCACCAAGGTTGACATCAACCAGGACCAGATCCTCGTTCAGTTCGGGCCCAAAACCCCGGCCGACCCCATGACCCTCCTCTGGCTCATCCAGAACCGGCGGGACATGAAACTCGCCGGGCAGGATAGAATAATCCTTTCACGGCATATGCCCACGCTATCGCAGCGCATTCAGGCATTCCGCGAGTTGTGTGCCCTGCTGGACAAAACACCGGCCGAGCTCACCAAAGCAGCCAAAGCTAAGTAACTGGTACCACCCACCGCACGGAAAGATCATGACTCACAGCGCGCACGCCACACCCAACGAGCCCATCAGCAATCTGCACATTGCAGCCTTTGATCCCATGCCTACACCGGATGAGATCCAGACTCGCCTGCCGCTGAGCAGCAAAGCCGCTGAAACTGTTTCCCAAGGTCGCGCCCAGCTGATCAATATTCTCGACCATAAAGACCCACGCCCCTTCGTCGTCGTCGGCCCCTGCTCCATTCACGACCCCGTGGCCGGCCTGGATTACGCCCGCCGCCTCAAGGCACTGGCTGATGAAGTGTCGGATGCACTCATGATCGTCATGCGGGTCTATTTCGAAAAGCCCCGCACTACGGTTGGCTGGAAGGGTTATATCAATGACCCGGACATGGACGACTCCTTCAAGGTGGATGCCGGCATGGCCAAGGCGCGCGAGTTCCTGCTTGCCGTCAATGAACTCGGCCTCCCTGCCGGTACCGAAGCACTGGATCCGATCTCGCCACAGTATCTGGGTGACCTCATCGCCTGGAACGCCATCGGGGCTCGCACCACCGAATCGCAGACGCATCGCGAAATGTCGTCTGGCCTATCGACCCCGGTCGGCTTCAAGAACGGCACCAATGGCGACCTGAGCATTGCCATCAACGCCATCCTGTCGGCTAGCCGTCCGCATAGCTTCCTGGGCATCAATAGCGATGGTCGTGTGTCGATCGTCCGCACCAAGGGTAACCCCTATGGTCACATCGTCCTGCGCGGAGGCGATGGTCGCCCCAACTACGACACCGTCTCCGTCACCCTGGCTGAAAACGCCATGACCAAGGCCAAACTTCTGCCGAATGTGATCGTCGATTGCTCGCACGCCAACAGCAACAAGAATCCGGATCTGCAGCCGTTAGTCATGGCCGATGTCATTAGCCAGATCGTCGCCGGTAACCAGAACATCACGGGCCTGATGATCGAATCCAACCTGGTCGCCGGTAACCAGCCGATCCTGGCCGATCGGGCCCAGATGACTTACGGCTGCTCAGTGACCGATGCCTGCGTCAACTGGCCGACGACCGAAGACATGATCCGCGACGCCGCCAACCGCTTGCGTCCGATCCTGGCTGCCCGTAAAGGCTAATTCATGAATGACCTGGTGGTCTTTGGTGGGCCGGTACCTACCTATCTGATCGAATTAATCCAGTCACAGCTGCACCCGACCGCTGTGAAACCACAGGGGGTGCAGGCGATTCGTTTTACCGGCATCACTTGCGCATCGCTTACAGAACTACCCGAAACCATTCGTAATGCCCTGAGCAATGAGCACCTGGACGCGGCTATCGTGCCGACCGGCCGCACCCTGAAAGATTTCAAGCTGGTCGTTTTCGATATGGACTCGACCCTGATCAATATCGAATGCATCGACGAACTGGCCGACTTCGCCAGCCGCAAGGCTGAGGTTTCGGCTATCACCGAAGCCGCCATGCGGGGTGAAATGGATTACCGTGAGAGCTTGCAGAAGCGTGTGGCTGTGCTTGCCGGTCTTGATGCACGCGTGCTGGCCCGGGTGTTTTCCGAGCGGCTGCTTCTGAATCCCGGCGCCCGTGAACTCCTCGAAGCGCTACAGGAATGCGGGATTCATACCGCGCTGCTGTCAGGGGGATTTACCTACTTTACCGAGCGTCTCCGTATCGAACTCGGGCTCGACTTTGCTACCTCGAACGAGCTGGAAATAGTCAGTGGCAAGCTAACCGGGCGCGTGGTGGGCGACATAGTCGATGCCCAAGTCAAGGCCGATCATTTAAAAGCGCTGACACGGGAATTCGGCCTGACTCAGGATCAGGTCATGGCCGTCGGGGATGGCGCCAACGACCTGCTGATGATGGCCGCCGCAGGCACCTCGGTGGCGTATCGGGCCAAGCCCGCCACCCAGGCCAAAGCGACACACGCCATCAACCATGGCAGCCTCGACAGCATTCTGACGCTCTACCCTGTTTAAGGGCGCAACCGCCCGCCGAGCGGTCCCGGGAAATCTTAGTTGGTATCTCGCAGCCGGGCGTTCAACTCGTCGACCACTTCAGCCCAGTCGGCATCATCCTCGATCTCTTCCGCCAGAAACGTTGCCTGAGAGGCGCTCCAGAATGGCGCCTCGTGCAACAGACAATGGTCGGGCAGCGGCCGGTGCAGTTCGATATAGGCGTCAACCTGAGCGGTCTCGCTCGGCAAGCCGAGTTGCTTGAAGAGGTTGTTGATTGTGTGAATCGGGGTTTCCATCGTCGCCTCCATGTTCAGACTTCATCCATCCAGGTTTGCTGGATCGCCTCTAATATACGCTCCCCACAGCGCTTGGGGTCATCATCAAAATCGGGGAGCGCTATCACCCACTGCATCAGATCGACAAAGTTGATCTGCGTAGGGTCCTGTTCCGGGTGCATCTCGATCAGTGCCTCGGCAATTTCCAGAGTATCTGTCCACTTGAGCCCCATGATCAGCGCTTTCCTTCCCGTGTCATATTGATCGAATACTTGGGAATCTCCACCACCAGCGGCGTGTCAGCCACAATGGCCTGACACGACAGACGGGAATCCGGTTCCAGCCCCCAGGCTTTATCGAGCAGATCTTCTTCCAGCTCGTCCGGCGGATTGAGCGAGCGATAGCCCTCTCGCACCACGACGTGGCAGGTCGTACAGGCACAGGAACACTCACAGGCGTGCTCGATCTCGATCCCGTTTTCGAGCAGGGTCTCACAGATCGACACACCGGCTGGTGCTTCCAGAACAGCGCCGTCCGGACAATACTCCGGATGCGGCAGAACAGTCATCAGGGTCATAGCTTCAGATCCTTGGGCAGGTGGAGCTGTTCGATCGTGGCTTCGACCGATTCAATTGATTTGCCGGCCAGGGCACGGTTCACGGCCTGGTTCATCCGACGTCCGGCAAATTCCTTACAGTCCGCATCCAGATCATCCATGGCGATCGTGATCTGACGGCGATTACCGGACAGGTTTGCCGTCTCCAGTTTGACGATGCCCGACTCGATCATCCGGGCTTCGTCGTCATTCAGTAGATGGCGGTCTTCCTGCAAGGCCGAACGCACAGCCTCGATCAGGCGCTGGGCATCGACCTGCGTTTCCTTGAGGGCGCGACTCTGGGCATCATCGCGCGCATTATCGACCGAGGCCTTGAGCATGCCAGTGATCTGATCATCGGATAACCCATACGATGGCTTCACTTCTACATGCGCTTCAACACCCGTTGTCTGCTCACGTGCCGTCACCGACAACAACCCATCGGCATCGACCTGGAAGGTCACGCGAATCCGTGCCGCACCAGCCACCATGGGTGGAATACCGCGCAATTCGAAGCGCGCCAGTGAACGGCAATCATCCACCAGTTCACGCTCGCCCTGTACCACGTGAATCATCATCGCCGTCTGACCATCACGGTAGGTCGTAAACTCCTGGGCACGCGCCACCGGCAACGTCGAGTTCCGGGGAATCACCTTTTCGACCAGTCCCCCCATGGTCTCCAGCCCCAACGACAGCGGAATCACATCGAGCAACAACCAGTCTTCCCCGGGGGCCCGGTTGCCCGCCAGCAAGTTGGCCTGAATCGCCGCACCCAGTGCCACGACCTTATCCGGGTCCAGGTTGTTCAATGGCTCCTGCCGGAAAAATTCGCCTACGGCGCGCTGAATCAGCGGAATACGTGTCGCGCCGCCCACCATCACCACGCCCTGGACATCTTCAACCCGCAGACCGGCATCGCGCAGCGTTTTCTTTACGGGCTGCAATGTCTTGGAAACCAGGGTCTGGCTAATCTCTGCAAAGGTCGCCATATCCAGTGTCAGGTCGACGATCTCACCAGAGACCAGCCTGGCCGTAATTGGTGCTTCGGGGTGCGTTGACAGATATTCCTTGGCTTCCCGGGCACGCAACAGCAGCAGCGCCGTATCTTCGATGGTGGGGGGCGATGTGAGGCGGGCTTCATCCAGCACCCAGCAATAGATACGGCGATCGAAATCATCGCCCCCGAGCGCCGAATCACCCCCGGTGGCCAGCACTTCAAAGACCCCTCGTGTTAGCCGCAGGATCGAAATATCAAAGGTACCGCCCCCCAGATCGTAGACGGCGTAAACCCCTTCAGCCGAATTGTCGAGACCGTAAGCCACCGCCGCCGCCGTCGGTTCGTTCAACAGGCGCAGCACATTCAAACCGGCCAGGCGCGCTGCATCCTTGGTCGCCTGGCGTTGCGCGTCGTCAAAGTAGGCCGGTACGGTAATCACCGCGCCGACGATTTCCTGCTTCAGCGTCTGCTGTGCCCGCTCATTCAGCACCCGCAGAATTTCGGCCGAGACCTCCACCGGCGTCTTCACGCCCTGGCGGGTTTTAACACTCACCATCCCCGGCACGTCGACCAGATCCAGGGGCAGATTTTCCCGGTGCTCGATATCGGTATAACCGCGTCCCATCAGACGTTTCACCGAGGCAATCGTGTTCTTCGGATCTTTGGCGATCGACTTCAGGGCGTCATAGCCTACCAGTACCTGACCGTCTTCCAGATAGCGTACGACCGAAGGCACCAGCGCCCGACCCTCGGCATCATTCATCACATGGGCCATGCCCGAGCGAACGCTGGCCACCAGCGAGTTCGTTGTCCCCAGATCGATCCCGATCGCATGTCGAGTCTGATGGGGTAAAGGGCTTTCACCAGGTTCGGAAATCTGCAGCAGGGCCATAGCGTCAAACTCGTTTCAAACTTGATCGTTTCGTCTCACAGAAAGTGTCAGACGTCTTCCAGGTCAAAGATCGCGTTGTCGATCTCGTCGTGTAATTTTTCCAGAAACATAAGGCGCCGCACAGTCTCGGCAGCCAGGGTCGTATCCGGAGCCTCATCCAGAGAGACTGCCAACGCCTCATGGCTGGCGCGCATGGCATCGGCGATTTCGCTGGCCAGTTGCTTCAGTGCGGCAACATCACTCGCAGCCCGTGCATCAGCGACCTGTTCACGCCATTCCATCTGGGCCATCAGAAACGTAGGATCCATCGCCGTATTCGATTCAGCGCCCACATCAACCCCGGAGAGGCTCAAGAGATAGCCGGCTCGTTTTAACGGGTTACGTAGGGTCTGATAGGCCTCATTGATCTGGGTCGCCAGCATCATCGATGCCCGGCGTGCGGCATCATCGGCGGCGGCAAACCGATCCGGGTGCACTTCACGCTGCAGCTCGCGGAACCGGTTATCCAGGGTGTCACGCTGCAGAGCAAAACGCCGGGGAATACCGAGCAAGGTAAAAAAATCAGTGTTCAGCAGATCCGCCGAAATAACCGGTGCCGAGCTGGCCGGAGTCGAGCTGGCCGGCGCGGGGCCGACCGTGGTCTCAGACATGGAAGGATTCACCACACCCGCACTCATCCTTGACGTTCGGGTTGTTGAACTTGAACCCCTCGTTGAGACCTTCGCGGGTGAAATCCAGCTCCGTGCCATCCAGATAGGCGAGGCTCTTCGGGTCGATGACGATCTTCACGCCATGCGTTTCGAACACCTCATCATCCGGCGCCAGCTCATCCACGTATTCCAGCTTATAAGCCATCCCCGAACAACCGGCAGTCCGAACCCCGAGGCGCAGGCCGATGCCCTTACCCCGTTTGGTCAGCGCCTTGGTCACATGGTTGGCCGCGGCTTCTGTCATCGTCACACTCATGATGCTCTCCGTGCTTGTCCGTGTGCTCAGGCGCCGAGCTTCTTCTTGTAATCCGCGACGGCTGCCTTGATGGCATCTTCCGCCAGGATCGAGCAGTGGATCTTCACCGGAGGGAGAGCCAGCTCTTCGGCAATTGCCGTATTCTTGATTTCCAGCGCTTCATCGACACTCTTACCTTTGACCCACTCGGTCACCAGCGAGCTCGAGGCAATTGCCGAACCACAGCCATAGGTCTTGAACTTGGCGTCTTCGATCACGCCTTCCTTATTCACCTTGATCTGTAGTTTCATTACGTCACCACAGGCCGGGGCACCGACCATACCGGTACCGACACCCTCTTCCTCTTTACCGAAGGAACCGACGTTGCGGGGGTTTTCGTAGTGATCAATCACTTTGACGCTGTATGCCATTTTGAACTCCTTTTCTATCGAATCGGGGCGCTTAATGCGCTGCCCATTGAACCGTATTCAGATCAACACCTTCCTGCACCATCTCCCACAGCGGCGACAGCTCACGCAGGCGACCGATCTGCTTGTGCAGCAGGTCCACCGTGAAGTCGATCTCTTCCTCGGTCGTGAAACGACCGATCGAGAAGCGGATGGATGAGTGAGCCAGTTCGTCGCTCAGGCCCAGCGCACGCAGCACATAAGATGGCTCGAGCGAGGCCGAGGTACAGGCCGAGCCCGACGACACGGCAATATCCTTCACCGCCATCATCAGCGACTCGCCTTCCACGTAGGCAAAGCTGATATTCAGGTTATGCGGTACGCGGTGAGCCAGATCGCCGTTGACATGAATCTCCGGCAGATCCGACAGACCCTTGAGCAGACGGTCGCGCAGTGCGCAGATCCGTTCATTTTCGGCCTTCATCTCGAGGCGGGCCAGGCGGAATGCTTCACCCATCCCGACAATCAGGAAGGTGGGCAGCGTCCCTGAACGCATACCACGCTCGTGGCCACCACCATGCATCTGCGCTTCCAGACGCACGCGCGGCTTACGACGCACATACAACGCACCGATACCCTTGGGGCCATAAGTCTTGTGAGCCGAAAAGCTCATCAGGTCGACCTTCAGTTTGGCCAGGTCGATATCGATCTTGCCGGTGGCTTGTGCCGCATCGACATGAAACAGAATGCCCTTGCTGCGGAGCAGCTCACCAATCTCGGCAATCGGTTGCACGACACCGATCTCATTGTTGACCGCCATGATCGACACCAGAATCGTATCCGGGCGCAACGCAGCTTCAAGCGCCGCCATATCGACCAAGCCATTGGGCAATACATCCAGGTACGTCACCTCAAAACCCTGACGCTCCAGTTCGCGCATCGTGTCGAGCACGGCCTTGTGTTCGGTCTTGAGCGTGATCAGGTGCTTGCCCTTGTTCTGGTAGAAATGTGCCGCACCCTTGATAGCCAGATTGTTGGCTTCGGTGGCACCCGATGTCCATACAATCTCCTTCGGGTCGGCATTCACCAGCGCCGCCACTTCGGCACGCGCATTTTCAACCGCTGCTTCCGCATCCCAGCCATACTGGTGCGAACGTGATGCCGGGTTGCCGAACTTCTCGGTCAGGTAAGGCAGCATCGTCTCGACCACACGTGGGTCGATGGGGGTTGTTGCCGAATAATCCAGATATACAGGGAAATTCATTTCAAACTCCAGAGTCAAACGTTAGGCCACTGCGGCAAAGCGCCGCAGCTGACCCAGAACCACATCCAGTTGCAACAGAAAAGCTTCGACTTCCAAACGATCCGTGGCGGCATCGGGCATCATGCCCAGGCTGACCCGGATCGCGCCCTTGGCCAGGACCGGATCAACCCCCATGGCTCGCAGGACGGCCGAAACGCCCGCCTTGCCCGAGCCACAGGCTGCACCACTCGAGATCGCCACCTGTTGGCGATCCAGTAACGACACCAGCGTTTCACCGTCCATACCGGGAAATGCCGCATACGTTGTATTGGGTAGACGTGGCGCCGCATCTGCAAAAACCACCGCCCCACGCTGGCGCAGGCCGGCTTCCAGGAGCTCACGACAGGCACGTGCCCGTTGCAGGCGCAAATCCAGACCCTGGGCGGCGCGCTCGCAGGCCAGCCCCAGCCCGACAATGGCCGCCACATTCTCGGTCCCGGAACGCAAACCGCCTTCCTGACCGCCGCCGTAAACCAGGGGGTGCATCGATAGACAGCGATCGCGCAGCAGCGCAGCCGCTCCTTTGGGGCCACCGACTTTATGACCCGATAGGGTCAGTGCCGACACACCCGCCTCATTCAGCTGACGGAAACTCAGTGGCTGCTTGCCGAATGCCTGCACGGCATCGGTATGGAAACAGCCCTCATGCATGGAACGAAAGGCACTGGCCAACGCCGCCACCGGTTGAATCACACCAGTTTCGTTATTCGCGCTCATCACCGAAACCACCTGAGTGGTCGCCGGCAGATCACGGATGGTTTCAGCCGACAACACGCCCTGGGCATCCACCGCCATCTCGCTCAGGCCGAAGCCTTCACGTGCCAGCGCACGCATCGGTTCAAGCACACAGGGGTGCTCGGTTTGCGGGCATGCCAGAGAGAACTCGCCAGGCGCAGCCTCGCGGGCAGCCCGTGCGACGCCCTGTATCAGCAGGTTATTGGCCTCACTGCCACTGGCCGTAAAAATCACTTCCGAGGGGTCGGCATCGAGTGCCGCTGCGATTTGCTCCCGGGCCGTATCGATCGCCCGGCGCGCCAGGCGCCCGGCTTCATGCGTCGCCGACGGATTGGCGTAGTGCACCGTCAGATACGGACGCATCGCTTCCAGCACCACGGGGTCTAGTGGCGTGGTTGCGTTGTGATCGAGATAAAGCGGCATGTTCATCAACTCAAACGTGCATCCGCTCAGGCAGCGTGTGCCACATTGAAGCGAACCGCTTTTTCGGGGCCTTTCACAGAGGCCACATGGTCTGCACCAGCACGTGTCTCTTCACGATCACGTTGCTGCTGAACCAGTTCGCCCAGCGATACGGAGGCCAGGTAATCCAGCATCTTCCGGTTCAGCGTCGACCACAGATCGTGGGTCATGCAACGGTGATCCGACTTGCAGTTTTCGCGGCCGCCACACTGGGTAGCATCCAGCGCCTCATCCACGGCAATAATGACATCGGCGACCGAGATGTTTGCCGCCGGACGCGCCAGGCAGTAACCGCCACCGGGCCCACGCACGCTTTCGACAATGCCGTGACGGCGCAGCTTGGCAAACAGCTGCTCAAGGTATGACAAAGAAATGCTCTGCCGCTCACTGATAGCAGACAGGGTGACCGGACGCTCGCCGCCGTTCAGGCCGAGGTCAATCATGGCGGTCACTGCAAAGCGGCCTTTGGTGGTTAATCTCATGTCAGGCTCCTACCGAGGGTGGATTCACGGGGTTGACGAGCAGAATTTGCTGGCGATCCGTAAATCCAAGTATTTTTATCAACTATAAGGGCGTCGCCCCCATTAGTCAACTATTTTGCTCAGGTATTTCGGATCAAATTTATCGGCCACCGCATTAGCCTCTTCAACCTTCATTCCCGAGGCCTCAAGCTTCTTCAGGAGTTGTTCCAGACGCTGATCCGTCTCGGCCGCATGCTCGAGCAAGGCATGCAATGCCTTGGCATACGGGTCACCGGCATCCCGGTTGATCGCGTAGGCGGCAAAACCCGTTTTGCCCGGGCCCGGCTGCGTCGCGGAATCCGGTTTATCGTTCTCGATAATTCGCGCCGGGTTACCCACTGCAGTCGCCCTGGCCGGGACATCCTTCACCACTACCGCATCACTCCCCACCCGGGCACCCGCGCCCACCGTGATCGGGCCCAGCACCTTGGCACCCGCACCAATCACCACGCCATTTTCCAGCGTCGGGTGGCGGCGCCCCTTGGTCCAGCTCGTGCCGCCTAGCGTTACGCCATGATAGATCGTTACGTCATCGCCAATGATGGCTGTTTCACCGATGACGACGCCCATCCCGTGGTCGATAAAGAAGCGCCGACCAATCGTTGCCCCCGGGTGAATCTCGATCCCGGTCAGAAAACGCGAAATATGCGACACAAAACGGGCCAGCCAGTACAGATGCCATTGCCATAGGCGATGCGCCACCCGATGAAACATCATCGCGTGCACGCCCGGATAGCACGTCACAATCTCTAACGTGGATCGGGCAGCAGGGTCGCGGTCAAAAATCGACCGGATGTCTTCACGAATTGCTCGAAACATAGGTAGCTAACTTAATGATTTATCGCAGATAAAAAGGCAGACCCCCAAGCGGGTCATTGACGCTCATTGTACTAATCCCGAGTTTTTTAATCAACCTTCTTCTGTGCTGTCAGCGCTCCGACAATACCCCGGAGGATATTCACCTCATCCACTTCAAGACGTGAGCGCTCAAAAATCCGTCGGATCTTCGGCATCAACCGCCGTGGCCGTTCCGGGTCATGAAAGCCCGTGGCAATTAGTGCTGTTTCCAGCTGCTGATAAAACCCCTCAACGGCATCCGATGCCGCCCGTTCCGAGGCATAACGGGTTGCCCCTGCATGGGGCACCGCCAGCGCCGCCGATTGCTCACGCATCAGAAACGTCATGATCTGTACCGCCGCCGCCAGATTGAGCGAACCATAGTCCGCATTCGTCGGAATGCTCACTTCAGCCCGGCAGAACTGGAGTTCCTCGTTGGTCAGCCCATTAGTCTCATTCCCGAAAACAAAGGCCGACATGCCACCGGTCTGCCCCAGGGCATAGGCCTGTGCCACCGCCGCACGGGGGGGCACAGGTTCCGGGCCCAGCTCCCGCGGGCGCACCGTCATCCCGAACACCCCGACACACCCAGTCAGCGCTTCCGGTAGGGTCGCCACCACACGGCAAGTCGCCAGCACATCTGCGGCACCCGAAGCACGGCGGATTGCCACCTCGTCGATCTCGCACAGCGGGTTCACCAGGTAAAGTTGTGTGCCCTGCCCGGATTCGCTCGAACAACCAAGCCCCATCGTTTTCATGGCGCGGGCGACCGCACCGATATTGCCCGGATGCGAAGGACGACAGAGCACGATCCGCTGGCGGGATAAAAAATTCGCGGATCCGGTATCAGTGATTTCAGCGTGTCGTGCAGGTGTCTTGCTCATCTTTCTTTGCCCACATTCAAGTTCAAGGCGTTTGCTCCATGTTCCCCGTGTCTGATATCGACCGGCTGCCGGTCAACGGGTACAATAACGCTTCAAGACAAGCCAGTGTGGCGCGTCTCTCTGCTCTGTGTCCCTGATATGCATCCCTTTTTGAATGTTGCCGTCAAGGCCGCGCGTCGTGCCGGCCAGATCATCAACCGAGCTGCGCTCGAAATCGACAACCTGCAGGTCGCCCGTAAAGGTCAGAGCGACTATGTCACCCAGGTCGATCGCGCTGCCGAGGATGCCATCAAGGAAATCCTGCTCGAAGCTTATCCGAGCCACGGCATTCTAGCCGAAGAGACCGGCAAGACCGTCGGCAAGTCCGAGTTCGAATGGATCATCGATCCGCTCGACGGTACCACCAATTTCATCCATGGCTTCCCCCAGTATGCGATTTCCATCGCGCTGGCTCAGGAGGGCCAGATCGCGCATGGCGTCATTTACGACCCGATCCGTAACGAACTCTTTACCGCCAGCAAGGGTCGCGGCGCCTTCCTGAATGATCGCCGTGTTCGCGTCAGCCGGGCTGACCGTCTGGCCGATACGCTCATCGGCACCGGCTTCCCCTATCGCGTGTTTGATCGCGTTGATGCCTACATGGGCGCCTTCCGTGAGCTTACTGAAAAAACCGCCGGCATGCGCCGCCCCGGTGCCGCTTCGCTGGATCTGGCCTATGTGGCAGCCGGTCGCCTAGATGGCTTCTGGGAATTCGGTCTCTCGCCGTGGGATATTGCCGCAGGCACCCTGATGATCCAGGAAGCGGGTGGTTTCGTGACCGACCTCGACGGCAATAGTGACTACCTGAAGGCCGGTGATCTGGTGGCTGGCACACCCAAGGTGCACGCACCGCTGCTGCAGATCGTCCAGAAGCACCTCAAGACTGCCTGATGCTCTGACTGTGGCGCTGTCACAATGAGCAAGAAACAAACCACTAGCGCCACAACCAACGATGCGGCCAGTGCCGCAAATGCGGCACACACGCCCATGATCCGCCAGTTCCTGGCGATCAAAGCCTCCGTGCCGGACACCCTGCTTTTTTACCGCATGGGTGATTTCTACGAGCTCTTTTTTGACGACGCGGTCAAAGCGGCGCGTTTACTCGACATCACCCTAACCAGCCGCGGCCAATCGAATGGCGAGCCGATCCGTATGGCGGGCGTGCCGTATCATGCGGCCGATCAGTACATTGCCCGTCTGGTCAAAGCCGGCGAGTCCGTGGCCATCTGTGAACAGATCGGTGATCCGGCCACCAGCAAAGGCCCTGTTGAACGCGCCATCTCACGCATCGTGACACCGGGCACGGTCAGCGATGCCGCACTCATGGACGAGCGGCGCGAGAATCACCTCATGGCGCTCTTCCCCGCCGGTGCCCGCATCGGTGCCGCCTGGGTCGCCCTGGCCGCTGGCCGCATCACTCTGGCGGAAGTCGCCACCGAGCAGATCGGGGCGCTGCTCGGGCGTGTCGATCCGTCCGAAATTCTTATTCCTGAAGACGCCGTCTGGTCAGATAGCCAGGGCAAAGCCACCCGCCGCGCCGCCTGGTTGTTTGATGCAGAAACCGGCCAGCGCAGTCTGTGCGGTGCACTCCGGGTGGCATCGCTCACCCCGTTCGGCATCGACCCGAACGATGACCAACCGGCACTTGCCGCCGCCAGTGCGCTACTCGATTACATCGAAGCAACCCAGTTCCGAAAGAGTGACGCGCTCGGCATCAGCACCCTCCTCGTCGAACGACCCAATCAGTACCTGCGCATGGATGGCATCACCCGGCGCAATCTCGAGCTCACCGAATCGCTGCGCCTGACCAGCCAACCCGGTAGCGACAGCACCACCCTCTTTAGCATTCTCGACAGTACCTGCACTGCCATGGGTTCACGGGCGCTTCGCCATGCCCTGCATCACCCATCAGCCGACGACGCGCTGCCCGACCGCCGGCATCGCTTTATCAATGTGCTACTCGATCGGCCGTCGCAGCTTGATGCACTACGCCAGCTGCTTAACAGCTTCTGCGATATCGAACGTATTGCCGGCCGCATCGGTCTCTCATCAGTCCGCCCCCGCGAACTGGCCAGCCTGCGTGACACCTTGCAACAATGGCCCACACTGGCCGAACAGATTCAGCAGCTGGCCAACGACCCGCTTGCGGGTGACGACCCGGCGATGCAAGCAGGATTTACCGCGCTGATGCAGCGCCTGACCGATCTGTGCACCCCGGCACGCCTTGCCGGAACACTCGCTCACGCCATCCGCCCGGAGCCCGCCGTGAACGTGCGGGATGGTGGCGTCATGGCCGATGGCTTTGATGCCGAGCTGGACGAACTGCGCAACATCCAGACCCACTGCGGTGATTTTCTGCTCGCGCTCGAAGCCCGTGAACGCGAGGCCACCGGCATCCCAACCCTCAAGGTTGAATACAACCGGGTTCATGGCTTCTATATTGAAGTCTCTCAGGCTCAATCTGCCAAAGTGCCCGAGCACTATCGCCGTCGCCAGACGCTCAAGAATGCCGAGCGCTACATCACGCCCGAACTCAAGGCCTTCGAAGACAAGGCCCTTTCTGCCCAAGATCGGGCCCTCAACCGCGAGAAGCTTCTTTACGACGAATTACTGCAGACCTTGCAACCCGACGTGTCGGCGCTCAAGCACCTGGCCAGCGATATTGCCGAAGTGGATCTGGTTGGCAGCTTCGCCATCACGGCGCGTGAGCGCAACTGGTGCCGTCCGGAGTTCAGCCCGATCCCCGAGATCGATATCTGCGAAGGGCGCCACCCGGTCGTCGAGCAGGCGCTACAGCGCGAGGGCAAAGCCTTCGTCGACAACGACACCCGCCTGCACCCGGATCGCCAGTGCCTGCTGATTACCGGCCCCAACATGGGCGGCAAATCCACCTACATGCGGCAGACCGCCCTGATCGTGCTGCTCGCCCGTATTGGCTCCTACGTACCGGCCACCTCAGCCCGAATCGGTCGCATCAACGCCCTATTCACCCGTATCGGCGCCTCGGACGATCTCGCCTCCGGCCGCTCGACCTTCATGGTGGAGATGACCGAGACCGCAGCCATTCTGAATCAGGCCGATGAACGCAGCCTCGTCCTCATGGATGAAATTGGCCGCGGCACTTCCACCTTTGATGGCCTGGCGCTCGCCTCGGCGGTCCTCAAGCAGATGCTGCGCCAGAATAAATCGCTGACACTCTTTGCCACCCATTATTTCGAACTCACCCGCCTGAGCGAGAAGTTCAAACAACTCGAGAACGTGCACCTCGATGCCATCGAGCACCACGACCGTATTGTCTTCATGCACCGCGTGCAGGCCGGTCCGGCCAATCAGAGCTACGGGATCGAAGTGGCGGCTCTGGCCGGCATTGCACCGGCGGTCGTTCGTGACGCCCGTCGCACCCTGCAAACGCTCGAAGCCCAGTCGGTGAGCCAGCAGCTCAGCCCCGGGGAACAGACTCAGGAAGACTTTTTCGACCAAACCGCCGCTGCGCCGCCACCGGCAGAAGCAGCGACTATCGCGAACGATGCCGCAACGCATGCCTTGCAAGAGGCATTCGATGCCATCGACCCCGACAGCCTTACCCCCCGCCAGGCACTTGACCTGCTTTATCATCTCAAGAACCGCTCCCGGGTTTGATCGATGAAACGTCTGAACTTCTTTCACCGCCTGACGATGCCCCTGCTTTTTGCCGGGTTGACCTGCATGACGCCGGTCCAGGCGGCCAGCGTTTCTTTTGCCCTGTTCGGCGATGTCTACATGACAGGAGAGCAACAGGGTTACCTCAAAGGCATGCTCGACGACATGGCTCAGAAGCAGGAAGAGCTCGCCATCTTTACCGGGGGCCTTAAACCGGCTGCCCAGACCTGCCAGGACCAGAACCTGATCGCCGCCTACCCGGTCTTTGCCCGGGCGCCGCTTCCCACCTTTTATGTACCGGGCGATGCCGAGTGGACACTCTGCACCCGCTTCGCACCCGAAGAGCGCCTACAGCTCCTGCGCAAAACCTACTACCAGAGCAACCGCAGCCTGGGTGACCCGAGCCTGCCCCTGGCACGTGAGCCACAATACCCCGAGCTGATGCGTTGGCAGGTTGGCGATACGGTATTTGTCACGCTCAACGTGACAGGCAATAACAACCGTTGGGGAACACAGCCCGAAGCCAGCGGCGAATTCCAGGAGCGGAGTCTGGCAGGTCTGAATTGGCTCAAAGAGGCTTTTAAGGTCGCCGGGGCTAGTGATGCGCCCATGCTGGTGATCGTGATGCATGGCGACCCAGGTTTCGAACCCGCTGAAGACAATACCACTTCGCCCCAGGGTTACCAGCCACTCATCAATCTGCTCAAGCAGGAAACCGAATCGTTCCCCGGCCAGATCCTTGTTGTTCATGGCGGTAGCGGCGTGCACCGTATCGACCACCCGCTGATAAATGCCAGCAACCTGCCGTATCAGAATTTCACGCGTGTTGAAACCTACGGGGCGCTCCAACAGGGTTGGGTCGAAGTCCGCGTCGAACGTAACGACAAAGCTGGCGACGACCCCATCCGGCGTACCGAATTCAAGTTCCAGTCGTTTCCCTGGCCGCCGCTAACCCTCGATGCTGAAACCCCAACGGAACAGCCTATCGAACCACCGATTGAGCAACCTAGCGAGCAAGCCGCCCAACCCGAGTTGCAGCCGGCGCAGTAACCGTCTTAGTGAATGATGACCGGGGGCGAATTCTCGTCGTCAGCATCGTCGGCCACGGTCTCTTCAGCAAGCTCTTCTTCCGTGGCTTTACGCACATCGCGTACCGTGCAGGTAAACACCAGTGACATACCCGCCAGCGGGTGGTTACCGTCAAGCACCACTTTGCCGTCGGCAATATCGGTCACGCGGTAGATCACCACATCGTCTTCGTCCGAGCCTTCCGGCGCGCCTTCAAACTGCATACCCACCTTGGTTTCCTTGGGGAAACGCGAGGCCGGCTCGATCTGCACCAGCTCTGAATCGTAATCACCATAGGCTTCATCCGGTTGCAGTTTGATGGTGACCGAATCGCCCACATGCTTACCCTCGAGAGTTTCCTCGATGCGATCAAAAATATCGCCGTAGCCACCATGCAGATAGCGGATAGGATTACGACCATCGTCCACCACCTGGCCATCCGAATCCGTCACGCTGTAATCCAGGGTCACGACCGTGTTGCGATGGATGAGTTCACTCATTGGGATTCCTTATTCTCTTTGGGGGGTGGCGCATTCATTTCACTGGTAGGCGCACTGTTTGCCCGCTTGGGCAGCTGAAAGAACACCTCATCGGCCTTGATCATACCCAGCTCGTAGCGGGCGCGCTCTTCCACGGCTTCCAGCCCCGATTTCAGGTTGCGGGTTTCCGCCTCCAGGCCGGCATTACGCAGCTCGAGCTGGCGATTGATTTCCCGTTGCTGGCTCAGCTGCCGGTCACTCTCCCACACCTTCAGCCAGCCACCCTTGCCCAGCCAGAGCGGGTACTGAATGACCACAGCCAGGCCCAGCAGAATGGCGGTTGAAGGACGCATCCGGGAACTCGACAGCACGAGCCTGCAGAGGCTGAATTAACGCAGGTTGTAGAAGGCATCACGACCCGGATAGGTCGCGGTGTCACCCAGATCTTCTTCAATACGCAGCAGCTGGTTGTACTTGGCGATACGATCCGAGCGCGACAGCGAACCGGTCTTGATCTGGCCGGCATTCAGGCCTACCGCGATATCGGCGATTGTCGAATCTTCGGTCTCACCCGAGCGGTGCGAAATCACGGCGGTATAACCGGCGCGCTTGGCCATCTCGATCGCGGCAAAAGTTTCGCTCAGCGTACCGATCTGGTTGATCTTGATCAGGATCGAGTTGGCGACGCCCTTCTGGATGCCTTCCTTCAGGATCTTGGTGTTGGTCACGAAGAGGTCGTCACCCACGATCTGAACCTTTTTGCCCAGACGGTCGGTCAGTAGCTTCCAGCCATCCCAGTCGCCTTCGGCCATGCCGTCTTCGATGGATACGATCGGGAACTTATCGACCAGCGTGGCCAGATAATCCACGAACTGGGCCGAGGTCAGTTGCAGGCCCTCGCCCGATAGGTGGTACTTGCCATCCTTGTAGAATTCCGAGGCGGCACAATCCAGCGCCAGCAGTACGTCTTTACCCGGCACATAACCGGCATTCTGGATGGCCTGCATGATCACTTCCAGGGCTTCCGAATGGCTACCCAGGTTCGGGGCAAAACCCCCCTCGTCACCCACGGCGGTCGAATGGCCGTTCTTGTCGAGCAGCTTCTTCAGCGCATGGAAAATCTCGGCGCCGCAACGCAGCGCTTCGCGGAACGACTCGGCACCCACCGGAATCACCATGAATTCCTGGATATCGAGGCTATTGTTGGCGTGCTCACCACCGTTGATGATGTTCATCATCGGCACCGGCAGCGACATCGTGCCGGCACCGCCGAAGTAGCGGTACAGCGGCAAACCCGACTCCTCAGCGGCGGCCTTGGCCACCGCCATCGACACGGCCAGCAGCGCATTAGCGCCCAGACGGCCCTTGTTATCCGTCCCGTCGAGATCAATCAGGGTCTTGTCGATAAACGCCTGCTCCTGCGCATCCAGGCCGATCAGCGCTTCGCTGATTTCTGTGTTAACGTTTTCGACGGCGCGCATCACGCCCTTGCCCAGATAACGGCCAGCATCGCCATCACGCAGCTCGATGGCCTCGCGCGAGCCGGTCGAGGCCCCCGACGGCACAGCCGCACGACCCATCACGCCGGATTCCAGCAGGACGTCGGCTTCAACGGTCGGATTACCGCGCGAATCCAGAATCTCGCGGGCGATGATGTCAACAATGGCGCTCATGGTCAGGCCTTTCTAGGTAGGTATATAAAGGTACTTCAGGATAGATCGAACATTCGGGCTTCCTTGACCGCCTGGTCAAGGGTTTTGAGGTGCTTCAGCAATTGCGGCATCTTGTCGAGCGGCCAGGCATTCGGGCCATCCGATAGCGCGTTAGCCGGATCCGGGTGCGTCTCCATGAACAGGCCATGGATCCCCGTCGCCACGGCGGCACGTGCTAGAACCGGCACGAACTCACGCTGACCCCCCGACGAGCTGCCCTGCCCACCCGGCAACTGCACCGAGTGCGTAGCATCAAACACCACCGGGCAACCGGTGCGGCGCATGATCGCCAGCGACCGCATATCGGATACCAGGTTGTTATAACCAAACGAGGCACCGCGCTCGCACACCATGATGGTGTCATCCGTCACGCCGGCGTCTCGGGCCGCGTCCCGGGCTTTATCGACCACGTTCTGCATATCGGTCGGCGCCAGAAACTGGCCCTTCTTGATATTGACGGGCTTGCCACTGGCCGCGCAGGCAGCAATAAAATCGGTCTGTCGGCACAGAAACGCCGGCGTCTGCAGCACATCCACCACGGCCGCGGCCGGGGCAATGTCATCAATATCGTGCACATCGGTCAGCACCGGCACGCCAATCTGCTCGCGCACCTTGACCAGAATCGCCAGACCGCCATCCCGGCCGGGGCCACGGAACGACTTGCCCGAGCTGCGGTTGGCCTTATCAAAGCTGGCCTTGAAAATGTACGGGATACCCAGCTCGCCGGTCAGTTCCTTCATGCGGCCGGCCACATCCAGGCACAGCTGCTCGGATTCGATCACGCAGGGCCCGGCAATCAGGAAGAACGGCGAGGTATCGGTCACCTCGAAGCCAGCGAGCTTCATGATGTTGCCTCGGCCTTGGGTTGTGCCTGCTTACGGACACCGGTCGTATCCTGATGTGCCACAGCGGCATTCACGTAGGCCGAGAAGAGCGGATGACCCTGACGCGGGTTCGAGGTGAATTCCGGGTGGAACTGACAGCCCACAAACCACGGGTGCACGTCTTTCGGCAGCTCGACCATTTCGCACAGATCGGTCACCGGGGCACGACCGCCCACGACCAGACCAGCCTCTTCCAGCTTCGAGAGCAAGGTGTTATTGACTTCATAGCGGTGGCGATGACGCTCGGTAATCTCATCGGCGCCGTAAATCTCGCGCGCCAGCGAACCCGGCTTGAGCAGGCAGAGTTGGCCGCCCAGGCGCATGGTGCCACCCAGATCACAGTCTTCGCTACGCTGTTCCATCTTGCCCGAACGGTCTTTCCACTCGGTGATCAGGCCGATCACCGGGAACGGCGACCCCGGATCAAACTCGGTCGAATGGGCATCCTTCATGCCGGCCACATCGCGGGCATATTCCACCACAGCCAGCTGCATGCCCAGGCAAATACCCAGGTACGGGATCTTGTGTTCGCGGGCATAACGAATCGCGGCAATCTTGCCTTCAGTCCCGCGCTTGCCAAAGCCGCCCGGGACCAGAATGGCATCCATATTCTTGAGCGCATCGCAACCATTGCGTTCCAGGTCTTCCGAATCCAGATAATGGATCCGCACCTTGGCGTGCGTCTGAATCCCGGCATGCACCAGGGCTTCGATCAGCGACTTGTACGATTCGGTCAGGTCGACATACTTGCCCACAAAGGCCACATCGACAAAGCGCTCCGGGTTTTCCAGAGAATGCACCAGCTTGTTCCAGACCGACAGGTCGGCCGCTCGGGCCAGAATCGCCAGACGGTGGCAGACGATCTCGTCGAGCATCTGGTTGTGCAGCATCTCGGGAATCTTGTAGATCGAGGTGGCATCAAGCGCCTCAATCACGGCTTCTGGCGGCACGTTACAGAACAGCGCAATCTTGCGGCGCTCTTCCACGGGGATCTCGCGGTCAGCACGGCACAGCAGTACATCCGGCTGGATACCGATCTCACGCAGCTCTTTCACCGAGTGCTGGGTCGGCTTGGTCTTCAGCTCACCGGCGGTGGGGATCCACGGTAGCAGCGTCAGGTGGATATAACAGACATTGTTACGGCCTTCCTCAATCCCCATCTGGCGGATGGCCTCCAGGAACGGCAGCGATTCGATATCGCCCACGGTACCGCCCACCTCGACCAGCGCCACATCGGCACCCTCGGCACCGCGCTTTACCAGGTTCTTGATCTCGTCGGTAATGTGCGGGATCACCTGAACGGTTTTACCCAGGTACTCGCCCCGGCGTTCTTTCTTGATCACCGATTCGTACACCTGGCCGGTCGTAAAGTTATTACGCTTGCTCATCCGTGCGCTGGTAAAGCGCTCGTAGTGGCCCAGATCCAGGTCGGTTTCGGCCCCGTCTTCCGTCACGAACACTTCGCCGTGCTGGAAGGGACTCATTGTCCCGGGGTCAACGTTAATATAGGGATCGAGTTTTAGATGAGTGACTTTGAGCCCACGCGATTCGAGAATCGCACCCAGTGAGGCGGCCGCAATTCCCTTACCCAGGGAAGACACGACACCACCCGTGACGAAGACATATTTGGTCATAACAAAACGTGCAGCGGGAAAGCCCGATGATACCCGATCACAGCCGTCGGCTCAAATGACTTGCACAAAAAATCTGCCGCCTCTGGCCGGGGCAAAAGACGCATTTCCCGTATAATGAAAGGCTTTCAAGCCCTTTTTAAAGCCATGTCCATGAGCCACGCCATCAACCACCCGCTGCAATCCGTCATTGAAAACCTCTGGGAGAACCGCAACGACCTGTCGCCGACCGGCTCGCCCAAAGAGGCCGTTGAAGCCATCGATCAGGTGATCCACGAACTGGATCGCGGTGCGCTGCGCGTCGCTGAAAAAATCAATGGCGAATGGGTCACCCACCAGTGGGTCAAAAAAGCCGTGTTGCTCTCGTTCCGCACCCACGACAACCGCGTGCAGGATAGCGGCGAACTGCGCTACTTTGACAAGGTCGACACCAAGTTCCAGGGCTGGACCGAAGAACAGTTCCGCGAAGGCGGCTTCCGTGTGGTCCCGCCGGCCACCGCCCGTCGTGGTTCGTTTATTGCCAAGAACGTTGTGCTCATGCCCTCATATGTGAACATTGGCGCGTTCGTTGACGAAGGCACCATGGTCGATACCTGGGCCACCGTCGGCTCCTGCGCCCAGATCGGCAAGAATGTTCACCTCTCAGGTGGCGTCGGTATCGGTGGCGTGCTCGAGCCGCTGCAGGCCAACCCCACCATCATCGGTGACAACTGCTTTATCGGCGCCCGTTCGGAAGTGGTCGAAGGCGTTATCGTCGAAGACAACTGCGTCATCTCCATGGGTGTCTATATTGGCCAGTCGACCAAGATCTACGATCGTGAAACCGGCGAGATCCACTACGGCCGCGTGCCGGCCGGCTCGGTGGTCGTGTCGGGCAACCTGCCCTCGCCCTGCGGCAAGTACAGCCTGTACTGCGCCGTTATCGTCAAGAAGGTCGATGCCCAGACCCGCGCCAAAACCAGCCTGAACGATCTGCTGCGTGATTAATCGTGACTGAATCCGTCCGCACTGATGTTGTAAAACTCGCAGAAGCCCTGATTGCCCGGCCTTCGGTCACCCCCGAAGATGCCGGCTGCCTGGAGCTGATTGCCGAGCGGCTTAAGCCGCTGGGCTTTGTTTTCGAGCGCATCGACCGCAACGGCACCAGCAATCTCTGGGCGCGGCGCGGCACCACCGCCCCGCTGATGGTGCTGGCCGGTCACACGGATGTCGTGCCCACCGGCGACCTCGCCGCCTGGACCTCGCCCCCGTTCGAACCCACCGTCCGTCACGGCAAACTCTATGGCCGTGGCGCCGCCGACATGAAAAGTTCGCTGGCCGCCTTTGTGGTGGCGGTCGAACAGTTTGTGACCGAGCACCCGAACCACCCCGGCTCCATTGCCTTTCTGCTCACATCGGATGAAGAAGGCCCCGCCCACGATGGCACCACCATCGTGGTCGATGCACTGAAGGCACGGGGTGAAACCATCCAGTACGCCATCGTCGGCGAACCCACCTCGGTCAAGCGCTGTGGCGATATGATCAAGAATGGCCGCCGTGGTTCGCTCTCTGGCGACCTCACCATTAAAGGCATCCAGGGCCATGTGGCTTACCCACACCTGGCCCGCAACCCCATTCACCAGTTTGCTCCGGCACTGGCTGAGCTGGCCGCCACCGAATGGGACAACGGCAACGACTACTTCCCGCCCACCACCTGGCAGATCTCCAACTTCAACGCCGGCACCGGTGCGGGTAACGTTATCCCCGGCGCGCTGAACCTGAAGTTCAACTTCCGCTTCTCGACCGCCAGCACGGCCGACGGCCTCAAGCAACACGTTGAAGACCTGCTCAAGCGCCACGGGCTGGATTACGACATCACCTGGACACTGGGCGCCAAGCCCTTCATCACACCCGATGGCCCGCTGGCCGACGCCGCGCGCCAGGCCATTAAAACCGTGACCGGCATCGACACCGAGCTCTCCACCACCGGCGGTACCTCGGATGCCCGCTTTATCGCCGAGATCTCGGAACAGATTATCGAGCTGGGCCCCGTTAACGCCTCGATCCACATGATTGACGAGCATATCGACGTCGACGCCTTGCCCGAGCTGGCCAACATCTATAAACAGATTTTCGTGCAGCTGCTCAAATGAGCGAGTCCGTCAGCACGGCTCCCGTGGGTAGCGTTGCCGCCTTTTACGAAGCCGCCGTCGAACAGCTCAACGCGGCCGATCTGAGTTACGGCCACGGCTGCACCTGCCCCGAAGACGAAGTCGCCTGGCTGATCAGCGCCACCTTGGACGTGCCTTTCGACGAACTCGACAAGCACTGGTCGGAGACACTCTCCGATGACTTCCGCCATCGCCTGCAGACACGCCTGGATGAGCGCTGCCAGACCAAAGCCCCGCTGGCCTACATCCTGGGTGAAGCCTGGCTCGGCCCCTACATCTTCAAGATTGACCGGCGGGTCATCGTACCCCGCTCGTTCATCGCCGAACTCATCATGGATGACATGGCCCCCTGGATCCAGAACCCGGCGGCCATCACCCGGGTTGCCGACATCTGCACCGGCTCCGGCTGCCTCGCCATTCTGGCCGCATTGCACTTCCCCAATAGCCAGGTCGATGCCGTCGACCTCTCGCCCGATGCATTGGAAGTCGCCCGGATCAACGTGGATATGTACGGCCTCAATGTTGAAAATGAGGATCGCCTCAAGCTACACCAGGGCGACCTCATGGCGCCGCTGCTGGAACAACAGTACGACCTCATCATCAGCAACCCACCCTACGTCGACACCCCATCGATGGACAGCCTGCCCGCAGAATACCGGCACGAGCCCGAAATGGCCCTGGCCGGGGGCAGCGACGGCCTGGATCTAGTGCACACCCTGCTGCGCCAGGCGGCCAGGACACTCAAACCCGGCGGCTGGCTGGTCGTTGAAATCGGCCACAACCGCGCCGCCATGGAAGCCACCTACCCCGATCTACCGCTGGTCTGGCTGGATACCGCCGGCGGCAGCGACTTCGTCTTCCTCATCGAGCAGGCCGCCCTACAAAACCTGGTTTAAACCCACACGCACCTTGACGGCAAAGCCCTATTTCCGCTATAGTCTCTGGCTCGTCGGGGCGTAGCGTAGTCCGGTTATCGCGCCTGGTTTGGGACCAGGAGGTCGTGAGTTCGAATCCCACCGCCCCGACCATTTTTTGCAGTGGTATCACCTAGTAATTGCGCGTTGAAGTGAGGCGCCCGTAGCTCAACCGGATAGAGCAACGGCCTTCTAAGCCGTAGGTTGTGAGTTCGAGTCTCGCCGGGCGCGCCAGATTTTAGTTGTAACAGTGGCGGTCGTAGTTCAATTGGTAGAGCACCGGGTTGTGATCCCGGGTGTTGCGGGTTCGAGTCCCGTCGATCGCCCCAAGTATTCAAGAAACCCGTCCATGTGGCGGGTTTTTTATTGCCTTGAATTATGTACGGCTTAATTCGTCATGCGTCATACAGGTTGGGCTTCTGCTAAAACGCGGGCACGAAATTTCTCAGGCAGTGCATTTGGTGTCAATACATCCACCTCAACTCCCAACAACTGCTGGAGCTCATGCTGAATACCGCCGATATCAAATAACGTCGTTTCCTTCGTGGGGTCGATCAACAGATCCAAATCACTACCCTCAGCATCATCACCATGGATCACCGATCCAAACACCCTAGGATTGCGCGCGCGATAACGCTCAACCACGCTGCGAATAACAGCGCGGTGTTTCTGTAGGGCGATTGATGGCTTCATGTGACGCATTTAACCATAATTTCAATAAGTTGAATTACTCCCGGGTTGTGATCCCGGGTGTTGCGGGTTCGAGTCCCGTCGATCGCCCCAAGTATTCAAGAAACCCGTCCATGTGGCGGGCTTTTTATTAAAGCTGTTAGCGCCAAAAGGTGGGAAACCGCGAATCCCTTACCGCCGTCTCCCCATGCACCGGGTAATACAGCCTCGATAGCCCCACCACCCGATACCCCGTCCTTAGCGACCGGGCAAACGGCATCGGCGTATCTGTGCCGTCGATCACCGGATAAATCAGCGGCTTTCTGCCCTCTTCAACCACCAGCACGTGGCCCTCACTCAGCCCACCCTCTGGCCCCAGCGCCAGGGTCAAGGTTTTGAACGTCGCCACCACATAGGTAGCCGCAACAAACCACAGGGCTCCTCGAACGAACTGTTCAAACATGGTTCACCCCCGCTACCACGACGGATACTCCCACTGCCCCGAATACGGGTTGTACTTCTGATCCGCAAAGCTTGCCGTCGATAGTAATAGGCTGCCTACAATCAAAATAAAGGCCAGAACTGATTTCATAGGATTTCTCCCGGTTAAAAATATTTACCACCGAATGATCCTAAAGGTTGAGAGTCTCACCAGGTGAGACTCTCGCCTGTCATCGTCAAATTTCGAGATTAATTTGACAAACGTATCCGTACGGATACAATACCTATGAACAAATTTGAAACCACCGAAGAATTCGATGCCTGGCTTAGCGGTTTAAAAGACCGAATCGCTAAAGCAAGAATCGTTAGCAGAATCGACTCAGCCATACTCGGCAACTTTGGCGAATGCCAACCTGTCGGCGAGGGCGTATCGGAAATGAAGATTCACGTAGGCCCGGGATATCGGCTCTATTACACCCGGATCGGCGCAGTTGTTTACATGCTTCTGGCTGGCGGTAACAAAACCACCCAGGAGAAAGACATCAAACGTGCAATCAAACTTGCGCGAGAAATACCTCAAGGAGCTTGGCGATGAACATCAAGACACGAACATTCACCGCAGCAGACTATCTGGATAACGATGAAACTATCGCCGAGTACCTCAACCTGGCCCTGGAAGATTCGAACCCGGAAATGCTGCTGCTGGCTATTGCCAACATCGCCCGTGCCCGTGGCATGGCTCAAGTCGCCCAAGACTCCGGTCTAGGCCGCGAAAGCCTCTACAAAGCGCTCAGCGATGGTGCCAAGCCACGCTACGATACCGTACTCAAAGTCATGCGAGCCCTCGGTGTCAAATTACACGCAGAGCCTATACAGGCTTAAGCACGCCGACTTAGCTCATCTGGTAGAGCAGCGCCTTTGTACCGCGCAGGTGGTCCGTTCGAGTCGGACAGTCGGCACCAGCGCCTCAATTACAAAACGTCGTACTACCCATCGTCTGACACGTCGTGCCATTCGATATAAAGGTCGTATTGCCCATCCGCTGATAGGTCACTCCGTTCGAACCGAAAGTCGTGTCCCCCATTTGCTGGTAGGTCACGCCATTCGATCCAAAGATTGCATCATTGACCTGTGCGTTAGCCAAGCCGGCTGCAACTACCAGTACAACCATAAACATCCAACGAATCGTTTTCATAATTCCCCCGAATCATTTAACACGAGAAGTCTCGAGCAGCCTGATCCAAGCTGACTGCACCACATGAATCGGCCGGATTCTCATACCCGAATTGATAGTCGAGATAAAAACCCGGCCCTTCTCTTCGTCATCAACTGCCACCCACTGATACTCATCATCACCAGCATCCTGATACGCAGGCAATATCTCGATCAGATCCCCTTTCTGGAACAGACGGGCGTTCATACAGAAACCTCCTCTTGCTTCGGCGCATCTAATTCCTCTTCCAGCGCAAGATCCGGTTCACCATCTTCCACCAGTGGCCGAAGCTTGTACCGCTCGGTATACGCAGTCGTAGAAGTACCAGCCTTGAGGTTATTGCCCACCCAGAGCTGCCGGAAATTTCGGCCAGTGACTGTTTTAATCTGGTACCCATCTTCATAGCCACCGAACTTCCCCAGACGGGAAACCACTTCAACAATCATCCCGATGTTTTCCGGGCAACCCGCCACGATCACGCAAAGGGTTCCTGGTTTCAAATCAGCCATTTCAAGCTCCTTTTTAGGATTTCTTCGGATCAGAATAGACCCCGAGAGTCTCACCAGGTGAGCCTCTCAAAAGATTTTCGAAGATATTCTTCATTCCAGTCACCCAGTGTGACCTGCTGTATCGCATCAGCATCCGACCAGCCATGCTAGGCGCCATAAACTGGCCGGGCAATGATCTGATCCGCGTATCTGTGAATACTTCGTCTGAGACGCATCATGTAGTCATACGGCACCGGCAAAGAGTTCACAAAGCGTCTTAGCGCCACAATCCTCGGGTGATACCGCAGCGGGTGCGGCTCTGCCCTCTCAAAACCGGGAGCATTGATCTTTTCCAGTGTTTCCAGACACCACATGATCAGTCCTCCTCTTCGTCATCAGGTGTATAGGTCGGCCATATCTCTTCGCGCCACGAATTGGCCTCGTCTTCAGACACCAGTCCGGTTCCAAACAGGTAAGCCCAGCCCTCCTCGTAATTCGGTTTGTGAACCGAACCCCAGTTGGCCAGAATGATCTCCTTAGCGATCGCTACCCGGTCATCACTAAAGAACTGCCACCCGATAGCGATATCTTCGAAGCCATAGCAATCCGGCGAATCCTGCGAAGCTGTCACCACATAGCGCTCAAATACCGGTAGCCAGACCAGGTAATAAGCCTCGGGCCAGCTGAATCCCGGCCCGCTATCAGCCCAATTGATCGTAAACAAGTGCTGCGGGTGGTAATTGACCATCGCAATTTCGCTACGCGTATATTGGCGCGACGTGAAATAGTGGCCGCTGTCATTGACTCCCGCCCAGGCCGGTAGGCATTCCTGAATCCTGGCCAGCGCCAACCTTGCGACCGCATTCGGGACATCGTACTCGGAGGAATACTCGCCGGGCTTTACATAGACCCCGGATCTGACCGGCTGATACACATCGAGGCTAACCAGCCTTTCGGGGCGCTTGATCCCGAAGTAATCACACAAAAAGGCTCTTTCTATGTCGGTGTAACAATCATCCAGCTCGTTAAAGTAATCCTGCAAACAGAACGAACCTGGCGTACTAGATAGTGACATGCTGCTTCTCCCACCCCGGATTGAACGAAGCGCAGCAGACCCACGGGGCACGAGCAGCGACGCTTTAGCAGCATTTATGGATCGCCCTGCAAGTTGTCTTAAATCGGCGATGGCACTACAACAACAAAAAACCCGTCCAGCTTGCGCTAAAGACGGGTTGCTCCGAATTTAGCGAGTATTTATAAAGCGCCCTGCAAGCGGGTCAAATCGGCGCGTTGGTTAAAATGTAAAGCAGAATTGGTTTTTAATCAAGGAATTTCGCCTTGAGGGCAACAGCGAATCTTAGGATAGGAATAGCAAACAATAAGCTATGATGCCTCAGCTAGCGACTGCTTAATTTTGTCAACAAATGCGCACACCGTGAGCACTTGCCCTTCAAACCCTCGCGGGTAGTATGAATGTAGATCTTTAGGGACAACTAGAGATACGTTCAGACGATTCATCTGATCAAGTTGTGTACTCGTGACTCCATTCTGTAGAGTCAAGATATATTTTTTGGATATTCTAGGAGCCTCTTGGGTCACCTGTCTCCAACGATCCTTGCATGTAGTTTTAATCCCAAGAACGAATAGTTTTTCTAGAGGCCAATTTGGGTCGTCGTAACAAGACTTTCCAGGAATCAAAATATCAGGTCTTGTACCATCCACAGTCGACTGGCGCTCAAACGGCAATCTAGCCTCTCTCAAGAGATACTCAACATGATTCTCCAAGGACTTACCAGCTCGCGATTTGCGCCGCTGTAGAATCGACTGTGCAACCTCGAGAAATTGATCAATAGCAGCAAATTTTTGAGAAATTTGATCGAGACACAAAACACTCTCAACACGTTTAAAGAGTTCATATTCGGTTCTCACCAACCCAATTAGCTGATCATCAATCAGTTGATCTAGGAAACCCCTAGAACATTGAATAAGTGCATCCTGAGCCTCTTCTGAAAAGACCAATGTACTTGGAAAAGCTTTAAGGTCACTGACAAACTTTGAATACCTCTGGTCTAAACATTCCCCTTCAGCAAGGCGTGGGTTAGCCTCGTTTGAACCAAACAAAACCCATCGGTCAACAACTTCGACACCCAACGATGCCTGTAACTCTTCAAAATCTTGATCGTTAGAAAGCATGTACGCATGAATCTTAGCCATGCCTTTGGGAACCAATACCAACAAAGACCCTACTTTGTCTTGGGCCAAGTACGGAAAAGCTCGGATACGATTAAAGCTAGTCAACCGATATTCAGACTTAGAAGCTCCGTACCACTTAACCAACGACTGAGTAACCGTGCCGTCATCCCACTCAATCTCGACTGGATAATCGCTATTTACACCACGTTCAGGTGGACAAGGAGTAAAAACACCATGGATCGAGTTAGGCAAGTAAAAGCCCTTTTGGTGCCCTCCAGTGAGACCCAGATCATTTGGTGATACAAATTTCAGGAGCGCGCTTTTGCTTTCTAATGCATCTTCAATAGCACGCATACAAACGTCAGTTGCCATAAATCAGCTCCCAGTTTTTCCAGCCAAATGAGGTTCCATCAATCCAGCAACGTGACGGATTACATCAACGACAACTGAGTTTCCGAACTGCTTGTAAGCCCTTGTATCCGACACAGGAATCTTAAAGGTGTCTGGAAAGCCCATTAACCGAGCGCATTCGCGGGGCGTCAACCTTCTTGGGTTTTTATTCTCACCTTGATAAACCAAAATCTCAGAACCATCTTTGTAGTATCTAGCAGACAACGTTCTAGAAACGCTATTAGGGTATACCAAACCAAAACCAAATCCGTTTCCAGCAGCACGATGTTTCTCTGCATACCCTTGCAAATACGACCATAGCTTATCGCTAAGAGTATATTTGTCGTGAATCTTTTTGGACTGATGATCAAAAAAACGATCTTGATCCCACTCAAGGAATGGTTCTGTACCATCGGTACGGTGAAGGATTTGCTGCATTTTATGAATGCCTTTGGGAGGCAGTGATACATCATTCAAGTCAAATCCAACTTCATCACGGAAGCCTACAATAATTATCCGTTCCCGGTGTTGTGGTACGAAATGAGCCGCGTCCAGAACCCTGTAGCTAATTTTGTACCCCAGACCCTCCGTAAGCGTCCGCTTAATAACATCAAACGTTCGTCCCTTATCGTGTGAAACAAGATTTTTAACATTTTCAAGCAAGAACGCTTTCGGCTTCTTAGCTTCTAAAATGCGTGCCACATCAAAAAACAAAGTGCCCTGTGTTTCATCATGGAAGCCATGCGATCTACCTAGCGAGTTCTTTTTGCTAACCCCTGCTATCGAAAAAGGCTGGCAAGGGAATCCCGCAAGTAACACATCATGATCAGGAACATCTTCTTCCTTGATTGCAGTTATATCTCCTGAGAGCAGATGAGCATCGTTGTTATTAGCGACATACGTTCGTTGAGCGTACTCATCCCACTCGCTTGTGAATACACATTCACCGCCGATTTCTTCAAATGCACTTCTAATACCGCCAACACCTGCAAACAAATCTACAAAATGAAATTTTGGCGCACCATTAGCGGTAAGAAGCGGAGGTTGATCGAAAAGGTCCTGTAGAGCGTTAACCAAATATGGCTTTGGTTCAATATCTCGGGCCTCCCACCGACGAATTGTTCGTGGACTAACTCCTAGTAAAGAAGCTAACTCTGCTTGAGAGTGTCGCTGTCGGACTCGCTCCAGCAACCCATATACATCTTCACTGCTCATCTCGTATTTCTGGCTCATATAAACACCTAGGTTCGCTTGAGGACATTATGCCCGTTTTGTTCCCAGTGGCTCAAGTGCTTTGTCGGGAGATCACAAAAGTCATGCCGTGGGTCATTGCGGTGGCCAACTTTTCTGTTGGCTCGGCCACGGCCACGCCTAGGGCGGCGGTAGAAATCAGTACGATCCAGACGAAGAGGTTTTTCATGGCGATGCTCCTTATGTGTTCACCATTGAATTCGGGCATAGGAGACATCGTAGAAGGCGAGAGACTCACCAGATGAGCCTCTCGAAACTTTTTTCGGGGTCTATTTGTCATCGCTAACTTCTAATCCCATCTAATTCGATGGAATTGAGGTGACAAATTCACAATCAGCCTGACATGCTTAAACGTGCGCTGGCTTTGCCACAAGTTTTACTCCGAGTGCCGTGCAGACACGTGCAATGGTCTCGAATCTGGGCTGTGAGCTTGCTCGTAATGCTTTGTAGAGCGCTTCACGTGTGAGCCCTGATGCACGGGCAACTTCTGTCATACCCCTCGCCTTTGCGATTACGCCTAGCGCATGGGTTAATTCTGCGCCATCGTTCTCCTCAAGCACCATCGTCAGATACTGTGCAACATCCTCATCTGTCTTCAGGAGCTCAGCGAGATCAAATTCCGGCAAATCGGCGATTCTGATTTTTCTGGTCATGGTTAATCCCCTTCCAGAGTTTTAGAAAGTGCGATCGCGTTGGCAATGTCTTCAATTTGTGAAGACTTGTCACCCCCGCCCAGCATGACGATCAAGGCACCCTTGCGTTCAGCATAGTAGAGCCGCCAGCCTGGCCCGAAAAACTCGCGCATTTCGAACACCCCCTCACCGACGGATTCAACATCACCCAACAGCCCACGCTGCGCTTTGTCCAGGCGCTTAGCCAGTCGAATGCGCGTTAAGCCGTCTCTGATGCTTTCAAACCAGAGGTCAAACTCCGGCATGCGTTTGATCGTGTATACAGTCATATTGTAATCACTCGTTCACGTTTTGCAATGCTTTTCGTAAACGATGATCCTAGACCCCGAGAGTCTCACCAGATGAGCCTCTCAAAATTTATTTTCTGGTATTTCTACGGGTCGGAAAGCTGCCTAAACCCCGATATCTTCGTTCCAGAGTTCGGGCTTGGCGGCGATGAAGTCTTGCATCAGGGCGATGCAGGTGGGGTCCTGCACCACGTCGACAGTCACGCCACGGGTTCGGAGCAGTTCTTCGTCACCCATAAAGGTCTCGTTTTCACCAACGACCACGTTGGGGATGCCATAGAGCAGGATGGCGCCGGTGCACATGGGGCATGGAGACAAGGTGGTGTAAAGCACGGATTCCTTGTACACGCAGGCGGGTAGACGGCCGGCGTTTTCCAGTGCATCCATTTCGCCATGGAGGATGGCGCTGCCCTGCTGCACCCGGCGGTTATGCCCTCGCCCGATGATCTTGCCCTGGTGCACCAGTACCGAGCCAATGGGGATGCCGCCTTCGGCCAGGCCCTGGCGGGCTTCGTCGATGGCGGCTTGCAGGAATGCGTCCATGGCGCCGGGTGTGCGGTGGTTATTTAGGAACCGCGATGTACTTACAGCCACCGCCGCTATCGCGGGTTTCTACGCACATGACGGCTTTGTCACGGCATACGGCAACCCAGCCTTCGTGCGCGGTCATCCAGCCGCCCCGTTCATCGACGATGCTGATGTCTTCAACGGTGCAACCCAGGTAGGGGGATGCAATGTTTTTCTGGTAGTCGGTGGTGCCGCAGGCGGTGACTAAGGCGGCGGCAAGGAGGATGAGGCAATGGCGCATGGTGGGATCCGGTTGGTGAGATGTCATTCTAAATCAACCTCTTCAAGTTAGTTGGCTACAAGCTGAAGTCAACTGCCGCGAACTTGAAACCGTGACAAATTGTCACGATTCAACTACGGGTGATACTTGAAGCTGCTTTTTTTGGCTACCGCCCCATTATGTTTGTTAGCCAGAGGGCTTTCAGCATCTGTATTGAAGAGCAAAGCACGCATGGTGTCGTTTACGAGAGTGGCCCAGCCACGGCCGGAAGCCCTGAGCCTTTCCAGCACATCCGGATCAAACCTTACGCTAGCCGCAATTTTGGTTGGTGCCTTTTGTGGACCACGCTTGCCCCTACCGCGTTTGGCCAGTTCTACAAGACCGGTATACGTTTCCGGTTCAAAAAACTCTGCAGCCGGCTTTGCCTGTGCAAAGTCAGCATTGGTCCATTGCGGATTGGCCTGGTCTTTTTTAATCCCAGCTGCTATTTGTTTTTCTTCAGCAAGGGTCGGGACGATAGTCCCGGATTTAAGTTTCGGCATATTCCCTGACCTCTCTGCGGTTCGCTTTTCTCAGACTGATGATTCGGATTGACGTCTCACGCAAACAGAACACCATTACGTACAAACGCGCTTCAATGTAGCCAATGGTTTGAAACCGTGTTTCATCGTATGAGCGGTCGTCGTGCTTGACGATGGCGCTATCCCATTCGAATGCTTCTGCTTCTGAAAACCAGACCCCATGCTTCTGCACGTTATCTGCATGTTTCTTATGATCCCATTGATAACGCATCTTATTGTATATACAAACAAATAAAATGCAAGGGATATCCAGATGTTACGCAAGACAAGTTCAAGGTGTGGCTCCTTGTAATATTGTCCGACAGTTCGGACACTGAGCCATCTTAGATGTTGAGAGTCTCAGGAGATGAGCCTCTCGAAATTTTTTCAGGTGCCGCAGTAGGTGACGTAAGGCGCCGTGTTTGCCGCTGGCGGCTGGGCATAGATGCTGCCCTCATGGGCAGGGTCGTAGGGGCTGGCGTAGGCATTGAGCAGGTCGTCAAAGCGGGCCGTATCGCCCTGCTCTGCCGCATCGAGTGCGGCCTGGACGAGGTGGTTTCTGGGGATGATGACGGGGTTGGCTGCGGCCATGCGATCCAGGGCGGTACTCAGGCCACCGGGTTGCTGTTCGATGAGGCTTTGCCAGCGTTGCTGCCATACGCTGAACGCGGTGGGTAGCGCCTGGCGCATTAACACCCTGAAGCTATTGGTATAGTCGGCACCGGTGGTCTGTAACAGTTGCAGGAAGTCTTCAGCCAGTAGGTCGATGTCTGGTGTGCGCTCTGCAAAGCCGAGTTTGTTGGCCATGCCCTGTCGCCAGGCGGTGTCGTACCGGGTGGCGTAGGTGTTGATAGCTTCCTGCGCCAGTTCGAGCGCTTTGGCCTCGTCGGCATCGATGAGAGGCAGCAGGCTTTCGGCAAAGCGGCAGAGGTTCCAGTGGCCAATGTTGGGCTGGTTGCCATAGGCGTATCGGCCCTGCCGGTCGATAGAACTGAATACCGTGCCGGGGTCGTAGGTATCCATAAAGGCACAGGGGCCGTAGTCGATGGTTTCACCGGCGATGCTGACGTTGTCGGTGTTCATAACCCCATGCACAAAGCCGAGCAGCATCCATTGGGCAATGAGCCTGGCCTGGCGTTCGATGACGCGGTTGAGGAGCCCAAGGTATGGGTTGGCGGTTGTTGCAAGATCCGGGTCGTGCCGTTTGATGGCGTAATCGGCCAAGGCTTTGAGAGTGTCGTTGCCCTGCATGCCGGCAAACTGGAAGGTGCCCACGCGGATATGGCTCGCCGCCACCCGGGTGAGGACGGCGCCCGGGAGAGGCCGCTCCCGGTACACCGTTTCATCAGTCGCGACGACGGCCAGGCTTCGGGTGGTGGGCACCCCCAGGGCATGCATGGCTTCGCTAATGAGGTATTCTCGCAGCATGGGGGCGAGCGCTGCCAGGCCATCTCCCCGGCGGGAATAAGGGGTAGGCCCTGAGCCTTTGAGCTGGATATCAACCCGCTGGCCGTTCGGGGTGAGCTGTTCACCCAGCAGGAGCGCCCTGCCATCCCCCAGGATGGCAAAGTGCCCGAACTGATGCCCGGCATAGGCCTGGGCGATTGCCTGGGGCTGTTCCCCGCCAGGTGCTTTGCAGCCAGCGAGCACCTGTAGCCCTGACGGCGAGCCCAGCTGCTCCGGATCAAGCCCGAGGCTGAGCGCCAGCGCCTGGTTGAGCCAGGCACGCTCCGGCAACCAGCGGGCAGCCGGCACAACCGGGGTATGCAGCACCTCCGGCAGACCGGTGTATGTCAGCTCGAGGTTCTGAAAGGGGGATGGGAACGGCGACAACGGATCAGGAATCAATTAAGGACTTGTTTGAGTTCGTAGGCCACGGATTCGGCCTCGACCATGTCGAGCAGCTCGTTCATGAAGCCTTCGCTCACATCGTTATTCCAGGCGCCAGACAGGTCGTTCGCGACCATGGGCTCGAAGGTGAGATCCAGATACTGGTTCTCGGCCAGCTTGAGCACGCCAATGCCGTCTTCGGTTTCGACGATCTGCCAGTTGTCCGGCACGGTCATTTCCAGCTCGATGGTCACACGCAGTTTTTTGCTCATGTTGGTCTCCAAAGTGATTTACACATCATAGGCTAAATCCTTGTGTTGCAACGCAAAAATTAGGTAATTTCGGCAAATGACTGTGTTAGGATCATGAGATTTACGGGCAATCTTTCCCTCAAATCACGAAAGAAACCATGGCGACATCTAAAACGAAGAAACCTGCACCGAAGGCCACTGCCAAAAAAACCGTTAAGGCCCCGGCAAAGCCTGTCGCCAAGAAGCCTGCCAAGCCCGTGAGCAAAACTGTTAGCAAGCCCGTTGCCAAGAAGCCCGCTAAGGCACCTGCCAAAGTCGCTGCAAAAAAACCGGCGGCAAAGAAGACAACAGCCAAAACCCCTGTTAAAGTAGCGCCCGCGAAGAAACCGGTCGCAAAAGCGCCAGTGAAATCGCCAGCCAAGGTGATCGCCAAAACCCCGACGAAGAAACCGGCTGCCAAAGCGCCTGTGAAGAAACCGGCTCCCAAGAAGAGCCCTGCACCGGCCAAGAAGCCCGCTGCCAAGCCTGTCGCTACGAAGGCCGCACCGACCAAGGCCCCTGCAACAACGAAGACATCAAGTAAAGTGACTGTGAAGCCCGCACCCGCTAGAGCCGTACCCAACGCCGCAAATTTCAAGCCGTATGTCGCCAAAAAGGGCGAGGTCTACATGAACAAGGAGCAACTCGGGCACTTTGCCGAGATCCTGACCCGCCTGAAAAACGAACTGCTCGCCGATATCGAGCGCACCGTGCACACCATGCAGGACGAGCAGACCGTGTTTGCCGACCCCAATGACCGTGCCAGCCAGGAAACCGACATGGCCCTGGAGCTGCGCAACCGTGATCGCGAGCGCAAGCTGATCAAGAAGATCGAAGAGACGCTGGGCCGTATCCGTGCCGATGACTACGGCTACTGCGACAAGTGCGGTATCGAGATCGGTGTGCAGCGCCTGGAGGCCCGCCCGACAGCGACGCTGTGTATTGATTGCAAGACGCTGGAAGAACTGCGCGAGAAGCAAGTGGCTAAATAAGCCCTGGCCGCAGACAACAAAAAGCCCGTCCTAGGACGGGCTTTTTGCTGGGTGGGCGGTTTATGCAACCGCCCTTCCCTGTGTTGCCTTAGGCAGCCGACGGTGCGGCGTCGAGCAGCGCCTTCATCGACAGCTTGATGCGGCCGCGGTCATCAGTCTCGAGAACCTTGACGCGAACCTTCTGGCCTTCCTGCAGGTAGTCGGCCACCTTCTCGACACGTTCGTTGGCGATTTGCGAGATGTGCAGCAGACCGTCTTTACCCGGCAGCACGTTCACGATGGCGCCAAAGTCCAGCAGCTTGAGCACGGTGCCTTCGTAGATGGCGCCGACTTCGGCTTCGGCCGTGATGGCTTCAATACGCGAACGGGCCAGTTCGGCGGCTTCACCACTGGTCGAGGCGATGGTGATGGTACCGTCGTCCTGGATGTCGATCGTGGTGCCGGTTTCTTCGGTCAGCGCACGGATGACGGCGCCGCCCTTACCGATCACGTCACGGATCTTCTCCGGGTTGATCTTCATGGTGTACAGACGCGGTGCGAAGGTCGAGACTTCGGTACGAGCTACGCCCATGGCACCCTTCATCAGGCCAAGGATGTGCAGACGGGCTTCACGGGCCTGGGCCAGTGCCACCTGCATGATTTCCTTGGTGATGCCCTGGATCTTGATGTCCATCTGCAGGGCGGTGATGCCGTTTTCAGTACCGGCTACCTTGAAGTCCATATCGCCGAGATGATCTTCGTCACCCAGGATATCGGTCAGCACGGCAAAACGGCCGCCGTCCTTGATCAGGCCCATGGCGATACCTGCCACGTGATCCTTCAGAGGCACACCGGCGTCCATCAGCGAGAGGCAGCCGCCGCAGACGGAGGCCATCGACGAGGAACCGTTCGATTCGGTGATTTCGGAAACGACACGCATGGTGTAGCTGAACTCTTCCGGCGACGGCAGAACCGGTACCAGGGCACGCTTGGCCAGACGGCCATGACCCAGTTCGCGGCGCTTGGTGCCGCCCATACGACCGCATTCGCCGGTGGCGTACGGAGGCATGTTGTAGTGGAACAGGAAGCGGTCTTTGTACTCGCCCATCAGCGCGTCGATGATCTGCTCATCACGACCGGTGCCCAGGGTCGACACAACCAGTGCCTGGGTTTCGCCACGGGTAAAGAGTGCCGAACCGTGGGTACGCGGCAGCACGCCGGTGCTGATTTCGATCGGGCGAACGGTGCGGGTGTCACGACCATCAATACGCGGTTCGCCAGCCAGGATACGGCCACGCACGATGGCGGCTTCCAGGTCGAACAGGATATTGCTGACGGCATTGGCATCAGCGGAACCGTCGGCGGTCACGAACTCGGCCGTGGTGTCGGCGTAGATCGACTTGAGGTTCTGACTACGGATCTGCTTGCTGGTTTCGTTGTAAGCGGCTTCAAGGCGCGGCTTGGCGAAGGTGCTGACCATGTTGATCAGGGCTTCGTCCTTCGGTGCCGGCTGCCAATCCCACTCGGGCTTGCCAGCAGCTTCGACCAGGCGGTTGATCATCTGGATGACGGCCTGTTGCTGATCGTGACCGAACACCACACCGCCGAGCATCACATCTTCCGGCAGCATTTCGGCTTCGGATTCAACCATCAGCACCGCAGCTTCGGTACCCGAAACGATGAGATCCATCTTCGAGGTCTTCATCTGCGAAGCCGTCGGGTTGATGACGTACTGGCCATCAATGTAACCGACACGGGCAGCACCCACCGGGCCATTGAACGGAATACCCGACAGGGCCAGTGCGGCCGAGGCGCCGATCAGCGCAGGGATATCGGAATCGACTTCCGGATTGATCGACATCACGGTGGCGACGACCTGGACTTCGTTATAGAAGCCTTCCGGGAACAGCGGACGCAGCGGGCGATCGATCAGGCGCGAGGTGAGTGTTTCCTTCTCCGAAGGACGGCCTTCGCGCTTGAAGAAACCACCGGGGATCTTGCCGGCGGCGTAGGTTTTTTCAACATAATCCACGGTCAGCGGGAAAAAGTCCTGGCCGGGCTTGGCATTCTTGGCACCGACCACGGTGACGAGAACAACGGTGTCATCATAGGTGACCATGACGGAGCCGCTCGCCTGGCGGGCCACATGGCCGGTTTCCAGGGTCAGGGTGTGGGCGCCGTACTGAATAGATTCACGGGCGATATCAAATAAACTCATTGTTTTTTCTTCCTCTCTCAACAATCAACAACAACGTTAACTACACAACAACTGCATAACAACAACAGCAACAAAACAAAACGGGCGCCCTCTCCTGAGAACGCCCGTTAAGTTCAAACAGCGATCACGTAATTACTTACGCAGACCCAGACGCGCAATCACCGTACGATAGCTATCGAGGTTGGTGCGCTTCAGGTAATCAAGCAGCTTACGGCGGCGGCTCACCATGCGCAGCAGACCGCGGCGTGAGTGGTGATCCTTCGAGTGTTCTTTGAAGTGCGGGGTCAGATCGTTGATACGGGCTGTCAACAGCGCGATCTGGACTTCGGAAGAACCGGTGTCGCCTTGAGCGTGTTGGAAATCGGCAACGATGGCGGCTTTGCTTTGTGCATTGAGCGTCATATCAAACTTTCCTTATCGTGACAGATGTGCCCCAGTTTGAGAGAGCGACATCCAGGTTTCCCCTTGTCTGGGGTTGGATTCGCACCACAAGGACAAGCATGTGGTTGCGAGCGAAGGCTGGATTGTATCAGCTATTACCGGTAGAAACCAAACGAACCGGCTGAATTTTCACATCTTTTTTGTCGACAACCGCCTGCCCGATGCCGATGAAACGGCCATAGAGGTAAAAGCGCAGGCTGACCCCAATGGGCAGGTTCTGCCCCGGTTCGGCCACAAAGGGGTTGCCATGCCGGCACAGTAACGCCTGGCGCTCGGTGATATCCAGTCGTGGCAGGTTCTGCACCAGAAAATCGGCCGGTTGCAGCAATGCCGCCTGGCACAGCAGATCTTGCGGCAGCGTGGCGGGTTCGGGGTTGAGCGCCACCGATTCCGTCACCAGGGCTTCCATGGTTTTGCAGCCTTCGAGTGAGACATCACCGACCCGGGTACGACGCAATGCGGTCAGGTGGGCCAGACTGCCCACAGCCCGGGCGATATCTTCGGCCAGGGTGCGGATATAGGTGCCCTTGCTACAGCGCACGGCCAGGTTGGCAGAGACCACCCTGCCCGCGCCGTCTGTGACAGCATCGGACCAGGCCAGATCACTCAGGTGGATCTTGCGGGGTTGGCGCTCGACCTCAATGCCGGCGCGCGCCAGCTTGTAGAGCGGCTGCCCATCGCGTTTGAGCGCCGAATACATGGGGGGGATCTGTTCAGATTCCCCGGTAAACTCGGCGAGGATGGACTCCAGTGCTTCCGGGCTGGGTAGGCACTCGGTGCTTTGGCTTACCTGCCCGGTCAGATCGCCGGTATCGGTCGTTGAGCCGAACTGCACGGTGGCGATATAGCTTTTATCGGCATTGAGCAGGTCGGCCGAGAACTTGGTGGCCTCGCCCAGACAGAGTGGCAGTACGCCGGTGGCAAAGGGGTCAAGCGTGCCGGTATGGCCGCCCTTACTGGCACCAAAAAGACGGCGGACGCTCTGGAGCGCCTGGTTCGAAGTCTGGCCAATAGGTTTATCGAGGAGCACTACACCATCAAGGGCACGCCATTGCGCCGGGCGCGGAATGGCCGTGGCAGGCTGAGATTCTAAGGACAAGACAGGAACAGGGTTAGGCAGACGGTTTGCCGGCGGTCTCGTCATCGACTTCATTTGCCGATTCGTCTGCCGAATCTTCGGCCGTTCGTGACACCGCGCTGTCGATCAGCGATGAGAGGCTAATGCCCCGCTCGACCGAGGTATCGTATTCGAAGTGCAGTTCGGGCACGGTGCGCAGCATCAGCATGCGTGAGAGCTCGTGGCGCAGGAAACCCGCAGCGCGCTTCAGGCCCTGAGCCAGCGCCTCGCGCTCCGACTCAGCGACCAAAGCCGTGTAGAAGATCTTGGCGTGCGAGTAATCGGGCGTCACTTCCACGGCGGTGATCGAGACCTGTTGCACGCGCGGATCGCGGAGCTCCGTGCGGATCAGCTCGGACAGATCGCGACGGATCTGCTCCGCCACGCGCTCTGTCCGGGCAAAACCCCGCTGCTGTCCGCGTGCCATGCTTACAGGCTCCGTGCGACTTCGAGGATTTCGTAGGCTTCCAGCTTATCGCCCACCTGGATGTCGTTGAAGTTCTTGAGCGAGAGGCCGCACTCGAAACCTTCGCGGACTTCCTTGACGTCATCCTTGAAGCGACGCAGCGAATCGAGTTCGCCATCGTGCAGAACGATGTTGTCGCGCAGCAGACGGACACGGCAGGCGCGCTTGACGATGCCTTCGAGCACCATACAACCCGCCACGGCACCGATCTTCGGCACGCGGAAGATTTCGCGGATCTCGACCAGACCCAGGGTTTCTTCCTTGCGCTCCGGCGACAGCATGCCTGACAGCGCAGCCTTCACTTCGTCAACGGCGTCGTAGATCACGTTGTAGTAACGGATATCGACATCCATGCCTTCGGCAATCTTGCGGGTGTTGGCATCGGCACGCACGTTAAAGCCGATGATGACAGCCTTCGAGGCCGAGGCCAGGTTGACGTCACTTTCGGTAATACCACCCACCGCTGCGTGGATAACGTTGACGCGGACTTCGTCGGTGGACAGCTTCTGCAGCGAGTGCACCAGCGCTTCCTGCGAACCCTGGACGTCGGCCTTGATGATGAGCGGCAGCGTTTTGACTTCGCCTTCGGCGGTCATCTGCTCCATCATCGATTCGAGCTTATTGGCCTGCTGGCGTGCCAGCTTCACTTCGCGGAACTTGCCCTGACGGAACAGCGCGATTTCACGCGCCTTGCGTTCGTCAGCCAGCACCATGGCATCTTCACCCGCGGCAGGCACTTCGGAAAGGCCGAGGATCTCGACCGGAATCGAAGGGCCCGCCTTGTCGATGGCCTTGCCGTTTTCATCGAGCATGGCACGAACGCGACCGAAGACCGAACCGGCCAGGACGACATCGCCCTTGTTGAGCGTGCCCTGCTGCACGAGCATGGTGGCAACCACACCGCGACCCTTATCGAGGCGCGCTTCAATGATCAGGCCCTTGGCCGGGGTTTCGACCGGTGCCGTCAGTTCCAGCACTTCGGCCTGCAGGAGCACCTGCTCGAGCAGTTCGTCGATGCCCTCACCCGACTTGGCCGAGACACCCACGAAGGGCGAATCGCCACCGTACTCTTCCGGCACGACTTCTTCGGAGACGAGCTCCTGCTTGACCTTATCCGGGTTGGCTTCGGGCTTATCAATCTTGGTGATGGCCACAACGATCGGCACACCGGCCGCCTTGGCATGGTGGATAGCTTCACGCGTCTGCGGCATTACACCATCATCAGCGGCACAGACCAGAATGACGATATCAGTAGCCTTGGCACCGCGTGCCCGCATGGCCGTAAAGGCTTCGTGACCCGGGGTATCGAGGAAGGTGATCATGCCGCGCGGGGTTTCCACGTGGTAGGCACCGATGTGCTGGGTAATGCCACCGGCTTCACCACTGGCCACGCGGCTACGACGGATATAGTCGAGCAGTGAGGTCTTACCATGGTCAACGTGACCCATCACGGTCACCACCGGTGCACGCGGTTTGGCCTCGGCATCGACGTGTTCGGTGACTTCATCCAGCAGGAAGGCGTCCGGATCATCGAGCTTGGCGGCGACTGCCTGGTGGCCCATTTCTTCGACCACAATCATGGCCGTGTCCTGATCCAGGACCTGGTTGATGGTGACCATCGAACCCATCTTCATGAGGGCCTTGATGACCTCGGTGGCCTTGACCGACATCTTGTGAGCCAGGTCGGCTACGGAGATGGTTTCAGGCACATGGACTTCACGGACGACCGGCTCGGTCGGCGCATTGAAGGCATGGGCTTCGTCACCGGCCGATGCATTGCGCTTGTCGGACTTCTTGCCACCCATCTTCCAGGCGTTGCCACCACGACCCTGCGGGCCGCGCGGTGCGGGCGCACCACGACCACGACGGTTGTCACGGTCTTCACGTTCTTTACCATCACGCGCACCATCACGGCGTTCTTCAGTGGCGGTGCTGGCAGCCGTGCTGGCCGCTTTACGCGACTCTTCTGCGGCCTTAAGGGCTGCCTGCTTGGCGGCAGCTTCTTCACGCAGGCGCTGCAGTTCCTTCTCGCGATTTTCGCGATCAATCCGGTCCTGCTCCTGACGGGCGCGCAACTGCGCGTAGCGATCTTCTTCTGCCTTACGGGCAGCCAGTTCCTTCTCATCCAGGAAAGTCGACTTGGCTTTAGCCGCCGGCTTTTTGGCCTTGGCAGGCTGCGCTTCTTCTACGGCCGGGGTTTCGGCCACGACTTCAGCAGCAACTTCGGTTGCAATTTCAGGCTCCGCCACCGGAGCCGCTTCAACCACAGCTTCGACTTCGGCAACCACCGGGGTCTCAATAACCGCTTCGACCGGTGCTTCAATCACCGGCTCAACAACCGGTGCTTCGACCGGGGCTGCTGCAGGGGCGGTCGCTGTTGCTTCAGCCACCTCAGGGGTATCGCGTTTTACGAGCACGCGCTTCTTGCGGACTTCGACCTGAACGGTACGGGTCTTCCCCGTCGAATCCTGAGCCTTAATGGCCGAGGTTGATTTACGGGTCAGCGTGACACGGGTGCTGCTGGCCTTGGCTTCGCCATGAGAGGCGCGAAGAAATTCCAGCAGACCGTTCTTGTCGGCAGCCGACAGGGTGTCATCGGTTGAGGCCTTCTTGACCCCTGCTTTATTGAGTTGCACCAGCAGTGCATCGGCTGGCATTTTGAGTTCTTCGGCGAACTCGAGGACTGTCGTTTTCTTCATAGGTCCTCCTCCGATCAGTTTGCGGTTTCATCGTCAGCAAACCAGTGCTTACGGGCTTCGGTAATCAGCGTGACAGCATCAGCCTGGGTCATACCGGTGATCTCGACCAATTCGTCGGTGGCCAGATCGGCCAGATCATCACGGGTCTTGACGCCAGCTTCGGCCAGCTTCACGGCCAGCGGCTTTTCCATACCCGGCAGATTGAGCAGATCTTCAGCCACGTCTTCCAACTTCTCTTCGGTGGCGATGGCTTCGGTCAGCAGTGCATTACGGGCACGGGTACGCAGCTCTTCGATGAGCTCCTCTTCCAGGCCTTCGATCTCGAGCATTTCTGCCAGCGGCACATAGGCCACTTCTTCCAGCGTCGAGAAACCTTCGTTGATCAGCAGATCGGCCAGCTCTTCATCGATGTCCAGCTTTTCGATGAACAGCAGACGGGTGGTGGCAGTTTCGGCTTCGTTCTTGCGCTGCGATTCTTCCGGCGTCATCAGGTTGATGGTCCAGCCGGTGAGCTCGGAGGCCAGACGCACGTTCTGACCACCACGGCCAATGGCAATGGCGAGATTGTCGTCATCGACAACCACATCCATGGCATGGCGCTCTTCGTCGACGACGATCGAGGTCACTTCTGCCGGGGCCAGCGCGTTGATCACGAACTGAGCCGGGTCTTCCGACCAGATAATGATGTCGACGTTCTCACCGCCCAGCTCGTTGCGGACGGCGGTAACGCGCATACCACGCAGACCGACGCAGGTTCCGATCGGGTCGATACGGGCATCCTTGCTCAGCACGGCAATCTTGGCACGCATGCCGGGGTCGCGGGCGGCGGCCTTGATTTCCATCAGGCCATCTTCAATTTCGGGAACTTCGAGTTCAAACAGGTGGCTGATGAATTCCGGCGCTGTGCGCGACAGAATCAGTTGCGGGCCACGGGCAGCGCGATCGACGCGCAGCAGGAAGGCCTTGACGCGGTCACCCGGGCGCAGGTTCTCGCGCTGGATCATCTGGTCGCGCGGCAGCATGGCTTCGATCTTGCCGACTTCGACGATGGCATTGCCACGTTCCATGCGCTTGATGGTCCCCGTCACAAGGTGCTCGCCCCGCTCGAGGAAGCTCTGCAGCAGCGCCTCACGCTCGGCATCACGAATCTTCTGCAGGATGACCTGCTTGGCGGCCTGGGCACCGATACGACCGAAGTCGATGGGCTCGAGCTCTTCTTCAACGACATCACCCACGGCGATATCGGCATGATCCTTTCGGGCTTCGCTGATGGCCAGTTGCGCATCTTCGTTTTCGAGATCGGCATCTTCAACCACTTCCCAGCGACGGAAGGATTCGTGCTCACCGGTTTCGCGATCGATGACGACGCGGATATCGGCTTCGAGGTTCATCTTCTTGCGGGTGGCCTGAGCCAGCGCGAGTTCCAGAGAGGCAAAGACGATTTCCTTGCTGACGTTTTTCTCACGAGCCAGCGCATCAGCCAGCAGCAGAATTTCACGGGTCATTGGGTAGTCCTTTCTCTGAAAACTTTAAAACTTGGGAACAAGGCGGGCCTTGTCGATGTTGGATAACGGAAAGCTGACGGTATCGCCACCGAGATCGAGTTGCACCTGATCACCTTCGATGCCGGTCAGCGTGCCATTGAACTGGCGGCGGTCGCCAATGGGCATACGGAGCTTGATCTGCACCTGCGAGCCGGCAAAGCGGCTGTAGTCTTCTGCCTTGACCAGCGGGCGGTCGAGCCCCGGTGAAGAGACCTCGAGCCGGTCGTAATCGATGTTCTCGACCTGGAAAACGTGGGTCAGCTGGTTGCTGACGGTGGCACAATCTTCAACGTCGACACCGCGCGCCTTCTCCGGAGCGTCGATAAACACCCGGATAAGACGGCTGCGCGGCGACAGCTCGGCCATGACAAATTCATAGCCCAGCCCGGTCACCGTCGATTCGATCAGTTCCTGCAGGTTCATCGTTCAAATCCGAAAACACAAATAAAAAATGGGCATAAAGCCCATCACGCCGAAAACAACCGGCTGTGCCATCGGGCCGAATCGTGAAACGCGATCCGACGACACGGGAATGTCAAAACTTTTAAATTATAAGGGTTTTTTCGCCTTTGGTCGAGTCTTTCCGGCGCCCGGAGCGGATGCGCTACGCCGGGGCGCTGCCCCCTGACCCTGTGAACGGGCCTGACTCCTGCTGCGGGGCGCCGCCTTTGCCCCGGGTCGTGCCCCACGGACCTTCTGCCCCACATTGCGCGCCGGGCCCTCGGCCTCGGCGCCGAGCGACTTGACCAGCTTCTCGACATCTTTTTCGTCGACCTGCAGGCTCTGGCCACGCTTGAGGCGCGGCGGCAGATAGAACGGGCCATAACGCACACGGATCAGGCGGCTGACGGTGCGGCCGACCGCCTCAAACAGGCGACGGACTTCCCGGTTACGCCCCTCGAAAATCGTAACCCGGTACCATTGGTTGGCGCCCTCACCGCCCGCATCTTCAATGCTGGACAGCGCTGCCGGACCATCTTCCAGCTCGACGCCCTTCTTGAGCTTATCTTTGGCCTCGTCATCGAGCGGTCCGAGCACACGGACGGCGTATTCACGGATCATCTCGTTGCGCGGGTGCATCAGCGCATTGGCTAGTGCGCCTGAAGTCGTAAACAGCAATAAACCGCTGGTATTGAAGTCAAGGCGCCCCACGGCGATCCACTTACCACCGCGCACGCGGGGCAGATTGCTGAACACATTGGGGCGGCCAGCCGGGTCGCTGCGCGATACGATTTCACCTTCAGGCTTGTGATAGAGCAAGACCTGCGGTGCACGGGTCGCACCATGCAAATTGACGAGACGGCCATTTACCTTGACCCGGTCACCCGGTAGCACACGCTGACCTAGTGTGGCGGGCTGGCCATTGACCTGAACCCGCCCGGCGGCAATCCACTCTTCCATTTCACGACGGCCGCCCAGACCCGATTGGGCCAGGAGCTTCTGCAAGCGCTCACCGGCTGCGGCCGGCGCTTTACGCTGTGGCGCGTCGCCACCTTCGATATCGGTTTCGAAGTCTTCGTCGAACAGATCGTCGTCCGCCACTTCGGGGGCAACGGCTGCTTTCGCGGGCAACTTGGCCGGCGCCCTGGGCGCTGCGGAACGCGGCTTGCCCTGTGCGGGACGGAACGGGGTATTTTTTCTGGCCATAGTGCTGATCTGTTTAGGCTTCGGGCACGCCTTCAAGGGCGGCCTGCATGGTTTCCAGTGGCGGCAGCTCGCTCAGGCTGCGTAACCCGAGGTCGTCAAGGAACTGGCGGGTGGTGGCATAAAGCGCCGGGCGCCCCGGAGTTTCGCGATGGCCAACGGTATCGATCCAGCCCCGTTCTTCAAGGGTGCGGATCACCTGGGTGGCGACGGTCACACCACGGATGTCTTCGATGTCGCCACGGGTGACCGGCTGACGATAAGCGATGATGGCCAAGGTTTCCATGACTGAACGCGAGTAGCGAGGTGGCTTTTCCGGGTTGAGACGATCCAGGTGCGGCTGGATCTTGGCATGCGTGCGGAAGCGCCAGCCATCGGCCAGCTCAAGCAGTTCGCAACCCCGGTTCTGCCAGCGCTCCTGCAGATGGGCAATAGCCTGGAGGATTTCGTCAGCGGCGACCGTGTCATCAAACAGACGGCGCAGATGGGTCATATCCAGTGGAGCCGTGGTGGCCAGCAATGCGGCCTCGACAATGCAGGCCAGTTCGGCTACGTCGATCACGGGACCGGCAGCAACAACACCTTCGGTGTTTTCAACGAGTTCGGTCAGGGAGCGTTGTTCTTCAGACACTTTCATCCTCCTCGGGCTGATCATCGGCCTCGGGTACTTCAAACATGGATTGTTTGGGGGCGTCGCTGGGCAGACGCACATAAATCGGGGCAAAGGCAGCGGTCTGCGTCATCTCGAGCAGGTGCTCTTTACAGAGCTCGAGTAGCGCGATGAAGTTGACCACCACCACAGGCACACCGCCCTGTACATCAAACAGTTCCGAAAACTCCAGATAGCCTTCGCTGGTCCGCAGGCGACGCAGAATCAGCCCCATGTGCTCGCGCACCGAGAGCTCCTCGCGGGCGATCTTGTGATGCGTATGCAGTTTGGCCTGCCGCACAACGGCACGCCAGGCGTCATGCAGGTCTTCAGGGGAGACGTCGGGATGACGTACCACGGCCTCTCGGTCGACCCAGACATTGAGCCACTGGAAATCAATCTCGGCTTTGGGCAGCTCGTCGATTTCGCGCGCCGCCAGCTTCATCTGTTCGTATTCAATGAGGCGACGCACCAGCTCGGCACGGGGATCCTCAACCTCTTCTTCAAAATCGGCCTTGGGCCGCGGCAACAGCATGCGCGATTTGATCTCGATCAGCATAGCGGCCATTACCAGATACTCGGCAGCCAGCTCCAGGTTCTGCGATCGCATCGCTTCGACGTAATCCAGATACTGATTCGTCAGCGGCGCCATGGGAATATCGAGAATGTCGACGTTGGCCTTACGGATGAGATAGAGCAACAGATCGAGCGGGCCTTCGAAGGCGTCGAGCATGACCGACAGCGCATCGGGCGGGATATACAGATCCTGCGGCAGATCGACGATGGGCTGGCCATAGAGCATGACCCGCGGCTCACCGGACTCGATGGTGACCGAGATGGCCTGTTCGAAGGGCACATCCTCAGACGCTGGCATCTGCTGTGCCGGTTGTTCGGGGTTGAGTTCGTCGTTGTTCATGATGAGTAGCGACTCGGCTCAGGCACCAGTCAGGCCCATGACACTCCGCACACGGCTCATGGTCTGGTCGGCCAGGCCGCGGGCGCGCTCAGCGCCAACACGCAGGATACGTTCGATTTTTTCCGGTTCGGCAGCCAGCGCTTCGGCCCGGGCACGCATGGGGGCGAGTACGACCTCGATGCCTTCGGCCACGGCGTTCTTGCAATCAATGCAGCCAATGCCGGCGGTCGTACAGCCTTCGGTAACCCATTGCTTTCGGGCATCGTCGCTATAGACCTCGTGCAGCTGCCAGACCGGGCAGTTCTTGGGATTACCCGCATCGGTACGGCGTACACGCGCCGGGTCGGTGGGCATGGCCTTGAGCTTCTTGACCACGTCTTCCGGCTTCTCCCGCAGGCTAATCGTGTTGTTATACGACTTGGACATCTTCTGGCCATCCAGGCCCGGCATTTTGGAGGCTTTGGTCAGCAGCGCTGCCGGCTCCACCAAGATGGCCTTGCCCGAACCGACCAGCCAGCCCCAGAGCGATTCCTTGTCGCTCAGATTCAACCCATCGGCGCCAGCCAGGAAGGCCTCGGCCTGCTGCAGGACCTCGCGATCACCATCCTGCTGGTAGCGCTGACGCAGCTCTTTGTAGGGCTTGGCCGTCGGACCGAGTTTCTTGAGGGCGGCAATGACATCCTGTTCGAATTCAGGGGTGCGACCATACAGATGGTTGAATCGACGAGCGACTTCGCGGGTGAGCTCGATATGCGGTACCTGATCTTCGCCCACAGGCACATGACGCGCATCGTAGACCAGGATGTCGGCTGACTGCAGGAGCGGATAACCCAGGAAGCCGTAGGTCGACAGATCCTTGTGGGCGAGCTTTTCCTGCTGATCCTTGTAGGTGGGCACACGCTCAAGCCAACCCAGCGGCGTCATCATCGAAAGAAGCAAATGCAGCTCGGCATGCTGAAGCACCTGCGACTGCTGGAAGATGATGGATTTTTCGGGGTCGAGGCCGGCGGCCAGCCAGTCGATAACCATGTCGCGGCTGGCCTGAGCGATACTCTGCGGGGCGTCGTAGTTAGTAGTCAGCGCGTGCCAGTCAGCCACGAAAAACAGGCACTCGTAGTCGTTTTGCAGACGCACCCAGTTTTCGAGCACGCCATGGTAGTGACCCAGATGCAGGCTGCCCGTGGGGCGCATGCCGGAAAGAACGCGTTCTGCAGACATCAGCAATGACTCAGATAAAGAATACGGTGGAGATCAGGTGCTTCACCGCGCCTACGATCGGATAGACCCAGATCCCGAGAATATTGGTAAAGATGAGCGCCAGAAGAATAAAGATGCCATACGGCTCCGAACGGCCATAGGCTTGCGCCGTAGCGGGCGGCAACAGGCTGAACAGCACCCGGCCACCATCAAGCGGAAGGATGGGCAGCAGGTTCAGCGCCATGAACATGAGGTTGATGTTAATACCGACGTACGCCATGTTTTCCAGCGGCACACTAAAGTAGTTGTCGGTCGACAGCCCTACCTTGAGCAGAATAGCCCAGCCGAAGGCCATGAGCAGATTAACGGCCGGGCCGGCCAGCGCGACCCAGCGCATGTCATCACGCGGGTGACGCAGTCGGCCGTAGTCAACAGGTACGGGCTTAGCCCAGCCAAACAGGATGCCACCAAATAGCAGGGTCAGTGCGGGAACTAGGATCGTGCCCACCGGGTCGATGTGACGGATGGGGTTCAGGCTGACCCGCCCCATCTGATAGGCCGTGGGGTCACCGAAATAGCGCGCCACATAACCATGCGCGGCTTCATGCAGCGTGATGGCAAAGATGACGGGAATGGCCGCAATGGCCAGGTAAGCGATGTCAATATTCATAGGGAATCCGTAGCCTGCGATTCTAGCAGAGGCGACCCCACTTTCCCCTGCCCGTCGGACGGTCTGCCCGGCCTAGCGAGAGCCCATTTAACCCAATAAAGCCAATTAACCCAATCCGAGCGGTGCCAGGGGACCGTGACCCTCGCGCAGGACAGTCGGCGGCATTTCGCAGAGATCAATGACCGTGGTGGGCTCGGTGCCACACCAGCCACCCTCGACTACCAGATCCAATTGCGGCAGCTGCTCCTTGATCGTCCAGCCGTCTGTGAGGGGCTGTTCTTCGCCCGGCAGCATGAGCGTGGTGGTCAGCAAGGGCTCGCCCAGGGCTTCTAAAATACCGAGCATGATGCGGTGATCAGGGATTCGTAGCCCCAGCGTCTTGCGCTTGGGGTGAAGAATACGGCGTGGCAGCTCTTTGGTGCCCTCGAGGACAAAGGTATAAGCCCCCGGGGTGGCCAATTTGAGCAGACGGTACTGGGCGTTATCCACCCGAGCATACTGACCGATATCGGAAAGATCCCGGCACATGAGGGTCATGAGATGGTGATCATCAATGCCGCGGATCTTGCGAATTTTTTCCAGGGCTGCGGCGTCTCCCAGGTGACAGGCCAGCGAATAACAGGAATCGGTTGGCAAGGCGGCAACGGCACCCTCGCGCAGTAACCCGGCGGTCTGTTCGAGCAGTCGGGGCTGCGGATTCTCCGGGTGAATATTAATGTATTGCGTCAAAATAATCTTTCATCTTATTGATTTAATGATTATTGCAACGCATGCCATACAGGGACGACGCCCTCGGGCAACGGCTGGCTACCGCCCAGATCGACATAGCTTTCGCCCGGCGCATGGAAGTCCGAACCCTGCGACCCCATGAAGGCATAGTGACGCGCCTGGCGACCAAAGTGTGCCACCTGCTCCGGGGTATGGCTCCCGGAGGCCACCTCAATGGCTTCACCCCCCAACGCCCTGAAGGCTTCGAAAAGCTGCCCCAGTTGCTTGTTGGACATGCGGTAACGCCCCGGATGGGCAATCACCGCCACGCCACCGGCGCCCCGGATCCAGCCCCCCTCGAGGGCCCGGATGAGCGCCGGCTCGTCGATCACCTGTCCCCGGGCCGAGTTGACCAGGATCGCCGTGGGCTTCATCAGCCGGAGCTCGCGCTCGCCGA
>WBZR01000533.1_pt1 | contig 59913 bp, 39 predicted proteins | sample 5204231 | NCBI WGS metagenome assembly WBZR01 (sample SAMN12412403, study PRJNA552823) | activated sludge metagenome | isolation source: activated sludge from anammox sidestream of wastewater treatment plant... | place: USA: Virginia | collected 2017-08 | reverse complement strand
GTAACAGGTTTAGGCAACAACTGTATTCAACAAATAGACGTTTCTATTTATGACTCTGCCGCAATATCAAATTCGATTTACTCCTGGCAAATCTATTATGGCCCCCCGGTATTGCAGGGTTTAGGACACATGCAATTAGGCCCAGATGGTAAAATATATGTATCAAAAACTGGAGGATTTACAGATAGTATACATATCATTCACCAGCCAAACATATTAGGTGCAGGTTGCACTTTTGAATATAATGCAATGGCACTGCAAAGACCCTGTAATTTTAGTATGCCTATTTATCCCAACTATTATTTTAATAACATTGTCACTTCTAACAATTCATTGAATCTTTCTGACAATTTAATTTCAATTTACCCAAATCCAGCAAATGATTATATTACAATAAATCACAAATTTACAGAAAATCATCATTACTTATTTTATGATTATTTAGGACAATTAGTTTTATTTTTTAGCGGGAATCAATTAATTCAAAATATAAGCACCAGTCAATTACCTAATGGTATTTATTTTCTTCAAATAACTTCAAATAGTAAATCAATTTCGAAAAAAATTATTATTAATCACTAAAACCAAAACAGTATGAAATCTAAAATTTTATTACCTGTAATGTTTGCATTAATTTTTAATGCTGCTAATGCCCAGACCTATTGGGAATTGAGGGGCAATGCAGCAACAACAGGTGATTGGCTTGGTACAAGCAACTATCAACCTTTAATTTTTAAAACAGATAATTCATCAATAAAGCCATATAAATTTATTATCAACCCTAAATCAAATTAACATGAAAAACTACCTCCTTATTTTATGTTTATTTTTTACTGTATTTATTGCAAAAGCACAAGTTAATTTAGTGCCTAATCCAAGTTTTGAGGATACTTTAGTAACATTTCCTTCATATACTTTCCAAATTAAAAGAGCTAAATATTGGCAGAGGTCGGGCTATGGTACACCAGATTATTTTCACCGTTTATCACCTATAAATAGCAACGTTTCAATACCTAACAATTTATTTGGTAATCAAAATACAGCAAATCCTGATTGTGAGGCGTATGTTGGAATAATTCCATATTTGTCGTTTGGCGGTGTAAGAGAATTTATTTCAGCCAAATTGATCAACCAATTAGTTATAGGCACAAAGTATTTTGTTTCATTTAAAGTATCTCTAGCTGACACTGTTACCCTAGCAACAAACAAATTAGGTATACTTTTTACAACTTGGAATTATACTGATACAACACTAATGTATCCTATCGGGAATTTTTCACATATTGTAAGTGATAGTATAATTTCTGATAAAAATAATTGGGTTCAAGTTAATGGATCATTTATTGCAGATTCTTCATACAGTTATTTAACAATTGGTAATTTTTACAACCAGTCAAACGTTGATACCAGTCATTTAACTACATCAATTGCAACATCTGGTTCTTATTATTATATTGATGATGTTTGTGTATCTATTGACTCTTTATTTTGTAACAATTACTCACAAAATTGTACAATAACAAATTTAAATAACAGTTCAGTTGAGAAATTTGAATTCTATCCTAATCCATTTTCTAATTCAATTAAATTATTTTTAAATAATTTGAGTCTAAAAAAAATTACAGTTTTTGACATCATAGGGAAGCCAATAATTCGTGAAGAATTCAGTGAAAACGAATTTACTTTATATACGGAAAATTTAACACCTGGTGTTTATATTCTTCGAATTTTTGATACCAAAACATTCAATGAGTCGAATCATATTGTTTTAAAAACCAATTAACCCCAAAATCCAATGAAAAACAAAACAACATTTCTTTTTTCAATATTAGTTATACTAGTATTAAAAGTTTCAGCTCAAGAAGATACTATTCAGTGGCATTCTACAGATGATAGTACAAATTACACTTTCAGAAAGGTGGGGATAGGCTTAAATAATCCTACAGTTCCTTTACATGTAAAAGGTCAAATAACAACTGATAGTTTAAGAGTTTTTGGAAGAATTCATGTCGGACCAAGCTCTTTGTGGTTGGGTGGAAACCCAGGTAGTGGCTCTGACGATATTACATCAACCAACGGCTTAATTTCTTTTGGCGGAGAACCTTCTGTAACTACCTTCGATAATATTCAAGTTACGATTGGAACACAAGTTGGGCAACAAAAATTACACATTAGCGATGGTAGTTCAAATGCAGTAAGAATGCAATATACCAACAGTGGCACAGGCACTACCTCAAGCGATGGTTTTCAAATTGGTATTTTAGGAGGCGGGAGCAACGGTCATGCAATCTTTAACCAGCAAGAGAATTTACCTATGTTGTTTAATACGAATGCTACTGAACGAATGCGCATTTTAGGAAATGGTAATGTTGGTATTAATAATGCAAGCCCTGCCAATAAGTTAGAAATTACACATGGCACAAGTGGTAACATATAGGGATTAAACGAAGCTCTGCTTTGATTTAATCCCGTGTTGAATAAAGCTTCCGGAGCTCGATTAAACGGCTTTAGATGTTTATCAGTTTTTATTTGTATTTTTATTTCAAAAAAATTAACAGCTTGTTTTAATTACTACGAGTTTTTTACAGGCTGCCGTTATGGCAAGCGTATTTTAGCGACACCTAATCTTGATAATTAAGAGCCATTTCGACTTCATTTTTTCTTATAAGTGACCAATGTTGAAAAATAAGAGTTGTATAATAATCTTATTTTTTGTAATTTTGCACTATTAAAACCTATTAAAATGGCTTTATTACCATATTCCGAAGAACAGGTTCTTGACCGACTAAGATTTGAAAATCCTTGGTGGGTGACTGGAGCAGTAGAAGAGTATTACACCTCCATGCAAAGGAGATTGTATTTTGACTTGTTTATGCCTCTTGTAACAGAGACCGGTGTTAGAAGAGCAGTTGTTCTAATGGGACCACGAAGAGTTGGTAAAACTGTAATGATGTATCATGCTGTTCAAAATCTGCTTGAGAATGAAATTGACCCTTTGAAAGTTGCTTTCATTTCAATTGAAACGCCTATTTACAACAATATCAGCTTAGAGCAACTTTTTAGTTTCTGCCGAAAGGCAACAAAACAGGAAAGTCTCAAAGGTTGGTATATCTTCTTTGATGAGATACAATATTTAAAAGATTGGGAAGTGCATCTTAAGTCTTTAGTTGACAGTTATCCTCATACTCGCTTCGTAGTTTCGGGTTCTGCTGCTGCTGCATTAAGACTTAAAAGTAATGAGAGTGGAGCAGGACGCTTCACAGATTTCATGCTGCCTCCGTTGACCTTTAATGAGTTTCTTCATTTGAAACAATTAAACAGACTCATCACAGAGACAAATTTAGACTGGCAAGGCAGTTTGACAAAATTTTACAGTACCAATAATATCAACGAACTTAATAAGCATTTTTTGGACTATATCAATTATGGTGGTTACCCGGAAGTAATTTTTTCTGAAAAAATTCAGAGTAATCCCGGACGATATATTAGAAGCGATATTATTGACAAAGTATTATTGAGAGATTTGCCAAGTCTTTATGGAATAAGAGACGTGCAAGAGCTTAATTCGTTATTTACTGCTATTGCATATAATAGCGCAGGAGAAGTAAGTCTTGAAGAATTAAGTAAAAACTCAGGAGTTCAAAAGAATACCATAAAACGCTACATTGAGTATTTAGAAGCTGCATTTTTAATTAAGGTGGTTCATAAAATATCCAACAAACCCAAACAGTTTCAAAGAGCAACACAATTCAAGATTTATCTGACTAATCCTTCATTGCGAAGTGCCTTGTTTTCTCCATTACAACCAACAGACCCTTTTATCGGCAATATGGTTGAGACGGCAATTTATGCTCAATGGCTTCACAGAGATTGGTTTACTCCTTACTATGCAAGATGGCAGAAGGGAGAGGTAGATATGGTTAAACTAGATGACAAAAACTTCAAACCTCAATGGGCTGTGGAAATAAAGTGGAGCAATCAGTTTTATGAAAAACCCGGAGACCTGAAGCCCTTATTACAATTTTTAAAGGACAATAACTTGCAAACTGCATTAGTCACAACCATTGACAAAGAAGGAACTAAAGATATAGACAATTTAAAATTAAAATATATTCCTGCATCAGTTTATGCTTATTCAGTCGGTAAGAACACAATTTTACAAAAACAAAAACGCAACTCGTGACAACAGACACCAGCCGGTAACATATAGGGTTTAAACAAATCTCTGTCTGATTTAACCCTGTGCCTGACTGCCTTTGGCAGGTTGAATAAAGCTTCCGGAGCTCAGTTGCAAGTAAAATATATTATGGGGTTTTAAAAAATTAGTTGTGCTATAAAACAATAAACAAGTGTACTTTTTAGTACCCTTTGAGGGGTGTTTTATGGAGTTTGTGTTGTGGTTATGTTCGTTTTTTTCTTGTTTCTTATCTTGTTTTCTTTGTTTTTAGTTTTATTTTTGATTGGCCTCAAAAAAAGGGAAGCTTACTGTCCGTCTGAATCAATATAGGCTAACAGATTATTATAACAATAGGCATACCTATTAAAATTTTGTGTATTACTCGGATTTTGCACATAATTATCAGGCGAGAGCATCATCCCTACTACAGGGTCATACAACCTTGCATTCATATTTACTAAGCCAAACTCATTTAGCATTTCATGCCCTGTGCAACCACGGTAAAGTCATGCCGGCAAATTGGTATTACTTGAGCTTAAGCCAAGTAATCCATTATCTACTTCAAGAGTATTAGACAAAATATAGCTATAATCTTGTGTATTTCTTCTTCTTCCCTAAGGATCAAAATTTTGGCACTAGTGATTCCGATTGGATTCGAACCAATGACCTACTGCTTAGAAGGCAGTTGCTCTATCCAGCTGAGCTACGGAACCAATATTTGTAAAACTAAAAACGATTTACAAACCGTAATTCGTAAATCGTTAATTTGTAATTGTCGGGGCGGCAAGATTCGAACTTGCGACCTCCTGGTCCCAAACCAGGCGCGATGACCGGACTACGCTACGCCCCGAAAAAATTCATTCTCAAAAGAACCACCTCATAAATCAGTGCGGTGAGGGCGGGATTCGAACCCGCGGTACAGTTACCCGTACGACAGTTTAGCAAACTGTTCCTTTCGGCCTCTCAGGCACCTCACCCTAACCCTACTTCTGTTTAAAAAGGTGTGCAAATGTAGAAACAAAATTCTCAATGACAAAATTATTTTAATTTTTATTTCGTTAAAGTCTTTGTTACATCATATTTCAAGCAGGGGTTATTCTCTCCATAACAAGTCGTACTAACTTTGATTATCAAATCATTAATATCCTGATTAAGTTCCACAAATTTATAACAATCGGCCCAAAATTGCCGTAGGCAATCTTCCCCCAAATATTCAAAATCTTTGGTTGATTGGTAATTTTCCAACTGTAATGGTTTTGTTTGAAAACTTTGAATAATACAGTAGTTTCCTTGCTTTAGTCGCAAATTAAAATTACCTTGCTCATCTACTTTAATGACATCTATTACCGGGTTTTTGGCACTATTAGAATTTCCTTTCTTAATAAAAAAGTATTTATCTAAACAAGGTTTAGGATCGCTCTCCCCTATTTTCTGTTTTTCTTCATTACAAATATCTTCTACAATTTCAATACGGCCACTCAAAGTATATGTTGGAATTACCGGGGCTGCTTTGCTTTTTTTTTGATGTTTGCTTACCTTTTTCTTTACCGGTTTTTTTTTGCTTTGTTGAGCATAAATATTCTCACATACAAAAAAACTTAATATAAATAAAACAATGAAACTTCCTTTAAAATGAATAAACATATTTATTAAACAAACTTACTGATTTGATAATCGTACAAAACTAATGGTATTAGCTGTGAAATAGAAGAACACAGTGCTCTTTTATCCTTAAAAAAACTAAAATCCTCTCCTACTTTCTCTCAATTAAACAAATAATTTTAATTCATTCCTCTTGAATGAACTATGAGTAGGTTACAAGGCATGTCGGCCAAAACATACTCAATGTCGTGAGTAAAAATTCTATCAAAAATTCCTAAATGGGTATCGGGCGAGTTAAATACCAAAAGATCATAATGGTTCTGTCTGGAAAAGTTGCTAATGGCATATCCGGGTTTCCCTTTTACTGCAACTAAATCAACATTTACACCATTCTTCTCAACCGAGCCTACCATATTGTTAAGTTTAGAAAAATCTTCAACCTCCATTTCTTTTTTTATTTTACTCACACTTTCTTGACTTTCGCCTATAGGCAAATTTAAAATAGGTACATTTATCTCTTGTACAAAAGTAATATTCGGAATTTTCTCTAAAGCTGCAATATATAAAGTGGTGTTAAGTGTATGTATAGTTTTAGGGTTATTAGCTCCATTCACCACAATCTTACGCATCTTTTTTGGATTAATGGAAGGATTAGTTAGCATTAGAACCGAACATTTTGCTCTTCTACCAATAGACCGAGCTATTGAACCAACGTAATATTTATACAAGTTTTCTTTTTCAAGTGCGCCCAGTATTAATAAGTCAACTATATATAATTTGCATAATTTAAGTATGGTATCTACTGGCTCCCCATCCATCCAAATAATTCTATAATTAATGCGAGCCAACCCAATCTTTTCAATCAGTTTTTCTAAATGCTCTTCCTTTTCTTGTGTTTTGTTGCCAACATGGATAATAATTAGCTGACTATTAAAAACCTTAACCATCCTTTTAGTTTCAGTCAAAATAGCTTCTAAACGTGGCGAAAAAGCAATAGCCACAGCTATTGTTTCAAACGGAAAGGGTGCACGATTTTTTAGTTTTGCATAATCTGGCTCCATCATAAACTATAATAATGTTATTTAATTCAAACCTAGTAAAAATAAAAAGAATTACTGATATAAAAAAGAAAAATAACAACTTATTGCTTTGACTTTTTTAACTGATTAAATAACTTGTTTTAAAAAATAGCTATGCAAATACCTTACCCAATTTTATTTATGGTACAAATCAAAATCCATTCTGGCTGTTGCGGCTTGAGCTTGAGACCCTATTTTCCCACGAACAAATTTTAAATATCCAACCATTCCTATCATTGCAGCATTATCTGTACAATACTCAAAAGGTGGAATATAAACTTTGCAGTTATGCTTTTTGCCAAGTAAATTAACTTGCTTTCTTAGTTCACTGTTAGCAGCAACACCACCAGCCAATCCAATATGTTTGACCTGGTATTGAAGGATTGCTTTTTCAAGTTTGTTAAGCAAAATATTAATTATGGTAAATTGTATTGAAGCGCAAATATCTTCTATATTCTTTTCTACAAAGTCAGGCTGCATTTGAACCTCTCGATTTATAAAGTTAAGTATTGCTGTTTTTAACCCGCTAAAGCTATAATCATAATTAGCTATTTGTGGTTTTGGAAATTTATATTTGTGGGGGTTTCCATGTTGTGCATACTTATCAATTAAAGGACCGCCAGGGTATGGCAAACCCAACAATTTTGCCGATTTATCAAATGCCTCACCGGCAGCATCATCAAGTGTTTCGCCCAAAATTTCAAAATCAAAATAATCATTTAATAATACAATTTGTGTGTGGCCACCCGAAACGGTTAAACATAAAAAAGGAAACTGTGGAATACTTGATTCCGACTCAATAAAATGGGCTAAAATGTGGGCTTGCATATGATGCACATTAACTAAAGGCTTGTTCAATGCCAAAGCCAAGCCTTTGGCAAAAGACGAGCCCACCAAAAGCGAACCTAACAAGCCAGGGCCTTGCGTGTAGGCTATGGCAGTAATCTCTTGTAATTCAACCTGCGCTAAAGACAAGGCTTCATTTACCACCGGAACAATATTTTGCTGATGTGCCCGGGAGGCTAGTTCGGGGACAACACCTCCATATTTTTCATGAATTTGTTGAGTGGCAACAATATTGGCAAGAATTTTGCCATCTTTTATAATAGCAGCGGCTGTATCATCACATGATGATTCAATAGCTAATATAATAATAGAGTCGTTTTTCATAATATTTAATTACAAAGGTGCAACATTTATTTAATTTAAACAGTTACTACAACTTATTTGTTTGATGAATATAACTATTTTTGGAACCTGGGAATACTAAAATGAGGAAAGCAGGAAAAATAACTCTAATTGTTATAAGCAGTATATTTATATTGCTCTTGGGTTCGTACTTGCTTCTTAGAAGTTCTTATGTGCAAACGTATTTGGTAAGTAAAGTAACCAATTATTTGTCAAAAAAATTAAATACAGTTGCCCGTATAGAAGGTGTTGATATAGACTTTTTTTCAAAAGTTGTGTTAGAAGGTGTATATGTAGAAGATTTGCATCATGACACATTGCTATATGCCAAAAAACTTAGCATAGGTATAAGAGAAATTGCCATTGATAATAACCTTATCAGATTTACAAGAGTGTCGTTAGAAAATACACGTTTTAATTTGGTTCAATACAAAAACGAAAAAGAATTAAATCTGCAATTTATAATTGATGCCTTTGATGATGGCAAAAAAACTAAAAAGGAAAATACTCCACCATTTACAATTAAAGCTAATAACTTGGTGCTTAAAAATGTTGATTTTTCATACCATTATCAAAATGACACAAGCAGTTTTAAGGGGGTAAATTTTGACCATATTCATTTAAAAAATATCAATGGAGACTTAAAAAACATTAAGATTATTGATGATTCCATTTCTACTTATATTAATGCATTGAGTTTTAAAGACCACAGTGGCTTTGAAATTAAGAAATTAAATACAGACTTTGTCATTTCACCCAAAGTACTAATATGCTACGACTTAAATTTAATGACCAATGAAAGTAACATTAAAGGTCAATTAAAATTTGAAACCACATCATGGGATGATTATAATGATTTTGAAGAGAAGGTGCTAATGAGTGGGCATTTCTTTAACTCCAAGCTTAATTTTGGAGATATAGCCTATTTTACAGAGGAGCTGGAGGGAATTAATAAATTTATTGAATTTAATGGCAATATAAAAGGTACGGTAGCTAATCTAAAAGGTAACAACATGGACATTAGATTTGGAAAAAGCTCGCATTTAGTAGGAAATATAAAAATGAGCGGATTACCGGACATTGAAACTACATTTATACAACTCAAATTAAAAGAGTTTACTACAAATACTCAGGATTTAGAAGGTATTCCTATTCCACCTTTTACTTCAAACAAACACATAGAGTTACCTCAAAATTTTAATAAATTGGGAACTATAAAATTTAAAGGTGATTTCACCGGGTTTCAAAGTGATTTTACAGCATACGGCAATATTGAAACAGATTTAGGTGCAATATCAATGGATATTGAATTGAAGCAAGAAGAAAATTCACCTCCAAAATACAATGGGAACTTAAAATCGAACAATTTTAATTTAGGCCATTTCTATGGAATAGATGATGTGCTAACCCATATTACCTTAGATGTTGACATAGAGGGACAAGGTCTAGATCAGGACAATGTAAATGCAACTGTAAAAGGAAAAATAAATGAACTCATCTGCTTTAACTATCCATATAAAAACCTTAATGTTGAGGGTGATTTCTCTAAAAATATTTTTAGCGGTAAGTTTGATGTAAATGATGACAACCTTAATCTCAAATACTCGGGCGAGATTGATTTTACAAATAGGTTGCCTGCCTTCAATTTTAATACCAATATTGGGTTTGCAAATTTAAGTAAGCTTAATATTATTAAAAGTAACCAAAACAGGTGGCTAAGTACCAATGCCGACTTTAATTTTATTGGAGATAATATTGACAATATAATTGGAACTATTGAGCTAAAGAATACAGTTTACAAGGACTCTGCCAATACAGTTAAATTAAACAAGGTTGAACTAAACTCTTTAAAGATAGGTAATCTAAGAGATTTAATCGTTAAATCAGATGCACTTGATGCAAGAATTTCCGGTAACTTTAGTTTGCTTGACTTGGAAGATGACTTTTATGAGTTAATATCGCAGTACATTCCATCGGCTGGTTTTAAAAAATCTAAGAAAAGCAAACAGCAGGACTTTAGTTTTGAGTTTACCACAAAAAAATCTGAATCAGTTTCAAAAGCTTTACTACATGACATTATTGTTAAGCCCAACTCTAAAGTAACCGGTATATTTAACAATATTGAGAATATCTATAACCTGTCTGTCAATTTGCCCGAAATAATGTTGTACGACAAATTGGTAAGTAATTTACAATTAGTAAGCAACAATAATAATATAGAGGTATTTGGCTTGAATCTTAAATGCGATTATGTAGCTATTACCGATAGTGGAAAAATTGAGAACATAACACTTAAATCTACTGCTCAACGAGACTCATTAAACTTTATTTTTAATTTCTTCAATCCCGGAAAGATAAGAAATGAAGCAAATATGGAGGGTGTATTTTTATTCCATCCGCAAAGTAAAATTGACTTGGCACTACGTAATTCAAATATAACTATTGAAGATTCTGTATGGGCATTTAATCCAAATAGTAAAGTACAATTTGACTCATCATCTATAAGCTTTCATGATTTTAGTTTAAAACACAACAAACAAGTTTTATCTATTTTTAGCACTGTAACAGATTATGGAAAAAATCAAATAAATATTAATCTTCAGGAATTTATTCTTTCAAATATTAACCCTTTCATCAAATCATCAGATATTCAATTACAAGGAATATTAAATGGCAATGCATCATTTTCTGACTTTGATAAGAATCTCATATTTACAACCTCACTCGGATTTAAGGATTTTATCTTTAATGATGAGAGTTTGGGTGATGGTAATATTATTTCTTTATGGAATAGTCAAAAAGAATCCATATCGCTCAATGGCAACTTTATGCGTGGAATACTACCTACAATAGGTTTTACAGGATTTTATTATCCTAATAAAAAAGAAAATAATCTTGATATTGAATTACAATTAAAAAAGACACCTTTAAAGCTATTTGAAAGCTTTATGACCGGAGTAATGAGTGAATTTAAAGGGTATGCAAGTGGTGATTTATTTCTTCAAGGTTCTTTGAAAAAGCCTATATTGACAGGAGATGTAGATATTTTGCGTGGAGGTTTTAAGGTTGATTACTTAAATACCAATTATACTTTTAATGGCAAAGTTAGCTTTGTAGAAAACAACATTATTTTTAATCATATTATATTATTTGATCAGTTTGGAAAGGAAGCCAAATTAACAGGAAACATACCTCATGAGTACTTTGGCAATATTGCTTTAAATATAAATATTAGTGTGGATAAGTTTTTTGTATTAAACACTACTGAAGCATTAAATTCATCATACTACGGGAAGGCTTACGCTACCGGAATAATAAAATTTAGAGGTGATTTAAATAGAATTAGTATTGATGTAGATGCAAAAACCGAATCAGGCACCCAGTTTAACATACCGCTGTCAACACCGGAGGAAATAAGTGAAAGTGGGTTTATTCGTTTTGTTTCGGTTGACACCAATCAAGTGGTAACCAAGGAAAAATACAAAGTTGAATTTTCGGGAATACAAATGAACCTAAATCTTGAAGTAACACCTAGTGCAGAAGTACAACTGATATTTGATAAAAAAATTGGGGATGTTATTTCCGGAAATGGAAGTGGAAACATTAATATGACTATTTCGGCTCTAGATGAATTTAAAATGTACGGCAGCTATAATATTACCAAAGGAAACTATTTATTTACCTTAAAGAATGTTATTAATAAAAAATTTAAGATTTCAGAAGGCGGAACTATAAATTGGACGGGTGATCCTTTTGGAGCTGATATTAATTTGGAAGCTGTGTATAAGTTGCGCACTTCTTTAAATGAGGTCTTGCCATCCGATACGAGTAAGAAAAGAGTTCCGGTTGATTGTGTGCTTAAAATGACAGATAAATTAATGAATCCAACTATTAAGTTTGATATTAGATTACCACAGTCTGACGAGAAAATTCAAAATGATGTAAAAGCTGCCATAAATGCCGAGAATGAATCGGAATTGAATAAGCAAATGTTTTCATTACTGATGATGGGAAGCTTTTTCCCGCCAAACGAAGCAATACCTACAGGCAATTTTGGTATTTCTCAAAATACCTCTGAATTATTATCCTCACAAATTAGTAACTGGCTATCACAAAGTAACGAGTATGTTACCTTAGGAGTAAATGTCAGGGCCGGTGATCAAACATCAGCCAGCGAGTACCAAGCCAGTTTAAGTACACAATTGTTTCAGCAAAGGCTTAGTATTGATGGTAATGTAGGGGTTGCCAACAACCCCTCAAGGGTAAGTAATCTTGTAGGTGATATGAGTGTTGAATACAAAGTTACTGCTGATGGAAAATTAAGACTAAGAGCATTTACACAAAGCAACGATTATACCAACTTAACCACTATTGCTCCGTACACTCAAGGTATAGGAATATTTTACCGCGAAGATTTTGATACTTTTAATGAGTTAGTGCGTAATTACAACAACAAACTTGTTTTCTTTAATAAAAGAAAAAACCAGGCTACTGATGCCGAACCTGAAGACTAAGCTACTTTACTTTATTTTCCTTTTACGTAAACTCTGTACTCCCACGGTTTTAATGTAACATTCTCATCAATAACCAAAGTTCCTTTCTTATCAGTAAACAATTCCGTGTATTCCGGTGCAAAAGCATAACGATCAAATTTTACCCTTGCTTCGCTGTTTGATAAATTTACAATTACCACAATTTCATCGTTGCCTTTTTTACGAAAGAATGAATATACCTGATTGGGATTATTGTTTAATATTTTACCAAACGAACCTCCCGACTCGGAATGTAATAAGGCATTACTTCGTTTTTTTAGGGACAATAATCGTGTATAGAAATCAGCATTGCTATAGTTTTTCCACTCCATCGGATCCTTATCAAAGAACTTTAATCTCTTATCTAAACCTGCCTCCTGTCCGCTATACAAAAGGGGCATTCCTTTTAGGGTGGCACACAATACATAAAATGATTTTGCACCCTCGCCAAACAATTCTTTTTCTGTTCCGTTCCATGAATTTTCATCATGATTAGTTGTAAAGTACATTCTAACAGCCTTTGGCGAGTATGTAACTCGGTCTTCGGCCAAATAATCATCTATAACCCTTGCCGGATATTCGCCTGTGGCTATCTTTTTAGTTAGGTTAAAATATTTCCAGGTATAGGTCATGTTAAAGGCAGTATGTAACTCAGGTTTCTCCCCTTCGGCCAACATAAACAGGTTGGGGTTAACGGCTCTTAATTCCTTTGCAGCCTCTACCCAAAAATCCAAAGGCACCATCTCAGCCACATCACATCTAAAACCATCTATTTTTGTGTTAACCAGCCAAAATTTCATGGCTTCGGTCATGGCTTTTCGTAATTCTTTATTATCGTAATTTAAGTCTATAACATCTGTCCAATCGCTCACCGGAGCAACAAACTTACCTTCTGCATCCTTGGTATAAAATTCAGGATGCGTTTCTGTCCACTTATTATCTGGTGAAGTGTGATTTGCAACCCAATCAATAATTACATGCATACCTAATGAATGAGCATAATCAACTAAATGTTTAAAATCTTCCATAGTTCCAAACTCTTCGTTTACGGCCAAGTAATCTTTTACTGCATAGTAACTACCCAATGTGCCTTTACGAGATTTTTCTCCTATAGGATGTATAGGCATAAACCACAAAATATCAACTCCCATTGACTTTAAACGTGGTAATTCCTTTTCAAAGTTTTTAAAATTTGAATTGGCAGAGTACTGTCTGAGATTTACTTCGTATATTGAACTATTAATACTCCAAATAGGTTGATTAACAATAAGATTATCTACCATTTCTTGACCTCTTTCAATGCTTTTTTCAACACTCTTCTGCATCTTATCTTTTTGTGCCATTGCTGCTAAGGTGCTTAATAATATAAGAGTAACAGAAAGTAGAGATTTCGTTTTTAATACCTGTTTCATAAGTAAAATAATAATCAATTAAATGTTTGACAAATATAATTAACCTTTATGTTAACCCCAAAGGCTTGCATGGTTAATTAACGAATTGATTAAAGCATATATTGTTTGATGAGGGTTTTACTTTATAGCCGCTTGCTTGTACAGCGGGACAGTAGAACATGGTTCGCCATACATGATGCTTTTAACAACCGGCTTAAGCAATGATGCAATATGTTGATAAGCATTAACGCCAATTTTTTTATGACTACAACCCTTAATAACTACCTTGGCGTTGGCAAATTGATTCAGCTCAATTTTATTTAATTCTTCAATCAATAATATTTCCTCCAGCATACTTTTATCACCTACAAAAACTTGTTTGGCGCATGGTGTTAATTTAATACTGATAAGCATATAAGCCCATGCAGGAATTATTGCCTCAACACTACAAAATACGGCAACGTATTTATCCTGAAACTCTTTTTCGTCAATCTGTAAAACAAAATTTCGGAATATTTTTTCACGCAAAATATAGGCCACATTTCCCGAGTTATCAATTGGCATTGATGATAGAAATGGTTTAATATCTAATGATATTATTTCGGTTTGTGGTAAATAATTCTCCAAATTAATTTCCACTAATCCGCTTTGGGCTACTTTATTAATAATTTCATCCATGGCCTAGCTCCTACATAAAGCCTAACTCTAACTGTGCAACTTCACTCATCATATCTCGCTCCCAAGGTGGCTCAAAAGTTAATTCTACTTTTGAAGTTGAAACACCTTCAACACTGCCCAGTTTTTCTTCGGTTTCTGCCGGTAATGTTTCGGCAACAGGACAGTTGGGCGATGTTAATGTCATTCGCACTAAAAGATTGTTTTCGCTATCAATTCTTATTTCATAAATCAATCCCAACTCCCAAATATCAACAGGTATTTCCGGGTCATAAATAGTTTTTAATACATCTATTACTCGTTGGGTTAACTCTATGTTATCTGAAATGATTGTTGCTGGCATTTGATATAAAATTATTTCGTTTCACTTGAACCTTTGCTAAGATAAGCCAAAGCATCTAATTTAATTTGTTTTATTAAGCTGGTCAATCCATTGGCACGTGTAGGACTTAAATGTTCTTTCAGTCCAATGGCGTCAATAAAATTCAAAGGGGCATTTACAATTTCTTCAGGCCTATGATTATTCAACACACGTATAACCAAGGCCGCCATTCCTTTGGTAATAATAGCATCGCTATCGGCTCTTATGCTCATTAAAGTGCCATCAAAATATGTTTTTAACCACATTTTACTCTGGCAACCTTTAATCAATAAGTTATCGTGTTTTTCGGCATCTGAGAGTAAAGGTAATGATTTCCCCAAATCAATAATATACTCATATCTTGATTCCCAATCATCTCCAAAAATATTAAACTCATCTATTATTTCTTTCTCATTCTCTTCTATGCTCATAACTCATTCATTTAGCTTAACATTTTAATAGCTTTTTTTAAAGCTGTCACAAAAGTATCAATTTCCTCAAAGGTATTGTAAAATGCCAATGATGCTCTTATGGTACCGGGTATCTTATAATAATCCATCAGTGGCTGGGTGCAATGATGTCCGGTACGCACAGCTACTCCATATTTATCTAATATCATACCAACATCATAAGGGTGCAAACCTTTAACAATAAATGAAACAACAGCAGCCTTGTGTTCTGATTGCCCAATTATTTCTACTTCTTCCATTTGATGTAATTGACTTTGAGCATAATTCAACAATTCATTCTCATACTTCTCAATTTGCTCAAAACCTATTTGATTAATATAATTGATGGCTGTAGCCAGGCCAATACCTCCGGCAATATGTGGGGTTCCGGCTTCAAATTTTAAAGGTGCAGGAGCATAAGTAACCCCCTCAAAACTTACAGTTTGAATAATACCCCCACCACTTTGATATGGTGGCATTTCATTTAGCCATTTTTCTTTAGCATATAAAACTCCTACACCTGTGGGACCAAACATTTTATGAGCACTAAAACAATAAAAATCAGCATCCAAATCCTGTACATCAACCTTTAAATGTGGCACTGCCTGCGCCCCATCAATCAATACCGGAACATTCCTCAGGTGTGCGTTATGAATAATTTCTTTAATAGGATTAATCGTGCCCAAAGTATTTGAAACATGCGTTATGGCAACAAGTTTGGTTCTATCAGTAATTAATTTGGTAAAATCCTCAACCTTAATTTCTCCTGCTTTATTTATTGGCACTACCTTCAAACTAGCGCCTCTGTCTTCGCATAGCTGCATCCACGGAAGTATGTTTGAGTGATGCTCCATAGCCGATATCATAACTTCATCTCCGGCTTTTACAAATCTTTTTCCGAACGAATAGGCCACAAGATTTATCGAATCGGTTGTTCCTTTAGTGAAAACTATTTCGTGAGAAAAAGCAGCATTAACAAAATGTTGTACAGTTACTCTTGCTTGCTCATAAGCCTCAGTAATTTGGCGGCTCAAGGTGTGAACTCCTCTATGAATATTGGAGTTTTTATTCGTATAATACTCTTGTATGGAATTAATTACAACCTTTGGCTTATGGGCTGTAGCTCCATTATCAAAATAAATAAGATTGTGTTTGTTTACTTTCTGTTCTAGTGTCGGAAAGTCTTTACGTATATCTATTGGATTAAAAATTGCCATACTGCACTATATACAACCTTCTTAGTTCAGGCTATTCTCTATTAGTTCTTCCAGATAATGACGATAAGGTTCAATTTTTACGGTATTGATAACATCAAGAGCAAAAGCGTACATCAATAGCTTTCTGGCTGAGTCTTCTGATAATCCGCGGGCACGAAGATAAAATAAAGCATTTGTATCAATTTGTCCTGTTGATGAACCATGTGAGCATTTTACATCATCAGCATAAATTTCTAATTGTGGTTTGGTGTTCATACTTGCATCGTCACTCAGCAACATACTTTTTGAAGATTGGTAAGCATTGGTTTTCTGAGCATCTTTACGTACATATATTTTTCCGTTAAACACACCTGAACTTTTATCTGATAAGATTCCTTTATACAACTGATTACTCTCGCAATGCGGGTTTTGGTGATCTACCAAAGTATGATTATCCAAATGCTGTTGACCTTTCAAAACAAACAATCCGTTTAAATGCGATTCGCAATTAATACCATTCATCAATATATTCAAATTATTTCGCCCCCATTTTCCTCCTAGCGAAACAGTGTTGGTATCAAATAAACTTTGTTTATCCTGAACTGCATGAGTAGTATTTATATGTATTGCGTTTTCATTTTCGTTTTGCAACTTATAATAATTAACGATTCCTTGCTCCTTGACAAAAATCTCTGCTAAGGAGTTTAATATATATTGGTTGCTGTTGGTTTGAGAATAAAAATCTTCAATAATATCAATAGAGCATAGTGTTTCGGCAATTATTAAATGGTGGGTCTGAAAAAAATGATTGTCGGTTCCGGTGCTAATGTTATGAATAAATAAGGGTTTATCTAATTTTGCCCTATCTTTTAAATAAACAAACAAACCCTTAGAAGCTAAGGCAATGTTTAGTTGTGCAAAAGCATCATTAAACTTAGCCACAGAGCTTCCGTAATATTGATTAAATATTTTATCATATTTCTCGGCAGCAGTTTTAAGATCACAAACTTCAACCTTGTTGTTTTCAATCTTATCTGACTCGGTAGAAATTAATTCTCCGTTGGCCAAAAAAATATGATAAGCATCAATATTTTTTTGCTTGTATTTATTAAAATCAACCTTGCTAATATCGTCATCAGCATGAGCCAAGTTTATTCCTTCCTTAAATAATTTAGAGGTATCAGAATATTTATACTCTTCATTTGACCTCAACGGAAAACCCAATTTGGTAAATTGCTCAATAGCTTTTCTCCTTATTTCTTGAACATTATTCCCACCGGGTAATTGACTCAGCCTTTCGGTAAAAACCTCAGAAATAAGTTGAACATTATTTATTGTTGATATTGTATTCATTATACTAATTCTTGATTTAAATAACTTGCTCCTCTTCTTTCTTAATCCAGTCGTATCCTTTTTCTTCCAACTCAAGCGCTAGTTCTTTTGGTCCCGACTTAACAATTTGACCATTATACATTACGTGAACAAAATCAGGAACAATATAATCTAACAAGCGTTGGTAGTGTGTAATAACTACAAATGAACGGTTTTTATCTCTCAACTTATTTACACCATTGGCCACTATACGCAAGGCATCAATATCTAATCCACTGTCGGTTTCGTCAAGTATAGCTAAACTAGGCTCTAACATAGCCATCTGAAAAATTTCATTGCGTTTCTTTTCCCCACCACTAAAACCTTCATTCACGCTTCGGTTGGCCAGGCTGCCTTGTAGCTCAACCAGAGCTTGTTTTTCTTTAACCATTTTCAAAAAATCTTTAGCTTCAATTGGAGGTAAGCCTTTGTAGGCGCGTATTTCAGATAAACATGTTTTTAAGAAATTAATATTACTTACCCCGGGAATTTCAACAGGATATTGAAAAGCTAGAAACAATCCCTCTCTGGCTCTGTCCTCGGGCGACATATCCAACAAATCTTTTCCATTAAATGTAACTGAACCATCAGTTACTGTATAATCTTCTTTTCCGGCAAGAACATTAGCTAAGGTGCTTTTACCTGAGCCATTGGGTCCCATAATGGCATGCACTTCTCCGGGTTTTACGTTGAGGTTAAACCCTTTTAAAATTTCTTTATCTCCAATGCCTGCTTTTAAATTATTTATTGATATCATTTTTATTGCTTTTTTAAAATATAAACTATATGAATTTCACATCTAAATACAGATGCTATAATTATCCCACACTGCCCTCTAAACTAACCGCTAATAACTTTTGTGCTTCAACCGCAAATTCCATGGGTAATTTATTAAGTACCTCTTTGCAATAGCCATTAACAATAAGAGCTACTGCTTTCTCGGTGTCTAACCCCCTTTGTTTGCAATAAAATAATTGATCTTCGCCAATCTTAGAGGTAGTGGCCTCGTGCTCAACAATAGCCGACTTATCTTTTATCTCAATATATGGAAAGGTGTGAGCTCCACATTTATCACCCATCAACAAACTGTCGCACTGCGAAAAGTTACGGGCATTTTTAGCTCCTTTTCCTATTCTAACCAAACCACGATAGCTATTATTACTAAATCCGGCCGAAATTCCTTTTGAGACTATTGTGCTACGAGTATTACTACCTAAATGAATCATTTTAGTCCCTGTATCGGCTTGTTGGTAATTGTTGGTAACTGCTACCGAGTAAAACTCGCCAACTGAGTTATTGCCTTTTAAAATAACCGAGGGATACTTCCAGGTTATTGCTGAGCCTGTTTCCACCTGCGTCCATGATAATTTTGAGTTATCGCCAAAACAAATGCCACGCTTGGTAACAAAGTTATATACACCACCTTTCCCATCCTTATCGCCAGGATACCAGTTTTGTACTGTGCTATATTTTATTTCGGCATTTTCATGAACTATAATTTCTACCACTGCGGCATGCAACTGATTTTCATCGCGCGAAGGGGCCGTACATCCTTCCAAATAACTGGCGTATCCGCCTTCATCTGCAATAATTAAGGTTCGTTCAAACTGCCCTGTTCCTGAAGTATTAATCCTAAAATAGGTACTTAATTCCATTGGGCATCTTACCCCTTTCGGAATATAACAAAATGAACCATCGGTAAATACTGCCGAGTTTAAAGCAGCATAATAATTATCAGTATATGGTACAACCGAGCCCATGTATTTCTTTACCAATTCAGGATGTTCATGAACTGCTTCACTGAATGAACAGAAAATAATTCCTTTTTCGGCAAGTACCTCCTTAAAAGTGGTTTTTACCGAAACGCTATCAATTACCGCATCAACAGCAATGGTAGATTCAACCCCACTTAATCTTTTTTGTTCTTCAAGTGAAATACCCAACTTCTCAAAAGTCTTCAACAACTCCGGATCTACCTCATCTAAACTGTTTAGTTTCTTTTTGGGCTTAGGTGCAGCATAATAAATGATATCCTGAAAATCAATTTTAGGATAATTCAAATGCGCCCAATGCTTTGGTTCTTCCATAGTTTGCCACTTTCTAAAAGCCTGCAACCTAAATTCAAGCATCCAATCGGGTTCGTTCTTTTTTTGGGAAATAAATCTGATTATATCTTCTGATAGGCCTTTAGGGGCGGTTTCCATTTCTATATTGGAGGTAAAACCATATTTATATTCGCTACTGGTTATCTCCTCTAAAATATCTGACATGATTAAAATTGCTATTACTTATGAAAAATATATTTATACTGCAAAGCTCTCTCCACAGCCACAGGTACGCGATGCATTTGGATTAACAAACACAAAACCTTTTCCGTTTAAACCTCCCGAATAATCAAGCTCTGTACCTACTAAATATAAAAAACTTTTTTTGTCAACTACTATTTTTATACCCTTATCTTCAAATTGCATATCTCCTTCGTTCAGTTTATTATCAAACTCTAACTTGTACGATAATCCCGAACAACCACCGCCTTCTACTCCTACTCTGATAAATGAATCTGCGGGTCTTTTTTCTTCTTTAATTAAAAATAAAGCGCGCTCCTTGGCATTTTCTGATACTGTAATCATTACAAATCATTAATTTTCTGTTTTTTAGATATACTTTGCTATTTAGAATCAATCTAAATTTAGTGCAAATCTACCATAAAAAAGGTATTGGTGCAAATAATTTTAACATATTAATCTTAAAAATTATGAAACTGATTTTAAACTCTCAATAAACCAGATAATTATGCATAATACCTATTATTGTACAGGTAATTATTTAACATTTATATCTATCAAATTCAATAATTTTGACCAACCTAAAAAGAAAAAACTATGAACTATTGGTTAATTAAATCTGAACCTTATAAATACAGTTGGGAAAACTTTGAAGCAGACAAAAAAACAATATGGGATGGTGTTCGTAACTATGCGGCCAGAAACAATTTGAAAGCCATGAAAAAAAATGATCTGGCGTTTTTTTATCACAGCAATGAAGGGATGGAAATAGTAGGTATTGCAAAGGTTGTAAAAGAATTTTACAAAGATCCTACCAGTAAGGACGACACATGGGTATGCGTTGAGTTTGCCCCCTATAAAAAATTAAAACGACCGGTAAGCTTAGCCGAAATAAAAGCCGATGAAATATTACAAAATATGGATTTGGTTAGGTTGTCACGTTTATCGGTGGGTTCGGTTAAACCTTTTGAATTTGACCGTATATTAGCGCTTTCCGAACTAAAATAGCTGTTTTATATATTTATGTTAAAAAATAGAGAGCTATTAGCTCAAATATTAACTTCGCATCTTTTTACTAAATAATCAATATGTCAAAAATAAGTTTCTTAAAGGTTATTGCTTTATTCTTATTGAGTTTTGTAACAGTACAATCAAGTACTGCTCAAAACGGTAATATCAGAGGTTTTGTTTATGATTTTGAAAGTGGCGAACCCGTTATTTTCACTTCTGTTATCCTTAAAGGAACTTCATACGGGGCACAAACAGACGTTAACGGGTATTTTTCCATTTCCAAATTAAAGCCCGATAACTATGTTATCCAAATTACCATGCTGGGACATGACACCTTGCTTGAAAGTGTAACCCTTAAAGCAAACGAAATATTGACCAAAAAGCTTTACTTAAAAAAATCAACGGTTAATCTAAAGGTTATTGAAATATCGGCCGAGAAAAAAGAACAAACTACCGAGGTTCGTACTTCTGTTACCAAAATTACACCGCAGGATATGAAAAGAATACCATCTGTAGGTGGCGAGCCGGATATAGCCCAATATATGCAGGTGCTTCCAGGGGTAGTTTTTACAGGCGACCAAGGGGGGCAATTATATATTCGTGGTGGTGCCCCTGTGCAAAATAAAGTATTACTTGATGGTATGATTATTTATAACCCTTTTCATTCCATTGGTTTATTCTCTGTATTTGATGCTGATTATATAAGAAATGCCGATGTTTATACAGGTGGCTTTGGGGCACAATACGGGGGTCGTATCTCTTCCATTATGGATATTACCACCCGTGATGGAAACAAAAAAAGATTGTCGGGCAAGATTGGAGCAACTACTTTTGGTTCGAAAATTTTACTCGAAGGTCCTATTAAGAAAGCTAAAGATGAACATAGCAGCACTTCTTCTTTCATATTATCCTACAAAAATTCATACCTAAAACAAAGCTCAAAACTATTTTACAACTATATTGACTCTGCAGGATTGCCCTTTAATTTCAATGACTTTTATGGTAAAATTTCTTTAAACTCGCCTAACGGTAGTAAAGTAAATATTTTTGGCTTTAATTTTAATGACCAGGTAAACTATAACAATATTACTAATATAAATTGGGTTTCAAGTGGTGTTGGCTCTAACTTTATTGTTATTCCGGGTGGATCACCTGTTTTGATTGAAGGTAATTTTGCTTATTCCAACTACAACGTTTCAATGGATGAAGGAAACAGTTTACCTAACACCAGCAGAATTAACGGTTTTAACTTTGGTTTAAACTTTACCTATTTTATTCAAAAAAATGAAATTAATTATGGGCTGGATATTCTTGGTTTTAAAACTGATTTCGAATATTATAGTTCACGATTTAAAATAACTCAAGAAGAAAACACCTCTGAGCTTGCCGGATATCTTAAATATAAACACATACTCGGAAAATTAATTTTAGACCCTAGTTTAAGATTGCATTATTATGCCACATTACAAGAGGTTTCACCGGAACCTCGTATTGGAATTAAATATAACCTAACGGATAATTTTAGATTAAAAGCCTCAGCAGGACGGTACTCCCAAAATTTAATTGCTGCAAATTCTGATCGTGATGTAGTTAATCTTTTTTACGGTTTCTTATCAGGGCCTGATAATTTACCAAAAAGCTTTGTTGACCGTAATGGAAAGGTAAAAGAAATAAACAGTAAACTACAATTAGCCAATCATTATATTGCAGGTTTTGAAATAGATATTACAAATAATATATCATTAAATGTTGAAGCCTACAATAAACAATATACCCAATTGAGTAATCTAAATCGTAATAAAATTTTTGACGATGTAGCTGATAATTTTAATAAACCCGATACTCTAAAAAAAGATTTTATAATTGAAAATGGCTTTGCCCGCGGACTTGATTTTCTGGTGAAATATGATTACAAAAGGTTATACATTTGGGCAGTGTATTCTATAGGTTATGTTAGACGTTGGGATGGACAGCAAGAGTATATTCCGCATTTTGACAGACGACATAATATAAACCTTGTTGCCTCTTATATCTTTGGGAAAGGGCTAAATTGGTCAGTTGATGCGCGTTGGAACTTTGGTTCTGGATTTCCATTTACCCAAACTCAGGGATTTTACGAGTTACTTGATTTCCAAGGAAATCTAAATGCTGATTACACCACCGCTAATGGTAATATGGGTATTCTGTATGGCCAACTAAATTCAAAACGACTTCCTACTTTTCATAGATTAGATATTAGCGTAAAGCGTAAATTCCCGATTGGCGAAAATGCTATGTTTGAAGCCCATGGTGGTATTACCAATGTCTATAATAGAAACAATGTATTTTATTTTAATCGAATAACTAACAAAGTTGTTCACCAACTTCCGTTTATGCCTTCTGTAGGTTTAAATCTAAGTTTCTAAAACTATACGTAAGAAATATTTTATGATTTAGTAAGTTTTTAATATTTTTATACCATAATTTAATGATGAATAAAACTCTTACTATATTATTTTCATTTCTGCTTCTCATCTCTCGTGGCTTTGCCGCTAACGACAATATTCCTACAGGCTCACGAAGTGCGGGTATGGCACATGCTTCAATTGCTATAAATGATGTTTGGGCTATTCAACACAATCAGGCTGCTCTTGGAAATATAAACAATATGGAAGCAGCTGTATTTAGCCAATTAATTTACCCCAACAGTAGTGTAATGATGAATGCAGTGGCAGTGGCCAGCCCATTTAAATATGGGGTTTTAGGAGCAACTTTCAATCGTATGGGATACAAAAATTTATATAATGAAAGTAAATACGGAATAGCCTATGCGCGTCAATTTGGAAAAACTGTATCTGCAGGTATGCAATTTAATTACCTAACAACACATATTGGCGATAACAACTATGGTTCCAGAGGTACTGTGGCTATTGAAGCGGGCATATTAGTTGAAGTTATAAAGAATTTAAAACTGGGCGCACATATTTATAACCCTACCCGCTCACGAACTGCACAATATAACAATGAGCGTGTTCCAACAATTCTTAAAGTAGGTCTTCAATATACATTTTCCGATAAAGTTTTTTCAACTATCGAAGTTGAAAAGAATATCAGCAACAAGCCTGTTTTTAAATTAGGAGTAGAATACCATATCGCAAAAGAAATATATTTAAGAGGTGGGTTATCTACTAATCCCTCACTAAATTCAGCAGGCTTTGGTATTGAGCTGAAAAAATTTAATATTGACTTTGCTGCTGCTTTTCATCCTCAATTAGGAGTTAGTCCTCAAATAGGATTGAGATATAGTTTTCTTGACCAACAAAAAGAAAAATAATATTTATTTTAACCTCTCGGTAAGCAATTTAATCTCAATAGCAGGTGAAATTCTTTCATAAATAATATTATAAACGGCTCTGCATATTGGCATATTAATTTCATATCTTTTATTCATCTCGATTAAACATTTTACAGCATAATACCCCTCAGCTATCATATTCATTTCAAACTGAGCCGATTTTACCGAATACCCCTTTCCCAGCATATTTCCAAAAACTCTGTTCCGGCTAAATTGCGAGTATGAAGTAACCAATAAATCGCCCAAATATGCCGAGTGTTTAATATCTCTTTTCATAGGATTGATGACTTGTACAATATGCTCCATCTCTTGTATTACATTGGCTACTAATACTGCCTGAAAATTGTCGCCATAACCTAACCCATGACAAATACCGCTGGCTATGGCATAAATATTTTTTAATACAGCTGCGTATTCAACTCCAATAATATCTTCCGATATACTACATTTTATATAGCGACATGATAGTAAGTTAGAAACCAGCACAGCATTCTCAAGGTTACTACAGGCAATAGTTAAATAAGATAACTTTTCTAATGCTACTTCTTCGGCATGACAAGGACCGCTAATTGCTAAAATATTATTATAAGATACAAAAAACTTACTATTCAAATACTCCCCTATTACTTGATTGTATTCAGGAACTATGCCCTTTACTGCACTCACAAATACTTTGTCTTTGAAAAATTCAGGCTTAACTCTTGACAATGTTTCATCAATAAATGCCGAGGGTATGGCTAATATAATAATATCTGCCTGATTAAATATTTCATTGATAGATGAATTTAGTTCTACCTTACTCAGATCAATCTCAACAGCACTTAAATAATTGGGGTTATGGCTATATTTATTAATAAACTCAACCACTTCATTGTTTCTTATCCACCACAAAATTTGATTACTATTGTTCGAAAGCATTTTCACAATAGCAGTTGCCCAGCTTCCGCCACCAATAACAGCTATTCTTTGTTGTCTATCCATAATCAATATAAAAGCATAAAGTTAACTCATATTTTTCTTATTTAAAATATGTATTTCAAAAATGCCTTCTAAATTTGCATCTGATTTAGCACTTATAATTGAAAAATTTTATACTTCAAAACAAACTCATTTTTATTTGTATTATACTTTTAAGTATTTGGTACATTGATGTATGGGAAAATGCAAACACTTGCTCAAGAGTTCTACCAATAGCTGCTTACCTTGAACAAGAAAATTTTGTTTTAGATAATTACAAAGATAAAACTATTGACATCAGCTATATCAATAACCATTATTATATGGATAAGGCTCCTCTGCCTACATTAATTGTTTTACCTTTTGCAATATTAGCAAAACATTTAAATATTATTCAACAACAAGATAATAGCTTCTATTCTACTAGCCTATATTTATTAGGCGATATCATTTGTGGGGTAATTCCTTTTCTTCTTATTATTTTCTATGTTATACAATCATTAGTTAAACACAACAAAGAAAAATATATTCTTATGGGGGTTTCCTCAGTTTTTGGCTCTTTTCTATTTGTGTACTCCGGAACTTTCTTTGCTCATACTTTATCTGCTGCCTTAATTTTGTCTGCATATTTACAATACAAAAAAGAAAACTTTTCAGCTACAGGTTTACTATTAGGTGCTGCTTTCCTTAGTGAATATACTACTATTTGGTTTCTAATATCGTGGGTGCTGATTCTATTTTTCAAACAAAAATCTTTCCATAAAGTCTCTAAACTTTTGTTCGGCTTTTTACCGGCTCTCTTGTTTATTTTTTGGTATAACTTCCATTTTACCGGAAACCCATTTACCATGTTATACTTGTATGTTGCCGATAATTTTGAAACCATTCATAAGTCAACTTATGGATTAAGTTTTCCAAAATTAAAGTCTTTATTCGGATTATTATTTTCTAACAACAGAGGTCTTCTTTTATACGCTCCTGTATTACTGTATGGATTATTTTTGGTTTCGGTAGAAAATAATAATTCAAAATTAAAACACTATGCAAAATACTTTATCCACCCCGTCATCCTTCCATTTGTACTAATTCTATTATTTATCTCGTCACATACAGCTTGGGAAGGTGGCTGGAGCTACGGCCCCAGACATTTATACTCTCCTGCTGTTTTACTATTATTTGCAACCATTAGTCATAAAAACTTTGGTTCTTTTAATTATATATTCTGGTTATTCGCTACTTATGGGCTTGTTTGCGCCTTCCTAGCAAAACTTACCGTACTGTATTCAATTCCTGAACTAAATGAAAACATCTTACCATATTTAATTTCAAAGCTTAAAGATGGATATAACACAGGGAATGTATATTCACTATATACACAAAAATCAGCATTAACTGGCTTCTTCCTTTTTATATACCTATATTTACTTTTGACCTTGCTATGTATTAAGAAAAACTGTTTATTGAGCAATAGTAAATCTTAAGCTAATACCGCTATTGGTATTAGAAGTTGGGAAGGAAGTACTGATTAAAGGATTAGTTATGATTCTGTCGTAAAAAACTCTAAGATTCAGTTTGTCATTAATAACATAATCAGCCGAAACTTTAATAGAAACAACATTCTGTCCCGCTGTGGGTTGAGTAATGTTTTCCACCACTTTTCTAATTAATGTTTGATTCTTTCGGAATGAAACATCTGCTCTTAGGTTCAAATCACTCTTAATTTTAAACTTAAATTTCTTGGCAAATGGTGGAACCACATTTTTAAACTTATAACCTACTCCGGTTACAATCTCATTAGTACGCAGTTCTGTTAACTGTGCATTTGTCAAACTTAAAGATAAATTTCTTTCTCGCTTCAACTCTACCTTAGTAATTAAACTACTCGACCATGTCATATCTATAAGCAAGAATGGTGAAAACTGTTCTGAAATAGTTACAACCTGTATCTCCTTTTGAGGTCTGAAATTATTATTTAAATCACGTCTTCCGGTAAAACCATTCCCAATCGAATCTTTATAAAATTGGTTTGTTGTAAATGAACCAACATTATAGGTCGATCGATACGCATGGCTCAAAGTAAATGATTTAAAATGTTTCTTTATCTTTTCTATTTTGGTCAACCCATTATAGGTAATTCTCCAATTCGGTAAAGGTATAGCAGGAAACGAACTTATTCCGGTTGAGTTTAGACTCTTACCCGTATATGCTGATATAAATGCCGGAATTAATACATCTTGCGATGTTGGGCCATAACCATTATAATATCCTCCACTATCAATACCCTCAGAATAATTACCTGGCTGTGTTCCCAATGTTTGCGAAACATCTTTCAATTTATTTCTCATATCTTCAAAGGTTTGAGAAAAATAGGTTTGCTTTTCAACAGGTGTAAATGCTGTTTTCCAAGTAATTATTGAAACACTGTAATTACCCGTTTCCATAGGGCTTTGGGTAATAAATCCATAATCATCAGCTTGCGGATCGGTTGGGCTATAACGATAAATACCCGATTTGTTTAATGAGGAGGATTTTGTTGCATTTAGTTCAACTTTAAAATCCTTTGCAGGCTCTAAATTTACTCTAGCTGAGAAATTTTTACTTTCTGAATTACTAAAACTTGTATTTAAATTTTCATTTTGGGTAATCCATCCATTATTACGCGCTGTGGCTAAAAATCCCGGATCTTGTTTTCCAAAAACATATGGTAAACCCGGAGCCGTTCTAAATCCATCTGAGTTATCTGCCATTCCTAAATATTTTACAACCGGTAAAAAACCGGGCAATGAACTACCTTGGGTTTCAGTATAAGAAACAGAACCCGTTCTAATAGTCATGGCTAAACGTGCTAATGCTTCTAAAAACTTATTATCCTTATTGGTTGTGTCTTTCTTTTCTTTATTGTTCTTATCCTTCGACTGATTATCTTTCGCTTTCCCTTTTTCATCCTTTGTGGCAGGCTTTGCTTTAGGTTGATTTTTTCTTCCACTTAGCACTTGTTTAAAATACGGAATATTATTATACAAGCTAGTCATATTAATATTTCCGTTCAATTGTTTGTTGTTGGAATTCGATATAGTATTTCCTAAGTTAAATTCTAATGGCGATGGAGGTGCAGCAATCCAATCATAGTTACCTGAATACTTGGCGGTGGCAGTTAGCCAATTCATGAACGGCAATTTGTTTATTGGAATATTCCAATTTAAGTTGGCCGTTTGATGATAATTAGTTATTCTTCCTAAATTTTTTAAATTGGTTAATAACGAATCTCGAATAACTCTTATAGTATCAGCATCGTTTGGACCATTAAAATCTTTCCAACGTTTTCCTTGAACTTCATCAATTCGTGCATTGGTTGTTGCCGTAAAATCAAATGTTATTGATTTACTTAAATCATATTTAAAATCATAATTTCGAATATTTGTAAATGATTTATTATAATTCCTATTTATAATGATATCAGAATTAGGGACAGTGTTCCTTGCTTTACTAACATTGTACATCCTGTCATAATCGCTCCTCACTCCGATACGCGATGGAAGCAAATTAAAATTAAAATCGGAGATAATCTTAAAAATATCTTTCTTTAAAAATTTAATTTTCGAAAAAGGTTTATAATTCTTTGGGTTATTATTAAAGTTATAAGCAATGCCCCCACGATAATTTATTGTACTATCTGTCTCTATTAAATAACTGCTCCTAAATATTTCACTATAAGCATAATTGAATGATAAATTCTCAAAATCATAAATATGGTTTTTTGTCTTTCCTTTGCTCTTGTTCTTTTTTACATTGGTAAAATTTAAACTTTTTCTTTTGGTATAATCTCTACTAATATTTATAATAGAATCCCTTCTTGCTTGGTCAGCACTATAAATTTTACGATAATCTTTCATGGTTACATCCGGGTCTAATGGATTCCATTGAGGATTTACAAAGGCTTCTGATAAACCAACATACATTGGTAACGATATGTTATATTTTTCCGGAAAAAATTTTTGTAGCTTCACCGTTGATGAAACTTCGTATGATAAGGAGTTATCCATACTTCTTTCCATAATCTTTTGTTCAACTCCTCCAAAACCCTGAGTTCTAATATTTCCGGCTGCGCTTACATCTGCAAAATCAGCAAGTTTAGCTTGCATACGTGCTGTGGCTGCTACTCCTCCTTTTTCATCAAAATCCGTCAAACGTAATTCATTAACCCACATCTCAGCACATTTTGGTGCACCATCATCAGAGTCAGAAGGAGTTTGCTTTTTAGGATTCCTAATCCCTATCATGATATTTTTTACGGCAGACAAATTAGGATTCCCAACTACAGTTATATAACGATCAGGATAAGAACTTGTACTATCTCTTACTGTATATGGTTTACTGATATCATAATTTAAAAAATTCCTTCTTAACTTAACACTTGTCAAATTACCAAACACAATTTCTAAATCATTTTCCGAAGGCCAAATTGAAGAAGGATCATTATTCCCCCATGCACTTGGAATTATTGGCATTTCGTACTCATAATAATTTTGATCATAGTCAGTACCTATACGCATAAAGAAACGTAAGTCTTCCTTTTTTAGTGCTGTTTCCTCATTCCTAGCCTCCAAATGCACAAACATTTTCAGCCTTTTATACCTTCTCACATCAATTGATAAATTCTTATATGCAGCCTTACTATACCCATCTTGTAAATTACAAACTTTAAGAACTAGCGATTGCTCGTTAAGTTGACGTAAATTTGTTGTACTTTGATCTATTACCCTTTGTATTCCCGGAGGTACAACATAGTTTATAGGAATCCTGTTCCCATTCTCTTCAATATTCACAGCCGAAACCTCAAATTCAGTCTGACTTTGATCGTCTTGTTGAATATATTCTCCGGGTTTTCTTAAATCATAGGTGTATTTCCTCCAGTCACCTCTAATCAAATCAAGTCGTCCTAATCTGCAAACTACAGGTTTATCAAACCCCTTCAAATATATTCGCATAAAACGAATTGACCTAAAATCAGCTATACCTCCTACAATTTTTTCAGGATTTCTAAGTGGAATCTTAAATTGATACCATTTTATAGATCGTGTTCCATTTCGCGTTTGTACATTAGTACTTAACACATCGGTAATATAATTCTGACCAACTTGCATACTTGTTGGGTCAATCCTAACTTTATATTGAAAATATGCCTCATTAGTGGTAAGATTATTATCTCGGTTAATATCTTCAACATTAGGTAAAGTTGTTGAAGTAATAGGATAGCCATCCGGCTGCTCTACCGAAGAGTTCCCTTCCGTTCCTCTAAAATCTTTATACCTTTCCAAAATAGGAGTCTTCTCCGTGTCAAAAGTACTACTTCTAAAATATTTAAAATCATCTCCAGAGGGATCCATTATGGCGTTCGATATTGCTGGAGCATTGGGGTTAATAGTTGAAAATTTAGTAATAACCTTCCCAATATAAGCCGTATCAAAGAAAGTCCTTTCATTTTCATTCCCTAATCCGTCCAAACCAACATCCTGATACTTTCTCGACTCGGGAGTATTATCAAAAGCATTAACAACTTGCTGAACCACCGGTATAATACCAAATCGTGTAGTATCATATAAGTTAGGATCTTGAATTGTTGCACTCACAGGCAAACCATTCTCAAACGATTTCCTTGAGTCTTTCAAAATATCCTCGCTAATATCGCCAATATTTATATACATTGCTCCTGTAGAATTAGGGTCGTGGTTGTCTTCATTAAACGGATCCATCATCCAGAATTGTATGTATTCAATATTTGTAGTTTCAAAGTCAGTGTTATCAATCTTCCTCATCATCCCACCCCATCTGGTACTTGGCGACTCAAGCTTTCCGTCAATCCTTAATCCGGCTGAAAAACTGTTGGCATCAACATCATAATTATAAGGGCCTCTTTCATCAGGATAAAAAGCCAAATCTAAAACAGGTAAATTTGTTATTTGAGGGTTCTGTGGCGATCTGTTCGGGAAAATCTCAGTTTCTAATACCTCGCGTGTAAAATGATTACTCTGAGCTACAACATCATTTCTTATATGATCGGGAGTAAGGCTATTATTTCTGTAAAATAAAGGATCTACTACATACCATGAAAACTTTGCTCGATTCATTCCGGTACGTAAGTCATTATTTAATGCAGCTTCCGGAAATAAGTCAGGTTGCCCCTGCGGTACGCTCGCCAAGCTCCAATTCTGAACTGTCTTTATATCAATTAAAGCTTGACTGCCCTCAAAATCGTCAATATAGGCATTTCCTTCTTTTGTAACGGCCCTATTATGCCCGGGAATTAAATGGGCAAATTCTCCTTGTAACGAAATTGTAGATTTCTCCTTAGTATCAATAAAAGGAATCTTATCTACTAATCGTGTCAATAAAGGAACTTCTGTTCTATAATTTGCATCTAATCCCCAAATAGTATTATTTATCGGTTCATCGCCCATATTCACTTTTTGAGTTAATGGGCGTTCACTTAAATTAATTATTGTTCCTCCAATCGTTAAATCATTATTTACCTTATGATCAACATGCATTCCCATCATTCTTCTTCTCTGAATATTAAACAAGCTTTGGCTCTCCAATTGAACTTTTATAGGTTGGTTAGAAGCCAATACACCTTGGTTAATAATCTTCAAACGTCCTAAGGAATAATCCACTGTATAATCAACATTCTCTTGAAGCACTGCACCGCCTGCAGTTACAGTTACCGAACCTTGAGGAATATTTGTTGCATTTAAAGCTATATCAGAGCCCGAAGCAGATGAATATTGCCCTTTAATCTTAAATCTATTTTTTGATGGAACTTGTTGTGCAGCAGTTTTTGTAGAATCGTATAATTCCTGAAAAACATATTTATTGGCAATTGCCTGTTCATTAGGTGCAAATTGGCTTCTTAAATAACTCCCAAAAGGTTCTATAACAGGAAAATAAACTCTTCCGTTAGATTTATTAATGGTTACGCCTTCTATAAAATCAAAATATCCATCAGGAATTCTTTCCTGTTGATTATTAATTTTATCCATACCCAAAACCTGAATCAATACTTTTTTATTAATACTTCCCTCAGGTATATAATTTAAATCAACGCCTCTCTGTAAATTAGCATGATAAATATCTAATTTAAAATCTTTAACATCAATATTATAACCTCCAATAGAATATACATTCTTCATCATCAAATCCCAAATAGGAAGTTTAACTCTAACATTAGAAGGTTTTAATAATTTTACAAACAAAGCACGTGGCGCATTTACACCATCAGTAGAAAACTCACCTACCTGATAGGTAGTTGTACCTACTGTGTATTGAAATGCAACTGCCAATACCTCACCATTGTTTAATGATTGATTTAAAGAAATAAAACCCAATCGCGAATTAAAGGAATACTCTGTAGGTTGCAGTCTTTTTGCGTTCTCTAGTATCTCATAGTCGCGCCCTGCTGAAAAAGCAGGATTTAAACCTACATTATAAACTGACAAAATATTGGGTGCTTGATAAATACTTCTTATACTATCGAATGCTCCGGGCGAAGTTAATTTCGTATATAAATTATTTGATCCTTGATTTGAAGGATAAGGCCCCGAACTAACGCCTACCGGGTCACTGATAAATTGTGACGCGTACCAAGTCTTATTCTGATTTAAAGGATTATTAGGATCGTTCGTTCTTCTCGATTCTCCTAGGTCTGCCAAAGCTATTATATTTCTTGTATTATCAACCGCACCGCTAATATTCGTAATCCAAACCTCTATTTTGGTAATATTAATATTTGACGATATTATTGGCAAATTAGCCATAGATGAATCATATTGATCTCGAAAATATTGAGAAATAAAAAAATGACGATTGGCTTCATAGTTATCACCATTCACTTCAAATTGTTGAATCTGTGCACCTCCTTGTACATTAACTTCTTGTTTCTTTCCTCGTTGTTCTGAAAAAACAGTTGTTACGTTTGTCTTCCCAAATTTCATTTGTGCCTTCAATCCAAACAAACTCTGGCTTCCGGTAATTAAGGAACCCGTTAAAGGAAGATTAACATTCCCGGCCTCTAACTTCTGAATTATTTCATCTTCATAACCTGTGTACTCCAACTTCATTTGATTCTCAAAATCAAAGGTAGCCTCTGTATTATAATTTGTGGTTACTTTGAGCTTATCTCCTATTTTTCCCAGCAAATTAATTTGTATTTTTTGATCAAATTGAAAGGTGCTAATTTTTCTATAATTCTCAGCAATTGCAGGGTTTTGTGTTCGAGATGTATTCACTCCAAAAATAAGTTCAGCAGCTCCTTGAGGTCGAATATCTACAGTGTTTCCTCCAAAAATTCTGTCAAACATTTCGTTGTTTATCATAATCTTCGGAATCAAACCTTTACTGGCATTCACCTTTTCTGCTTCGTGTCTTTGCTTCCAATACCCGGAAATTTGCTTTTCCATATCATAATCCAAGTATTCCTTAAATGTCATATAAGAAGGATTACGATAATTTAGTTTTCCTATTTTCTGGTCAAACTCATAATTACCGGTTTTATAATCATACTCAATATTTGTTTTTAAGTTCGATGGGTCTCCTAACTGCATGGTTTGGCTAGGATCAATATCCGTTGGATCATAATTATTATCGGTACCGGGAAATCTAATCTTTCCTTTCGAACCTGTATCTTCAGGGGCAACTAATGACTCTTCATATATAGTTGAAAAAAGACTAGGTCTTACAATAGAAGCTGAACTCAGAAATACTATCAGAACAAAAGTAACTGACGAAAAAAACAAAACTATATTTGAGTTATTGTTAAATCTCACAAATTAATCTTACTAAAGCGATTTTAATGAATTCTTAATAATATCCTCTACTGAAGCATTATTTCCTAATTGTGATATAGACTTATCAACGACCTTCTCAGCTACATTCTTGACAAACCCGAGCATCACAAGAGCACTTAACGCTTCTTCTTTAGTTTTATTGTTAGATAATGTACTAAAATTAGGGTGTAAATCAGTTTTTCCAAACTTTCCTCGTAAATCAACAATAATACGCTGTGCAGTCTTTTCGCCAATCCCTTTTACACTCTTTAAAGCCGCAACGTTCTCATTAATTATATGCTGAGTTAATTCGAGTGGATCATATGTAGATAAAAACATACGTGCGGCCCCTGGTCCCACCCCAGAAACAGAAATAAGCTGGGTAAAAATATTTCTTTCACTTTCATCAATAAAACCAAAAGCAGTTTGAGAGAAATCATTTTGGTTAGTAGAGATATGAGTTAACAACTTAACCTTTTCATTGCTCTTAGGCAATTTTGAATATGTATTCAGTGAAATATTCAAGAAAAATCCTAATCCATTACAATCAATCACTATATGAGTGGGCGATTTTTCAACTAATAATCCTTCAATATGATTAAGCATATTATAAAAACTTAAATAATCAAATATAAATAAACGAAAAGACATAAATAAAAAAACCAATCCCATTTCTAGGATTGGTTTAAAATTGGCAACGACATACTCTCCCACATGTAACTGCAGTACCATCTGCGCTGATGAGCTTAACTTCTCTGTTCGGAATGGGAAGAGGTGGACCTCATCGCTATAGTCACCTAAATCATTTAAGTAATATATGACAAATAAAGAAAGAAAATAAAAAATAACTATCTTATAAAGCTTACGGGTAATTAGTATTACTCAGCTTTGACATTACTATCTTTACACTTGTAACCTATCAACGTCATCGTCTATAACGACCCTTAAAAGAAGTCTTATCTTGAGATGAGTTTCGCACTTAGATGCTTTCAGCGCTTATCTCATCTGAACATAGCTACTCTGCACTGCACCTGGCGGCACAACAGATACACCAGAGGTTCATCCGACTCGGTCCTCTCGTACTAGAGTCAGGTTCTCTCAAACTTCTAACGCCCACAACAGATAGGGACCGAACTGTCTCACGACGTTCTGAACCCAGCTCGCGTGCCACTTTAATAGGCGAACAGCCTAACCCTTGGGACCTTCTCCAGCCCCAGGATGTGACGAGCCGACATCGAGGTGCCAAACCCCCCCGTCGATATGAGCTCTTGGGAGGGATCAGCCTGTTATCCCCAGCGTACCTTTTATCCTATGAGCGATGGCCCTTCCATGCGGAACCACCGGATCACTATATCCATCTTTCGATTCTGTTCGACTTGTCGGTCTCACAGTTAAACACCCTTATGCTATTGCACTCTACGTACGGTTACCAAGCGTACTGAGGGTATCTTTGAAAGCCTCCGATACATTTTTGGAGGCGACCACCCCAGTCAAACTACCCACCAAACACTGTTTCCGATATACGGATTAGACTCCAAATAATTAAAGGGTGGTATTTCAAGGCTGACTCCATAACCCCTAGCGAGGCTACTTCAAAGTCTCCCACCTATCCTACACATCAATTATCCAAAGTCAATGTTAAGCTATAGTGAAGGTGCATGGGGTCTTTCCGTCCCGTTGCGGGTAATCGGCATCTTCACCGATACTACAATTTCACCGAGCTCATGGCTGAGACAGTGTCCAGATCATTACACCATTCGTGCAGGTCGGAACTTACCCGACAAGGAATTTCGCTACCTTAGGACCGTTATAGTTACGGCCGCCGTTTACTGGGGCTTCAATTCAAAGCTTTGGATTGCTCCTAACTTCTCCTCTTAACCTTCCAGCACCGGGCAGGTGTCAGGCCTTATACGTCATTTTTCAATTTAGCAAAGCCATGTGTTTTTGATAAACAGTTGCCTGGACCATTTCACTGCGGCCCCGATTGCTCGGGGCACCCTTTCTCCCGAAGTTACAGGGTCAATTTGCCTAGTTCCTTAGCCATGATTCACTCGAGCACCTTAGGATTCTCTCCTCAACCACCTGTGTCGGTTTCCGGTACGGGTTGCACAAATCTGAAGCTTAGAGATTTTTCTTGGAAGTCTGATTAGGGTCATATCCACTTATCCGAGGACTTGTGGTACTATTAGTTTCGGCAATTCTTACGGATTTTCCAATAAAAATTCTACCTACCTCCTTTAACGTACTATTCCGTCAGTACGCAGACCTTTCACTACTCCGTTGTCCCATCGCAATTTATGCAAGTACAGGAATATTAACCTGTTGTCCATTAGCTACTCCGTTTGGATTCGCCTTAGGCCCCGACTAACCCTGATTCGATTAACGTTGATCAGGAAACCTTGGTTTTTCGGTGTGCGGGTTTCTCGCCCGCATTATCGTTACTTATGCCTACATTTGCTTTTCTGAAAGCTCCAATTAAGCTTACGCTTAATCTTCAGTGCTGTCAGAATGCTCCCCTACCCAACAACATTGCTGTTGTTGTCATAGCTTCGGTATTATGTTTAATGCCCGTTTATTGTCCACGCCCAATCGCTCGACTAGTGAGCTATTACGCACTCTTTAAATGAATTGCTGCTTCCAAGCAAACATCCTAGCTGTCAAAGCAATCGGACCACGTTAGATCAACTTAACATAAATTTAGGGACCTTAGCTGATGATCTGGGTTGTTTCCCTCTCGCCCATGGACCTTAGCACCCATGGGCTCACTCCCGAGTATATGATATAGTATTCGGAGTTCGTCAGGATTTGGTAGGCGATGAAGCCCCCTAGTCCAATCGGTAGCTCTACCTCTATAACACTCAATCTCGAGGCTGTTCCTAAAAACATTTCGGGGAGTACGAGCTATTTCCCAGTTTGATTAGCCTTTCACCCCTACCCACAACTCATCCGGAAGCTTTTCAACGCTTATCGGTTCGGTCCTCCATTACCTGTTACGATAACTTCAACCTGGTCATGGGTAGATCACAAGGTTTCGCGTCTACCCCCTCTGACTATACGCCCTATTCAGACTTGCTTTCGCTTCGGCTTCTTTCGTCAACAAAATTAACCTTGCCAGAGAGGAGTAACTCGTAGGCTCATTATGCAAAAGGCACGCAGTCACCACACGAAGTGGCTCCTACCGCTTGTAAGCACACGGTTTCAGGTTCTATTTCACTCCTCTGTTCGAGGTTCTTTTCACCTTTCCTTCACAGTACTAGTTCACTATCGGTCTCTCAGGAGTATTTAGCCTTAGCGGATGGTGCCGCTGACTTCCCACAAGATTTCACCGGTCTCGCGGTACTCAGGATACTACTCATTTATTTATTTATACGTTTACGGGACTATCACCCTATATTGCAGCACTTTCCAGAGCCTTCAACTTCAAATAAATAAACTAAATGTAGTCCTATAACCCCAACAATGCCTTAACATTATTGGTTTGGGCTGTTCCCTTTTCGCTCGCCACTACTGGGGGAATCACTATTGTTTTCTTTTCCACCGGGTACTTAGATGTTTCAGTTCTCCGGGTTGGCGTTCAATTAGAACAATCATTCTTCAAATGATTAGGTTTTCCCATTCGGAAATCTTCGGATAAAAGGTTATTTGCACCTCCCCGAAGCTTATCGCAGCTTATCACGTCCTTCATCGCCTCTGAGAGCCAAGGCATTCACCGTGTGCTCTTTATTACTTTAATAAGTATATTATAGTTACTTTTTATTTTCTTTCAATATGTCAAAGAACTTATCCTTGAAAACAAGGTAAAGTGGAGAATAACGGATTCGAACCGATGACCCCCTGCGTGCAAGGCAGGTGCTCTAGCCAACTGAGCTAATTCCCCAATACGATTTTAGTAGTCCCGAGCAGATTTGAACTGCTGACCCCTACATTATCAGTGTAGTGCTCTAACCAACTGAGCTACGGGACTGTCTTATGTTAATTAAATAGAAAAGATTTCGAATTAATTAAGGCTAGACCCATTTACTCGGGTGGTTCAAGACCTCTGAGCTCGTTTTGGGATAAATAATTATATAATAAAGAAGCGCAAGTGTAGAGGATTTAAGAACAAATCGCTCAAAAAAGGAGGTATTCCAGCCACACCTTCCGGTACGGCTACCTTGTTACGACTTAACACCAGTCACCGATTTTACCCTAGGCGACTCCTTTCGGTTATCGACTTCAGGTACCCTCAGCTTCCATTGTTTGACGGGCGGTGTGTACAAGGCCCGGGAACGTATTCACCGAATCATTGCTGATATTCGATTACTAGCGAATCCAGCTTCATGAGGTCGAGTTGCAGACCTCAATCCGAACTGAGACGAGTTTTAGAGATTAGCATCATGTTACCATGTAGCAGCCCATTGTACTCGCCATTGTAGCACGTGTGTAGCCCTGGACGTAAGGGCCGTGCTGACTTGACGTCATCCCCACCTTCCTCACCGCTTGCGCGGGCAGTTTCATTAGAGTCCCCGACATTACTCGCTGGCAACTAATGATAGGGGTTGCGCTCGTTGCGGGACTTAACCCAACACCTCACGGCACGAGCTGACGACAGCCATGCAGCACCTAGTTTCGTGTCATTTCTGAAAGGGGCTTTCACCACCGGTCACTAACTTTCAAGCCCAGGTAAGGTTCCTCGCGTATCATCGAATTAAACCACATGCTCCTCCGCTTGTGCGGGCCCCCGTCAATTCCTTTGAGTTTCACTCTTGCGAGCGTACTCCCCAGGTGGATTACTTATTGCTTTCGCTTAGACGCGTACAGTGTATCGCACACATCGAGTAATCAACGTTTACAGTATGGACTACCAGGGTATCTAATCCTGTTTGATCCCCATACTTTCGTGCCTCAGCGTCAGTTATAGTTTAGTGAGCTGCCTTCGCAATCGGTGTTCTGTGCAATATCTAAGCATTTCACCGCTACACTGCACATTCCGCCCACTTCAAATATACTCAAGATTAACAGTATCAATGGCAATTCTACAGTTAAGCTGCAGGCTTTCACCACTGACTTATTAATCCGCCTACGCACCCTTTAAACCCAATAAATCCGGATAACGCTTGGATCCTCCGTATTACCGCGGCTGCTGGCACGGAGTTAGCCGATCCTTATTCTTACGGTACCATCAGCCTTGTTCACGAACAAGGGTTTTTTCCCGTATAAAAGCAGTTTACAACCCATAGGGCCTTCATCCTGCACGCGGCATGGCTGGATCAGTGTTGCCACCATTGTCCAATATTCCTTACTGCTGCCTCCCGTAGGAGTCTGGTCCGTGTCTCAGTACCAGTGTGGGGGTATATCCTCTCAGAACCCCTATACATCGTAGCCTTGGTAGGCCTTTACCCTACCAACTAGCTAATGTACCATATGCCTATCTCTAACCCCCGGAGGTTTAATAACAAAAAGATGCCTTTTCGTTATGTTATGGAGTATTAATCCCTCTTTAAAGGGGCTATGCTCCAGTTAGAGGCAAGTTGCATATGTATTACTCACCCGTGCGCCAGTCGTCATCAGTATTGCTACCATGTTACCCTTCGACTTGCATGTATTAAGCCTGCCGCTAGCGTTCATCCTGAGCCAGGATCAAACTCTTCTTTGTAAGTTTGATTGTTTCCTAGTTTATTATAGGAAGAATTAATTTAGGATTTGTTGTTAAATTTATAATGGAAAAATTCCATCTTTTTCCTTCTACACTATGCTTGCTTCAATATTTTCAAAGAACTTATGTTTTGTCTTTTTGACTCATTCATTTCTGAATGGGGGTGCAAAAGTACAACCGTTTTTTTAATCTGCAAATTATATTTTCAGTTTTGTGATTTTTTTACAATTGAAATTTATTTGCTGTAATTATTAAACTAATATCAATATTACTCTTTATTAGTTTCCCATTTTTTTAAAAGAACGTGTTTGAAATGGGAGTGCAAATGTACAAAGTATTTTTAAATTGCAAATAAGTATTCAAATATTTTTTTTAAATTTTTACTATGACGCTGTAACACAATACTATAATTTTTTATTAGGGGGTACTTAAAGCAACTTGAATGAGTTTTCCATTCATAACTTTGGCAGCATTAAATGCAAAATCAGAGATAAACTCAACAATTTCTTCGGGATTTATTTGTGCGGTGTATTGAGGAAACGCTTCTCTAAGCATTTCAGTATTAACTGCACCAAGGCATAATGCATTGACTTTAATATTTGTATCTTTAAACTCTTCAGCGAGGCACTCGGTAAGACAGGCTAATGCAGCTTTGGAACTACTATAAACCGATAGTCCCGGAAACTTAGCAGCACCTTGTATGGCTCCCATGGAGCTAATGTTTACAATATGAGATGATTCGGTATTTGATAATAATTTGAATAATTTTTGAGTTAGCATAAATGGAGCATAAAAATTAGTTTTCATTACTCTATCCATTTCTTCAAATTCGATTTGCAGGAACGATTTATTTAGTAGTTGCGCGGCATTATTTATTAAAAAATTAAGACCATTGCAATAACTAGAAATAGTTTGTATTATTGTATTTATATGATCTTGATTTGTGATGTCAGCTTTTATTATAACCAAATTATTATGCGAGTCTTCATTTTTTAATTCCTGAATATTACTGATGTTTCGAGAAACTGCAAATATTTTATCATTTGGTTTGGCCAGGGATAGCATTTTTTTTACCAAATAAAATCCGATTCCTTTTCCTGCCCCGGTAATTAAGATATTCATAGCATGACTGTTATTATAATATTAAACATAAAAATTCAAAATTAGTATAGAAATAAATTAAGCACTTACGGAAATAAAAAAAGGGAATAAAAATTCCCTTTTTTATTTTTTTTATTATTTCATCATTTTGAAGTAACCGTGTGTATGTTTAAAAGGTTGGTTATTGATATCTGTGGCTTCTATTATGTAGTAATATGTTCCAGCAGGATAATTACCGCCATCCCATTTATCTCTTACATTATTAAATTCAATTACTTTTTTGCCCCAACGGTCAAAGATTATTGCTTTGAAAGAGTTAACGGTGTTAGGGTCAATTTGGAAATAAAATTCATCATTTACACCATCGCGATTAGGAGTGAAAACATTAGGGATGATGAGTTCTTCTTCGGGGACAACCGTAAAGCCCATAGTATCAGTACAACCAAATGAATTTCGGACGGTTAAGAGAATTCGATATATTCCGCTGCTTGTGTATGTATGAGTAGTATTGAAGTTTGTGGTGTCGACATTGGACGAATCACCAAAGGTCCATTGCCACCAAGAGTAGCCTGTAGAGTTATTTGTAAGTGTTACATTGAACGGAATAGTTCCTCGACCATTAGCAGGGTCAATAAAAAAACTAGCAGTAGGCTTTGGATAAAAATTTATCATTAATGAGGCTACGTTACTTCTACAACCATTAAGAGAATCGTAAGCGTAAATAGTACCGCTACTGGTAAACTGACCGTTAAATGTTTCTCCAAAATTAACCAATCCCTGAAGTTCGCTATTGAGATACCAGCTTATAGTTCCTCCCGGAATGCCGGTAGCACTGACTGAGCCCGGAGGAAGGTTAGTGCCAGAACAAACCGTTTGATTTTGACTTAAAGTTGGTGGTTGTGGTGTTTGGTTAACTACTACAATAACACTATCCTTATGAGGGCACACCCCTGAAAAACTATATGTAATTACACTTGTTCCGATGGGTGCTATACTAGGATTAAATGTTCCTGATGAGTTTAACCCCGGAACAGTATTCCAAGTGCCGCCCGGAGTTGCAGTAGTTATTTGTACAGGTTGATCTCCTGAACAAAAAATTGTATCATTTAAAGTTAATGTAGCATCGGGGCCTGCAATAACCTCAATTGTTGTGGTTTGCGTTTCGGTACAATTGCCTCCCGGGGCTGACAAGGTGAGTGAAATAGTGTGGATGCCCGGGCCAGCAAGAGTTGGGTTAAAGATACCTGTAAGTGAATCGCTAATTCCAGCCCCAGACCATAGTTCGGTGTAATTAGGGTTTGCCGGGGAATAATCTAGATTAATAGGTAATGTGTTACTACAAATAGGCCCATAGGAGTTTATTGTGAAAACAGGAGCCGGTACCACAGCAATATTTAATGTATCAAGTTTAAGGCAACCTTGTGCGCTGGTAGCAGAGAGTATAATTGAGAAGTTACCAGTGTTTGGGAAGGTGACAGTAGGATTACTTATATTTGGATTTGTGAAGAGTCCCGGAGGAGACCAACTATAGGTGTATGGTGCTCCACCATTGGTTGTTTGGGCATTAAATTGAACAGTGCCCCCTTGACAAACAACTGTGTCGCCAACAGCAACCAAAGTGAAAGGCGGAGCAATAGTTACTGTAATGGTATCTCTGTTAGAACAAGTATTACTTAAATCACTTTCAACAATGTAAGTAGTGGTAACTGTAGGTTTAGCTATAGGGTTTGGGCAGTTATTACAAGAGAATTGAGCGCCTGAAGGAATAGTGTTTCCAGATAAATCATACCATGTAAAATTGGTTCCTCCAACTGCTGTTAACTGCACGCTGTCGCCTTGTGTACAAAGGGTAACAGAGCCTGGAACAATAAGCGTAGATGGAACCACTTCAATGTTATAGATATAGTTTTGAATACCGGGAATTGGGCATGCTCCATCACTCACTGTAATTGAGAAAGAAGTGTTCATTCCTGATGAAGTTGCGGGTGCAGTCCAAGATATTTCAGCAAATAAAGGATTATCGCCTGTAATATTAATTGTAGAACCGGGTAGCACAGTGGCTAAATTGCTGACGATACTTAACACATCGGCAGGGTCCTGATCAACAAATTTAGCGATGAATGTAAAAGTATTTCCCTCGCACATTTCAATTGAGTATGGCCCAATTTGCACGGCATTTCCTGTAAGTTGATCAATTATTCCGGCACTAATATCGGGTGGTGTATTGGTGCAAGAGCGTACTACAAATTGGATATCGCGCTTAACAAAACCAATAAGGTTTCCGTTTCTGTACTCTTCAACTTTTACAACTAAAACAAAATTACCTAATAATGTTGGAGTAAAGGATAACATCCCCGAAACTGGATCGAGAATAATACCCGGCAATGGCTGGTTTACGGAATATCCAGGTTGGTAGGTAAGTATAGTAGGATTATTTAAGCTTCCTCCTAATGGTGAGTCGAAGCTATAAACCAAAGAGTCGCCATCAAGTTCGGATACTCCAAAACTGTAGTTTACTAATTGATTGGCACAAACATAAGGAATTGGTTGTGAGTTAAATACAGGAGATTGATTAATTGGTGCTGCGATAGAATTAATTTCTGCATCAACTGCGAAATAATAATTATTGCCTGGCGGATCCAAATTTACAGAAGCATTTCTATTGGCAACTCCCCAAACAACCCTCCAAGACGCGCATGGTTGAAGAACAACGATTTTTTGAAATACTTTTTGGCGCATCCCCGGTAAGGTACCACCATTACACCAACTATTAGGTTGCTCGGCAGGACATAACTGCGATACTTCTGAAACTGAAATTCGAGGGAAAGAAACATTGAAGTTGGCAAAACCACAAGTATTCGTAAATCTGACATCTATGGAGGTACTAACAGTAGCTGAACCAGCACAGTCCTCAAAGATGCTGACTGTTATCAAAAAAGAATCAACTCCTACTCTTTTATAGGTAATATCAGCCCCTGCAACATGAGTGGCGTAGGTAGTTTTTGTTATAGTAACAAAAGATAAAATGCAGATAAAAAAAAGTAAAATTTTTCGCATATTCATAATTAATTATGCTCAAAGAAAACATTTTTTTACAATAAAAGCAACTTTAAACTATTTTTTATTTAAAAGTAGTGAGATAATAGTGTTTTAAATAATCAATAAATATTTTTGCTTCCTAATCATAGGCTAGGCTAGCACTTAACCATCTTTCCATGATTTCTATATCTATATCTTTACGTTGGGCATAATCTTCGACCTGATCTTTCTGGATTTTTCCAAGTGCAAAGTAATGTGAGTGAGGGTTTGAAAAATATAAACCACTAACGGCCGCAGTAGGAACCATTGCCATTCCTTCGGTAAGAACCATGCCTGTATTTTTATTAACGTCCAAAAGTTTCCATATTAAAGCTTTTTCGGTATGGTCGGGCTGTGCGGGGTAGCCGGGAGCAGGACGAATTCCAATATACTCTTCGTTAATTAATTGATCGTTAAGAAGACTTTCATCAGGTACATAGCCCCAAATTTCTTTTCGAACTTTTTTGTGCATTAATTCTGCAAAAGCCTCGGCTAGTCTATCTGCCAAAGCTTTTAACATAATTGCATTATAATCATCGTGTTCTTTCTTAAATTTCTCAATTTGTGCATCAATTCCGATGCCGGCAGTAACGGCAAAGAATCCTAAATAATCTTTATGACCTTTAGGGGCAACATAATCTGAAAGCGCCAAATTAGGCTGGCCAGCCGGTTTTTTTGTTTGTTGCCTTAATGTATGCATTACTGTTATAACTTTGTTGTTTTCATACACTTCAATATCATCACCCACTGCATTTGCCTCATAAATTCCAATAACAGCATTTGCTTGAAGCCACTTTTCTTTAATTATTTTTTGCATCATTGCTTTGGCATCATTAAAAAGTCTGGTGGCCTCTTCTCCCCTATTAGGATCGGAAAGGATTTTTGGATACGAACCTTTCATTTCCCAACTATGAAAGAAAGGTGTCCAATCAACATGTTCGGCTATTTCTTCTATAGAATAATCAACAAAAACTTGATTTCCTAATTGTTTGGGCTTTATTATATTTTCTTTACTCCAGTCGATAGTTAACTTATTACTCCGTGCTTCTTCAATTGTAATAAATTTATTTTTGGAGTGTGCATTTTTGTTTTGTTCACGAATTCTATCGTAGTCTTTTTCGATTTCTTCCATAAATGCCGGTCGTAAATTATCGGATATTAGGCTGCTTACCACCGGAACCGACTTACTTGCATCATTAACATGAACAACCGGACTGGAATAATTTTTGGCAATTTTAACTGCTGTATGTACTCGAGAAGTTGTTGCCCCGCCAATAAGTAAAGGGATGGTAAATTTATTTCTTTCCATTTCTTTAGCCACATGAACCATTTCGTCCAATGAGGGTGTAATAAGTCCGCTAACCCCAATGACATCAACATTATTTTTGATTGCTTCATTAAGGATTTTATCGGCAGGAACCATTACTCCTAAATCAATAATTTCATAGTTATTGCAAGATAACACAACGCCTACAATATTTTTTCCGATATCGTGTACATCGCCCTTTACTGTAGCGAGTAGAATCTTTCCGGCATTACTTTTCTCATCCATATTGATACCTGCTTTTTTGTTGGCTTCCTTCTCGGCCAAAAGAAATGGTTCAAGGTAGGCCACAGCTTTTTTCATTACGCGTGCGCTTTTAACAACCTGAGGCAAGAACATTTTACCTGAACCAAACAAATCGCCAACCACATTCATACCGGCCATTAATGGACCTTCGATTACATGTAAAGGACGGCCTAATTTTACTCGTGCTTCTTCTGTATCTATCTCAATATAATCGGTTATTCCTTTTACAAGAGAATAGCTTAAACGTTCCTCAACACTTGTATTTCTCCACTCTTCAGATTTCTCGTTTTTTTCTTTTGAGACACCTTTCAGGGTTTCGGCATATTCAACTAATTTTTCTGTAGCTTGGCTGTTACGGTTAAAGAGTACGTCTTCAATTAAAGTTAAAAGGGTTTTATCAATATTATCATAAACAATTAGTTGTGATGGATTAACAATTCCCATATCCATTCCAGCTTTAATAGCATGATAAAGAAAAGCAGCATGTATAGCTTCTCTTACAATATCATTTCCTCTGAACGAGAATGAAACATTACTTAATCCTCCGCTCACCTTGGCGTGAGGCAAATTTTCTTTTATCCATTTGGTAGCGTTAAAAAAATCGAGAGCATTCAGTTTGTGTTCATCCATTCCGGTGGCCACAGGAAATATGTTCGGGTCAAAAATAATATCTTGGGGAGGGAAATTTACCTTATTAACCAATATGTCATATGCTCTTTTACATATATCAATTCTTCGCTGCAGGGTATCTGCCTGTCCGTCTTCATCAAAAGCCATAACAATAACTGATGCTCCATATTGTTTAATTTTTTCGGCTTGATCAACAAAAGATTGTTCACCCTCTTTCAGAGAAATTGAGTTAACAATAGCTTTTCCTTGAATACATTTAAGGCCTGCTTCGAGAACCGACCACTTACTGGAATCAATCATAATTGGAACTTTAGCGATATCGGGCTCTGAAGCAATAAGATTAAGAAATTTTGTCATACAGGCCTCACCGTCAAGCATTCCTTCATCCATATTTATATCAATTACTTGGGCTCCACCTTCCACTTGTTCTTTTGCAATGCTTAATGCTTCGTCATAGTTGCCGCTACTAATTAGACGTAAGAATTTTTTTGATCCTGTAACGTTGGTTCTCTCACCCACATTCATAAAATTACTTTGCGGTCGTAATGTAACAGGTTCTAAACCACTTAGGTGAAGTAAATTATCTGATTCAGGTTTTTTTCTTGGTTGAGCCTTAGCCGCAATTTCAGCAATTTTTTTAATATGCTCGGGAGTAGTTCCACAACACCCTCCAACAATATTTAGGAATCCAGCTTTAAGAAATTCTTCTATTTGATGTCCCATTTCATGGGCATCTTGATCGTATTCGCCAAATTGATTTGGCAGCCCGGCATTAGGGTATGCACTAACATAAAATGGCGCTTTGGTAGCTAATTCTTCTAAATAAGGACGCATATCTTTGGCCCCTAAAGCACAATTTAAACCAATACTTAAAAGATCAACATGTGAGACAGAATGCAAGAAAGCTTCTGTGGTCTGACCGGATAATGTTCGCCCACTGGCATCGGTAATAGTTCCTGAAATCATTACAGGCAATTTTCTATTAATTTTTTTGCCGTAATTTTGTATTGCAAATAGGGCGGCTTTGGCGTTAAGGGTATCAAAAATTGTTTCAATTAGTAATATATCAACCCCTCCGTCAATCAAGCCTCTAACTTGTTCGGTATAGGTATCAACCAATTCATCAAAAGTAATGGCTCTGAATCCGGGGTCATTAACATCAGGTGATAAAGATAAAGTTTTATTAGTTGGGCCTATTGCACCTGCAACATAGGCTACTTTTTTTCCATTAGCTATTGGGGTGCTTAAAAACTCGGATATAGCCTGACAGGCAATTTTTGCTGCGCTTAGGTTTAGTTCGTAAACAAGTTCCTGCATATCATAATCGGCCATAGCCACCGAGGTACTATTAAAAGTATTGGTTTCGATAATATCTGCACCTGCCTTAAGGTACTCTAAATGTATAGCTTTAATAATATCAGGTTGGGTGATAGACAGTACATCATTGTTTCCTTTTAAATCTTTAGGCCAGGAGGCAAATCTTGTGCCTCTATAGTCTTTTTCTTCTAATTTGTATTGCTGAATCATGGTACCCATTGCACCATCAATTACCAAAACACGATTTTCTAACTCTTTGGATATATCTTTCGTCATTTTATTTATTATTTTAATTCAAAAAAAAACTCCTCTGATGATTATAGTCAGAGGAGTTCATAAATATATTAAAAATTATACATTAAAAATTATCTGACTTATCTGCTTTCAATATTATTCATAAAGAAACAGGAATTGGCACCTTCTTTTATTTAACTTATAAAAGGGTTGTCAAGGTTTCACGGGGCAAGTCCCTCCACCTTTCTGGATAAGTAAAATTAAAGAACTGAGGCAAAAGTAAGTATAATATTTGTATTATTTCCAAAAATAGACAATATATTTGTTTCAAGACGCTTTACCTTCAAATGTTTTTTTACATCTAATTATTTGTGAATAAGATGGGTGCTTGGGTAATTCATTAAACCTAATTTATTAAAGTTCCTGTTAGCTTTTTGAGAGAAGTTTCAGTCATTTTCATATTGTAGCGTGCGTTAACCAGGCGTGTAAGGGCTGTTTCGTATGAGTTTTGACTTTCTTTAATTTCAAGGTAATTACCTAATCCTGTTTTTAGTCGCTCTGTGCTTATCTTTAAGGCCTCTTTAGCCAATTCAATATTTTGTTCTTCTAAACTCAATATCTCAATGTTATCTTTCAATTTTTGATAAGTAGTGTATGCGCTACTCCACAAATTATATTTTATTCTGTCAACTTCAATTTGACTATTTCTTACCTGAATTTTTGCAACCTTAATTTTATTACGTGTGTTAAACCCATTAAAAATATTCCAAGAAGAGGTAATACCGAAACTGTAACCTAAGTTTTGATTTAGCAATGCAAATCCGGCTGTACTTTTAGAGTTGGTGAAATTATATGCAGATTGTAAACTAATTTTGGGCAATGTTAATGATTGAGCCTCTTTTAACGATTGGCTTATAATATCAGTATTTTTTTTGGCAAAGAGCAATAATTGATTTGATTGTTCCATTTTTTGTTTTACTGCCTCTAAAGAAAACTCGGGTTCAAAGTCAATTACAGTATCAACTGCAAAATCTTGGTCAAGGTTGGCTTTAATAAGTACTTTCAAATTATTTTTATATTCTGCAAGATTGAGTTTTTGGGTTAAAAGGTTAGATTTTTGCGCATTGTAATCTAATTTTGCTTGTAATAGTTCAACATTAGAGCCTGAGCCAATTTCAAGTTTTCGTTGATAAATCTTAATTCGTTCTTCGGTTACTTGCATGCTTACTTCGATGCCCTTTATTAATTGAGTTTGCATAACCGCTGTGTAGTATAAATTAATTAGCTGTTCCAGTTGTTGTTCAATACTGATTTTAGTACTGAGCTCACCTTGCTGTTCCAGTAAATTAAGTCTCTCTTTAGTGGCAAACATTTTCATTCCGTCAAATACTGTCCATGATAAAAACATACCAGCATTATAATTTTGTGACCCCACGCCACTCTTGTTTACTGTTAATCCGTTAGAAAATTCTTGATTAGTTTTATTATTAGCTGTGCTAATTCCTGCATTTATATCTACCTTAGGAAGAAATCCTGCGTTTCCGTATGTATTATCTATATCGGTTATAGTAGCGTTGTTTTGAGCTAATTGAATATCAAAGTTATTTTTTAACAGAAGCTCAGCGGCCTGTTTGAAGCTAAGAGTATTATTATTTTGTGCTATAATGCTACAAGGCAATAATATTAATAAGAAATAAAAGAAGCAGGACTTATTCATGATTTACTTTCTCTTTAGATAAATAACTGTATATAGCAGGTATAACAAACAAAGTAAGAACTAAGGAAAATAGTATTCCACCAACAATAACAATACCCATTCCCATTCTACTTTTTGCACCGGCTCCAATAGCTAAGGCAATAGGCAATGCTCCCAAAGCAGTAGCTAAACTAGTCATTAGGATTGGTCGCAAACGAGATTCAGCAGCATGTTGAATAGCTTCCATTTTAGACATACCTTTGCTTTTCATTTGGTTGGCAAATTCTACAATAAGAATTCCATTTTTTGTAACCAAACCGATAAGCATAATTATACCAATTTGGCTAAAAATATTAAGCGTTTGATTAAAGTACCACAATGACAAGAATGCTCCAGCTAAAGCTAAAGGCACAGTGAGCATAATAATAAAAGGGTCCACAAAACTTTCGAACTGAGCTGATAAAACCAGGTAAACAATGAGTAATGCCAGCACAAAAGCAAACAAAATATTTGATGAACTCTCTTGATAATCGCGTGAGGCTCCGGTTAAGCTGGTTGAGAATCTTTCGTCAAGAACTTTCTTTGCAATTCTATTCATTTCTTCAATACCGTCACTAATGGTTTTACCGGGTGCAAGTCCGGCAGAGACTGTAGCCGATTGATACCTATTATAATGATATAATTGAGGAGGAGAGCTTTCTTCTTTAAAAGTTACAATATTATCTAACTGTACTAAATTTCCTTGATTATTACGTAAATAAACCGATCTAATATCCAAAGGTTCATCACGGTTTTCGCGGCTAAATTGTCCAATCACCTGATATTGTTTTCCGTTCATAGTAAAGTAACTAAATCGTTGTCCACTTAAGGCCAATTGAAGAGTTTGAGCAATGTCAACAACAGAGACACCAAGATTTTTGGCTTTTTCTCTATCAATGGTAATATTAATTTCGGGCTTATTAAACTTTAAATCAGTATCAAACCCCTGAAAAACGTGGCTCTTGGAGACCTCTTCAACAAATAGGGGTAGTTTTTCTTTTAATTTTTCAAAATTTGGTGCTTGCAAAACAAACTGAACAGGTAGTCCGCCACGAGTACCACCAGCTGAAATAGTTTGTTGCTGAATAACAAAAATTTTTCCTTGTTGGAAGTTCTTTGCATTAGCGGTAATCATATCAGCAATTTGTTGCTGACTTCGTGTACGTTCGGATGCATCAGTTAAAGCTAATCTGACAAAAGCCGTATTAACTGCTCCTGAACCTGTGAAACCCGGAGCTGTAACTGTAAGGCAAACTGTTTTCTCAGGAACTGAATCTGTAATAAATTGTGAAAAACGATCAACAAAGTCATCAGTATATTCATAAGAAGCCCCTTCAGGACCGGTTAATGAAACCCGCATCCAGTTTCTGTCTTCTAAGGGAGATAACTCACTTTGTAACACACTATTGGTAATGAAGATAATAATAATAGATGCTGCCAGAATAATAAAAGCCCACCATTTACGTTTCAGAAACTTTTGAAGGGCATTGCCATAGGAGCTGGTCATGTTTTCAAAGAAAGGTTCAGTAGCTAAATAAAACTTACTCTTAACCGGCTTTTTCTTTACCAACCTAGCATTAAGCATTGGAGTAAGGGTAAGTGAAACGAAAGCAGAAATGATAACTGCACCTGCCAATACCACTCCAAACTCGCGGAACAATCTACCCACAAAACCTTCGAGAAAAATTACAGGCATAAATACAGCAGCCAGAGTAACAGAAGTTGAAATTACAGCGAAGAAAATCTCTTTAGAGCCTTTATGTGCAGCTTCTATAGGGTTAAGCCCATCTTCTATTTTTTTATAAATATTTTCCGTTACCACAATACCATCGTCAACCACGAGTCCTGTGGCTAATACAATTGCCAGCAGGGTAAGGATATTGACTGAATAGCCCATGATGTACATGATAAAGAATGCTCCAATGAGGGAAACCGGAATATCAAATAAAGGACGTAATGCTATTAACCAGTCTCTAAAAAACAAATAAATAATAATAATTACCAATACTATGGCAATCATTAATGTTTCAACAACCTCCTTAATAGATTTTTTAATAAACAAAGTATTATCCAGTGCAATATCTACATAAAAATCATCGGGTAAATCTTTTTTAATATGTTCGAGTCTTTTATAAAACTCTTTGGCAATGTCAAGGTAGTTGGCTCCCGGTTGCGGTACCAATGCCAATCCAATCATAGGTACTCCAGAATTTTTAAGAATTGTTTCTTCATTTTCGGGACCTAAGTAGGCCTCCCCCACATCTTTAATTTTAATGGTGTTATCGCCTTGAACTTTTAGGATTAAGTTATTAAAATCATCAACTGTTTTTAAGCGTCCTACAGTATTTAATGTAAGTTCTGAGGTGTTGCCAGAGATTTTACCTGCCGGCAGCTCGACATTTTCTTTATCAATTGCAATTTTAACGTCTTGTGGGGTTAGTCCGTATGATGCAAGTTTAACAGGATCGAGAGACAAACGCATAGCATACTTTTTTTGCCCCCATATTTGCAATGTGCTTACTCCCGGAATTGTTTGAAGTCTTTCGGCTAAAACATTCTCGGCAAAATCACTTACTTCAAGTTGGCTTCTGGTGTTTGATTGCAATGTTAAAGAGATAATAGCATCAGAGTTGGCATCGGACTTTGTAACAATAGGAATACCATCCAAATCTTTAGGTAATTGGCTGGTTGCTTGTGATACCTTATCCCTAACATCATTTGCAGCGGCCTCAAGGTCGGCCGAAAGATTGAATTCAACTGTAATAATGCTAGATCCTTGATTGCTTGCTGATGATATAGTGCGCACTCCGTCTATTCCATTGATAGCTTTCTCGAGAGGTTCGGTAATTTGTGATTCAATAACATCAGCATTTGCTCCGGGATAGTTAGTGCGAACCGTAATAATTGGGGGGTCAATAGAAGGAAACTCTCGAACTCCCAGAAATGAAAAGCCTATTCCACCGAACAAAATAATAATAATGTTCATGACGATAGCCAATACCGGCCTATTGATACTTATTGATGAAATATTCATAGACTACTTTTTTATATTGGTTATTACAATAGGGCTTTCGGGCTTAAGAGTCATTATCCCAGATACAATTACCGTATCGCCTACCTGAAGACCTTCTGTTATTTCAATCATAGCATCATTTCGTATTCCTGTTTTTACTTTTACCGGTATGGCCTTCCCACTTTTATTAATATATACTTTTTTACCTTTAAGTTCGGGAATAATAGCTTCGGTAGGAATAAGAATAGCTTTATCATGTTTATTTATATTTACTTCCACCCTGGCAAATGCCCCCGGGAATATAGTGTGATTACTGCTGTTGTTAAATATTGCTCTTACAGAAACACTTCTTGTTTGTTCATCAATTTTAGGTTCAATAGCCTCTATTTTTGCATTTAATGTATCATCAATATTGTCAACTTTAAAGTGAATTGTTTCCCCTACTTTTAGATTTTGAACAAATATTTCAGGCACTGTAAAGTCTAACTTTAAGATATGTGTTTGTTGAATACTTGCTATCACTGTTGTGTTATTTACAAAGCTCCCTTCACTTACCTGCCTAATTCCGATCTTACCATCAAAAGGGGCCTTTATTTCTGTTTTTTCAATTAAGGCTTTTGTGTATTCAATATCTGCCTCAATGGTTTCAATCAGGTTCTTTGCGGTGTCATACTCTTCTTGACTAACTCCTTTAATTTCAAGCATCTTTTTCAATCTACTTTCATTATCCTGAGCTAATTTAAGTTGGGTTTTTAGTTTCAATAATTGCGATTGCAAATCAGCATCATTAACTTTAGCCAATAGAGTTCCTTTGGCAATCTGTGAGCCTTCTTTAAAATTAATTAATATTAATTTTCCGCTAGTTTCAGGAATCAATTTTACTTCTTCATTGGCCTTTATGGAGCCAATTACATACTGTATATTATTGAGTTCTTTACCTGAAGTAATAAACCCGGTAACATTTGCTGCAGAAGGTTTAAACTGACCACCGGGCTTGGTTTTCTTAACCGGTTTAAAGAAAGTCATTTTAATAATAACCAATGCTGCAATACTAATTATAATTATAATAATGTTTTTAAGCTTCATATCTTTTTATTAGATTTTTTATAATTTAAAAATATTTTTTCTGATGGCATCAATTCTAAATTCTTCTGAATCAGTTTTAAGTTAACATACAGTTCTTCAATTTTTTTATGTGAAAGATTAGCAAAAGCCGCACTATTAATTTCTTTCACTGCTATATGTATTTCAGGTAAAATTTCAAAACTTTTTTTGGTAAGTTGTATAATATGTTCTCTTCTGTCGTTTTTATTAATGGCTTTTTTTACATATTTCTTTTTCACTAATATGTCAATAATACGCACCATAGAAACTTTATCAATCATAAGATTATCACAAATAAATTGCTGGGTACATTTATTTTCATTTGCTTCAAGCAGGATAAGTATAGAATAATATCTTTCCAGCTCAATATGATTCAGTCTCTTTGAGAATGCGCCAAAATAGCTCTTGGTAAGAGCTGAAAGGTAACTTCCCAATGGTAATATCTTACAAACTTCTTTTTCCATTCAAATAATTAGGGAAGCAATATTAGTAACTAATACTAATAGTTAGTAATATTAACTATTTAATTTAACAATTACTTTCTATTCCTTTCTTAATTTAATTAATTTAGAAAATTCAACTTTTATTCGGTTGTATATTTTAAACATCAATTAGACTTTAAGGATTAGCATAAATGATTGTAAGTTTTTTATATTTTTAACATTTCGGACTTATTTATCTTATTTATTAATTTTAACACCTACTTTCAAGAAAAAGAGTGCTTTAAGATTGCATTTAGAATAATATTAATAAAAATTATGTAAAAAAGGCTGTTTAAGTAGTTGATTAACCTTACACATCATTTGAAAATGAGCAAAATAAAATTACTTTTGCGCTACCTTAAAAAAAAATAATAAATGCCAACAGTTTCGCGTGCCACGTTTAATAATAAAGATAGCTATTTTTTTGAAGCTTTAAAACAAAAAATAGACCAATACTTTAGTAAAAATCAACTAAAACAATCAGGAAATTCACGTTTGTTTACTAAAGCCATAATATTAATAAGTACTTTAATAATATTATACACCGTATTGGTTTTCTTTACCCCCGAAAATATATTTGTTTCGATATTGTTGTGTGTGTTGTTAGGGCTCAATTTAGCAGCTATAGGGTTCAATATAATGCACGATGGGGCACACGGTAGTTTTAGTACCAAGCCTTGGGTAAATGAGCTTACTTCATACTCGTTGGAAATGATGGGGGGAAGCTCCTTTATGTGGAAAATTAAGCATAACCAAAACCATCATACCTTTACTAATATTGAAGGAATGGACGATGATATAGATATTAAACCCTTTATTAGAGTGAGTAAAGATCAGCCCAAAAAGTGGTTTCATCGTTTTCAACACATCTATTCCTTATTTTTATATGCTTTAACCTATCTACTGTGGGTATTTTGGCTTGATTATAATAAATATTTCTCGGGAAAAATAGGAGAAATAAAAATTAAAAAGATGAACACCAAAGATCAAATTATTTTTTGGGGTAGCAAGATTGTTTATTTGTTTGTTTTTATTGTAGTACCAATTATTTTTGTTGGATGGCAAAAAACACTTATTGGTTATTTGATAGTTGTTATGGTTACAGGCTTGGTAATAAGTGTAGTTTTTCAGTTAGCTCATGTTGTTGAAGATGCTTTGTTTCCGGCAATTCCTGAAAACACCAAGTCATTAAAAATTGAAACGGAATGGGCTATACATCAATTAAACACTACAGCAAATTTTGCTACTCAAAATAAGCTTGTATCATGGTTTATAGGGGGATTGAATTATCAAGTTGAGCATCACTTGTTTCCCCGCATTAGCCATATTCATTACCCTGCCATTAGTAAATTGGTAAAAGAAACTTGCGAGCAATATCATGTAAATTATATAGAGTTTCCTACTGTTTTTGCAGCCGTAAAGTCACATCTTAAGCATTTAAAGACTATAGGCAACGCAGCATAAGTTATTGTTCGATTGTTTCTCTTGTTTGGGCAATTAATAAGGAATAAAACAAAAATTTATTAGTGATTTTGCTATTTTTTCAGAAGGTGTGATCAGGAATAGTTATTGTTAACCAGTAAAGCCATAGCGATAGGTTCAATATTCGTAAAGCTTATTCTTACCTCAATTTATTTCAAGATGCTTAATTAAAAACTTGGTCTTGACATGTCCTATTATCACTGTAAAAAGGGGAAGTTGGCAAAAAAGTAATTTATTATGCATTTGCCTCTATTAATGGGACACGGAAAACTCCCTATCAATATTTAGTTTAAGGCATTTTTGAAGGAAAAATTCGTCAAGCTTTCTTTTTAAAGTTGGTTTCATAAACCTTAATCCATTCATTTACGGTCATCTTTCTCATTAATTCTCCTATGAGGTTGTAGGGAATGTCTTCAAACTTTTTAAACCTTATGCAACTTTTACCCATATCAAGTTTTTGTTTAGTGTGTTTTGGATACTCAGTTACAAACCATTCCATTAATTTTGGGACGGCATAGATGCCCATATGATAAAAATTAATAGAATTTTTTTGAGAGGCAAGTCCTGCAAAAGGTAGTGGTTCAGTGGGCTTGCAGTGATAACCTGCAGCATAAATTGAATGCGGAACCACATATCCTAAACCACCATAACTAATGGCGGCCTCAAAGCCTTTAGGCAAGTTTTTGACAATAGTATCGTGTAGTTTATTAAAAGGTTCTATTCTGTCAGAAGGAAGTCCGGAAAGAATTTCTTCTACTGTATTGCCAGATGCTTTCATATTGAATAATTTGCTTTTGATGTGTTGTTTAACCGTTGCCCGGTAGTTTCTTACAGAGCCTCATAAAGGTAGCCTGTAAAAAAATTATTAATAAAAGTTGTTTGTAACGCACAAAACAAATATACAAATAAAAATGGAAAGGTTAAAGCTTTTCAGATGCACGAAGTTGTAGCATTATTCAACACGGAAATAAAGAGAAAAAGAGCTTTTTATAATTCTTAAATGATAGAGGCTGGCTGCTTTCTATTAGTCTTTTTAAAGTGTTAATATGTATATTTATTTTCCTAATCCATATTTATCAACTGCGGGTTGTCCCCAAATGTTGTCTTTAACTCTATAAACGGTTTCGCAGTCTTCCAACTTACCGCATATTTCATCTAGTTGTCCCCAAGCGTAGTTGCAGGTTCCGATTTGCTTTCCGTTATTATCGTAAATTGTGCTACTTGCATCATATACATTTTGTTCTGCACAAAAAACTGTCTGCCCGTTGTATTTACATTGGTCAATTGAACCGTTTTTGTATGTCTTATAAAGTGTTTTTAAAGTGTTTAGGTTATCAGTATCGTCTTTATTACAACCTGCCAGACCTAGAGTCAGTAATGCTGTCAAGGTCAAAACCAAAAGAATTTTGGACTTTATACTATTCATAGTCTTGATGTTTTATATTTTGTATTAATTTCTGTCAGAGTAAATTTTACTCATCATTATTCGTTGTTGTTACCTGTAACTTATTTCAGTTTGTGCTAAAATAACCTAAAACGGGCGTCTGTGAAAAAACTATCCCTAATTAACCTAAACTAATGGTTATATACAAAACAAATATATCAATAAAAGGGGAAATACCAATTTAGTTGGGCAGAATTAAGCTGAGGGAGATTGTAGTTTTTTTTCAGCACATGATTAAATCGAAGCAGCGCTTGGTTAATTCATGTATATAAGCGGCCGGTATTAATCGTCATCTCTTAAAAATGTTCCTGATATGTTAAAGATAAGCGCTAGACTGTTGTTAAGTTGAACTTCTTGATTACCATATTTTAATTCCCAACCAACGATATAATTTGATGAATAATTCGAATTTACATAGGAAAGAATGTTAGCCGGAATAACGCTGTCAGGAAGCTTTGAATTCCAGTCAATATCAATTATTTCTATTTGTTTATTAAATTCCAATTTAACTCCATTTGCTAATAAAACTTCATACAACTCTTTACCATCTTTGTCTTTAACAGCCCGAGAAATTGAAGTTGTCGAAAAGTGAGTTTGAACATAAGTTTTAATTTCAGATGGGATTTTGTCCTTTGTAAGCAGAGCTTCTTTGTCACAACTTGTTGTTATGAGTATCGAAAATACTACTGTTGCAATTGCTATTATCTTTTTCATATTGTCGATTTTAAGTTTTATGCTACTCTTTTCAGGATTTTGGCAACCTCCTTTTATACAAGTTTAGTAATATTAATAGATTTCTGCTACGTTATCTTTCAGATAATAGTTTAGTGTAAAAAAAACAATTCAGAACACAAATTGTTAGTTGTGTTTGAACAAATATACTATATATAATAAACAAATAAAAATGAAATACCAATTCAGTTGAGCAGAATTAAGCTCAGGAAGGTTGTAGTTATTTTCAGCACATGATTAGATTGAATCAGGGCTTGGTTTAATCGCTATATGGCGGTTAGTGCTTATTATTTTATGTTGCTTTATCTCCACTGATAACGTTTGAAAATTTCCCTTTGTATTTAAGGAAAAACGATTCAAAATATTTGTATGAGAGTCCCGCCAATAAAATGGTAAAAAAAATACTCAAAGGATAAATAGCCCAGTTAGTCAGAGCATTTAGAGATTTACAAATGTTCAATGCTAATACTATGGCAATTGGGTGATACATATAAAGCCCATATGAAATATTACCTAAGTAACTCAACGTTTTATTTTCAAGTGATATTAAAATTGTTCTATTAGCTGCTAAATTTAAAATTATAATTCCAAAAAGAACAGCGTAAAATTCGTAGTGAAAATAAGGTATATAAATACCATTCAATATTAAAAGAGTAGTAATAATTATTGTTAAATAGAATAAAACATTGTTTTGTAAAAGTCTCAGTAATTTGTTTTTCTGGAATAGTAGGACTGCAAATAGCCCACCAATAGCCATACAGTCAATATTAAATGTGTTCCAAAACGCTTCAAGTATTTTTTTATACGGAATGAAATTAGAGTAATGAGTTTGCAAAAAGAAACGAAAAATTAAATAAAACGCTATTATTAAAATCATTAAACCAATTCTGTGCTTCTTAAAATACTTAAGAATCACAGGCCAAACCAAATAATACTGTTCTTCCGTTCCAATAGACCACGTTTGAGAAGCATACGGAACTATTCCTAATAAAGATAAAACAAGGTTTGGGAAGAAAAACACAAACAAAAACAGTTTTGCAAACAAATTAGAATAAACAATGTCTTTACCGAAATTAGGTAAAACGAAAATATCAATGTTAGGAAGAACTAAAAAGGCTAAAATGATGATGAAAAAATAAAGTGGCCAAATGCGTAAAATTCTTCTCACATAAAATTTTCTAATGCTTATCTTGTTAAATAAATGTTCTTCTGTTAGGAGTAGATATGTGATTAAGTAGCCGCTTATTACAAAAAATAATACAACTCCAAGTTTACCAATTATACGAACAAAAGGATTGTCCCAATAATTGTCAAGGTACATTACTGATTTGAATTGTTCAATATGATGAATGATTACTAAAAACGCTGCTATAAACCTTAATCCGTTTAGGTTAGGAAAATAAATTTTCTGCTTGTCCACTTTAAATTGTCTAGTGTTTTCTTCTTTATTTGATTTTATATTGAGTAGCTAATTTTAGGTTGTCCGTTAACGGTAGTCTGTCTAACAACTCCTTTTCCGGTTAATTTTCGATACTAAACTACACATTTATTTCAATTTTAAGCAAATTTAAAAGCTTTTTCTTCAAAATTTGTTTGGATGAGTTAAATTGCAAGGTCACAAAATAGCTCGTTGGAAAAGTAACGGGGTTGTTTTAACTATAAACCAGATACTTATCAAAATAGATTAATAGAGGTAAAAAGAAAGAAAGAAAGAAAGAAAGAAAGAAAGAAAAAATAAATAAATAAATTATTTAACTACCAATAACACAAACTTACAACAGACTAAAACTACACTTTCTTATCATTATTATTTAAAACCCCATAATATATTTTACTTGCAACTGAGCTCCGGAAGCTTTATTCAACACAGGATTAAATCAAAGCAGAGCTTCGTTTAATCCCTATATGTTAGCAGAAGCTCGAAACCCA